>Ga0206129_10002091_pt1 | contig 25516 bp, 23 predicted proteins | sample Helgoland_Spring_8_FD_148616 | JGI IMG/M metagenome (GOLD analysis project Ga0206129, IMG submission 148616) | Pelagic subsurface seawater microbial communities from Kabeltonne, Helgoland, North Sea - Helgoland_Spring_Bloom_20160502_2 | ecosystem: Environmental > Aquatic > Marine > Epipelagic ...
AATAAAAAGAAAATGGTGCTTATATTAAACCAAAAACAAAACAAGAAGTTCTTGCTTTGGCCATTGCAGCACAACGTATTAACGGCGAATATTTAAAACGAGGTGGAAAGTCTGACTTTGTTACTAGAATCGAAGATGGTGAAAAAGTCCAACGATACACACGTATTAAAGAAAGCAATCGACATGTTATTCAAACATTAGAAGAGGTAGTTCCAAATATTCTAGAAGATACCGAGTTATTGAATGCCGCACAATCAATGCTTGATAATCTAAATATGGAATTTATGTTCAAAGTTCTCGGTGATAATATGAACGATTTTGAAACCAGTATTCATGAATTTCTGGCAGAAAATGATGATGAATTATATATTCAAAAGCATATGGGTGTAATCGCTTTTATTCCTGAATATGTAAAACGTGATACTAGTAAAAAAGAATTAGAAGAACGTTCAGTTGGTTCTGAATACGTTGGAAGTAAAGGTGATAAAGTTACTATAGATATTGAAATTATTTCCAAACGTCAGGCAACTGCATGGGCTGGATGGAATGTAAATGCTATTACTTCCGATGGTAATCGCGTTTCATTCTTTACTACCAAAGATGATTTATCAGAAATGACTGGAATTTTTAGTATTACTGCAAAAGTTAAAGATTGCGGCACTGTTTGGAACAATTCTGATATTAAAGAGACCAGATTGAATTACGTGAAGTAATAAGAATTCATAAATCAATACAATTAGAAAAATGATTTGCTATCTTTCGATGATAGACAGGACTAGGATGTAGCGACCAATTATTAAAGTCACGATATATACTTTCATTGCCTGGTAAAAATATATCATCGATTGATATATCAGAATTTAAATTCAGAGGAACAATATCTCTACCAACCCCATATTTATGAAAAGGTTCACTAGCGTCAATAAACCATGGCTTTTCTATATGATAGTTAATATTATAATTCCTGCATATATCTTTTATACTATTATGATAAAAATCATCCTTGTCAGATTCTTGTAACATGTACGTTTGAATTTCTTTAAAAGAATATCCATGTTCACTTATTTTAAATTCCAGTGTTCCCAAATCATTATTGCGTTTCTTTAGTTCATCCAATGTATTGATCATTAATGGTCTATAAAAAGTATTTCCATCATACGTTCTTTTATGTTCCGCTCTTCCCTCAATGAATCCAAGATTTATAATATCACTAGGAGGGTAATCAACATGTTTTATCCAATTTAATAAAATTCTATAAGCAGTGTTTATACCAGTACCACTAAGTCCATAATTAATTACTTTTCGTTCCGTATAGTTCTGTAATTGATTTGTCCATCTTCTATTTTCAGGTACCCCTTTACCTTCAGTAAAACTACAACCAAAGCACCATATTTCATTTTGTGTATTATTTTTTGTATAATCGAAACTGCTTCGGAAGTCATAATTATTATAACTATATTTCCATTTACAAAATTCATCTACAGTGTAGTTGTCAATGCCAATTGTAAAAATTTCTTTCAATTTATCTGTATGTGAGTGTTTATGTTTCAGAACAGATTCGATAGTTTTCTCTTCCCGTTTATGAGAATTAAACTTACCATGTCGTGTCTTTTGTTCTATTAATATATCTTTGCTCGTTACTTTTCTTCCAAAATCTGGATATATTCCACGTGCGTACAGTTCAAACTTCATTTGTAGTTCCTTTAAAATCTGAAATAGTAGGGGAGATATATATCCCCTACTGTTAATTATCCATTGCCAATATTATGGAAATAGATTTTCTTTGAGTACTGAGTTAAGTCCCAATGCTTCTTTGTTGAATTTCACTAGATTGCGTAGTGCATCTTCAGTGATAAATGTCATTAGCGTGTCACGCATTTTGTCACCACGCTCACCAATAAACCATTCGTACTTGCCGTTTTTATCTTCAATAATTGCCATTGACTCTGGGTCGTTTGCCATTTTGTTCATTGCTGCTACTAATCGGTCACGCAACTCTGGATTGCCTTTATTAACCCAGATTGCTTTCTGTAGACCATCACGGAATGATTTGACTAGTTTGTATGCATCGTAGAACTCACCCGATGGACGAACACCCCATTTTGCTTCAAACAAGTCTTCTACCTGGTAACCTGCTGGGTAGTTTGTATCATCAACGTGATTACCTGTTGTTGGGTCTAGTAAACCATGATGAAACCAAAGTTCTGCGTTTTCATCTGATTCAACGTGCTTTTGATATGTTGCTGGGTTTTCACGTGTGCCGTTCAAGTCACCACGCTTAAATGCTAGACGGCGTTCACCGCCTGACATACCTTTAACCCAAGTAACGTTTTCTTTAAAACATGCAATGTACTCGTCCATTGACTTATCTGGACCACATAGCATAAGTGTCATAGCAAATGCTTCTGGCACCATACCTGAACCTGCTGGAAAACGTGGTGCTGACATGTCATCGCCGATACGCTTGCCCGCAATAATGTTAAGGTTCATAAGACCAATTGAATCATACTCAGCATAGTTGTAGTCAACTTCTTCTTGCAGGAAACTTACACCGTTACCACCGTGTGTTACAACGATTGTATTTTCATCAAAGCGAAGATCGTTGTGAAATTTGTTGATACCTGGAATGTCCCGTGCACCTGGAATGTTGCGAATAACAATCCGTTCGCCTAAATGTTTCTCTAGTTCCTTCATGATAATTTCTGTCCACACAGTTGTGCCACCGCCTGGTTTTTGAGGGTTGACAACAGTAATGTCTGATAGTGCAGAAGTTGCTGTAATTGCTATAGCTGCTATAGCACCTGTTAGTAATTTGATTTTCATTTTTGTCTCCTATACGAAATCAATTTTTGCTTTATTAAAAAATATTCCCCATATCGCAGCCACAATTGCTAACATAATAAGTGTTGCTGGAAATGGGTCAAGTAGTAGGTCTTCCCATCCGTAACCGAATGTGTTGAACTGTACCCAACTTGCTTCAAGTCTATGTGATAAAATAAATCCAATTAGAAAACTTATACGACTGAATTTAAAATACTTCATTGCTAGTCCAAACACACAACACATAGCAAACATAAGATAATCGTCAAACAATCCTGTGTACTGTGATGTAGTCCATATTAGACTTGCCACGATTGGCCAGAAGTAAAATTTGAATGGAATATTGGTAATGTATACTGCGTAACGAATAAATCCGTAACTAATCGGCAAAATAATTATCAAACTCCATAGATAACTGCTGAGAAGATGATCGAAGAATATACCATCTGCTAATACTGCGGGTGAACCTAGTTCAAGCCCAACATACATAAGTAGACCCATAACAATTACTTCAAACGGTGCTCCCGGAATTCCAAACAAAATAGTAGGAACATAACTGGTTGCTTTCTGTGCATTATTAGCACCTTCGCATCCAATTACACCCTGTACATTACCTTGTCCTACTGGATATCCTTCGCCGTTGTGATTGTCTTCGTCGCCTTTTGATTTTTTTCGTGATAGTGCAACTGTTTGACTATAAGCAAACCAGTCTGCAATGTTGCCACCTATACCTGGTACTAGTCCAACAAAGCCACCGATGAAACCACCGCGCAATCCGTCCCATTTATATTTCCATGTATCTTTAACACCCTGCCAAAGTTGCCCACGAATATCTTTTTTTGTTAGTGTGATTTTTTCTGACTTCATTCTGTATGCAGTTACCAATTCAGGAAACGCTAGTACACCTGCCATTACAGGAATCATTTGTATGCCGTCTTCGATATATTCCCAGTCTGTGAAATAAACACGCCATGTATCAAAGTCAAAATTTGGAATAACTGTAATCCAACGCTGTGCTGCAGTGTCGGGATCCATGCCTACTAGACCGAGTACAACACCCGCTACAAGAGCAAAGATACCTCTTACCCAATACTCACTGCTAATAAAGATAACACATGTCATAGCAAATATAAGAAAACTAAACATTTCTGCTGTGCCAAAATATAGAACAATTTTAGTATAATAAGGCAGAAACAAAAATACCAGTAATCCCCAAATGAGACCATTGACCCACGATGTTGATATTGCAGCACTCAAAGCCCGTGCTGCTTCACCGCGGCGTGACATCGGAAAGCCGTCTACCATAGTTGCAGCAGCTCCACCAGCGCCGGGAACATTCATTACAACTCCGCAGAATGTATCTCCGATACTGCTGGTAACTACAACAGCAGTGGTAAACACGACCAACATATATGGATCATGAAAGTAGCTTACAAAACTATAAACTGCTATCAGGCCAGTTGTTGCTCCTGCAACAGGTATGAGACCAACGAAGAAGCCATAAAAGACTCCTAGCATCAGCACTAAAAAATATTGAGAGTTTCCATCTATCAACTGCAGAATTACTTCCATAGTCCTATCCTTTAAAAATTATTTTTAAGATTTAAGACATGCGGTTGCAACTCTGCAATACATGATAATAATACGAATCCGTATTACTTTTATTTATCTTTTATATACGCATATTATTTTTTACGCAACACAAAATAAAATCTATCATTATCATCTTGGCGTAATGTTATGACATCGCAGTTAAGCCATTCAGCAACATTAGATATAAAGATAGGATCCCAGTCATAAAAGTTAATCCATCTGGCTTCTGATTTTGTATGTTGTATACCTGGATTAACTCTGAAATATAAGAAGCCACCACTTCTGACTATTCTCACTACATTTTCAAGTTCTTTTATTATCTTTTCGCTACTACCGAAATTAATACTACCCAAACAAATAGCAACATCGTACTGAACATCTGGTTTATAATCCAGTGTATGAATACATATATCCGCTCTTTCATTGTATGGATCAATGCCAGTTAAGTTTTTAATCTTGCCTTTAAACTCATTATATCCACATCCAATATCAATGACGGTGCTAGGATTCATACTATTAACTTCATCAATAATTGCAAGACCACTATACTTGAACTTTTTTGTCTCTGGTTGCCATACTTTACTAAAGTAGTTTTTTAATACTTCTCTATCAATCTGTTCTGCTAATTCATGAATTTCGATATTATTTATTTTAGTTAGATTAATATCAAACACACCATTAATAACCTGACAAAATGTATATGTATCAGATTGCAATCTAGGATTACTTTTTAGAATTCTATCTAATTCATTTAATATTTTTAAGTTCATTTAGTTCCTGTGACAATTAATATATTTTGTTATAAATATATCACTAAAGTTTGCATGTTGTGTCCATTGTAACATATGTTTCTGCGCAAAGTCAAGTATTAATTTGTTCTGTTGTTCAATTTCTTTCTTCATGCCGGCAACATCTACATACCATTCATAGTTAGGATAAGTTATACCGAATCCACCTGCTTCTAGCCACCACTTTAAACTAGCATCATTTGGTCTGTATACTAATTGTATATCAGCATGTGGATATTGTTCAATTATTTGGTCGAAATAATAAGGCCATTCATGACTCATTAATAACTTAATGCCCGTGCTATTAAAAGGTGCTAGTAAGTTTTCTATACTAAGATCCACCGGAAACTCCATTCCTGTGCCAAAGTAACTCTCTTTGTGACCAGCAAAATCATTATGTTTATAAACTCTGTGAGGTGCTCTATCACTAGTATCGTATCTATTATCTTGTTTTATCTCTCTGGCAATACCACTCCAGCGAGATCCAGGTACACCTGTAAAGAATATCAGTTTTGAATCATTCATTTAATTAGTTTCTTTCCATTATCACTCTAACTACACCAAAAAACGGATCACGATGTACTGTATTCTGATACACCGTGTCTACGTCTTGTTCGATTGTTCTGTTATTTAACTCAGCTAGATACCAGTATAATTGGTCATCTTTAAGATGTCTGTATATTTCATGTCGCGTGGCTTCTTTCTGTCCATGCCAAAAATATTCTACATTGCCATATTGTTGCCAAGTTTCAATATTTTTCCATTCACCAATAGGCTGATTTTCATTGAAACTAATCCACATTTTGTTGCACTTGGATAACGCATGTTCTAGATTTTTATGTATGTTTCCAAAATGTAAACTGTTTACTGCGATCCCGTACTTAAATTCTTCTAGAGTTGTAAACTCTTCATCATCCACATACGCAAATGTGTCTGCTTCCAGTGTTCGGTCAACACCATGTATATTGGGATAAAATAGCTTTAGATTGTTTTCACCACAGCCGATATCTAGAATAGTATCATCACAACTTTCAATAAAGTTGTACAAACTTGTATTCATAAAGTATGGCATATAATCACCACGGCGGCTAGTAAACTGAAGTTGTCTTATATAAAACTGCCATGTATCGTCATAATTCTTTATCATTAGATTCTTTCTTTTCTTACAAAATAACACCATCTTCTGATTCAATAGATATAATATCCCAATTAACACCCAAAGAATGCGTTTCTGATATACGGGTCACTGTTTCAATATTATTATTGGCAATATTCACTGGTTGTCATTTTTTACAATTCCATTAAAATCATTTATATCACATTTCAGGGTGTGTACTTGCGTATCAAAACTCATATCTTCTCTTCCACATTCGTACTCTTTAACATGACGCCGATCATCTGCACCACGTAAAGATTCGTGATTAAATTTATGGGATATTTTAAATGTTAATTCACCGTTCTCATCAACTCGCATATTAACTGTTGCCCAATATGCATTAGCAGTATATGGGCCATACATACTATTGTCTAAATCACTATCATGTGTTATTTCAATTTCAAATGGTCCATAAACTTCATATAATGCCCATGCATACGGCAAATGTTCATTTGCAAGACTTGCACTTAGTTGCTCTTGTGAAGTCTTGCCAGAGAAATAATCAAAGTTTTGATTAAATTGCTGTGGTATATAATCTACAGCTTTGACATTTGTTAGTGTTTTGAATTCAAATAAATCCTTGATACCCTCTTGGTGTTGTGCATTAATAATGATACCATCACTGTGTGTTTTACAAAGTAATAGCCATATATTAACAAACTTTAGTCTTATAAATCTATGTAAAATTGTATTTACATAGCCATGTGTAAACCAATTATTAAGGAAAGAATTATCATATACTTCTTTTTTCCAGGCGATGTTATATTTGTCCCAGTTAACATGTATGTCACTAAACGGACTCATATTACAAGTAGCGCCAGGACTAATTGCATATACCCAATTTCTAACATTGTACATTACATGCAAACTATGTAAAACTTCCGCAGGTCCTTCAGTTGGAAATCCAACAACCCAATTAACATGGTTGTATAATCCTGCAGCTTTTCCATCTCTGAGATTATTTTCAATTTCCCAGACTTTTATCAACTTCTTCATGTCAATGAGTACTTTTTCACTACCGCTTTCAACACCAAAGCTAAGTGATTGACATCCACTTTTTTGTATCATTTTAAAAAGGTCGGCGTCCATGCGGCCGTCACATCTAGCATAACTATTCCAGCTAATGTCAAGACCATCTTCTACAATTGCGTGTACTAAGTTTTTAAACTCAGTAAATGCACCATTTGCCAAACTATCAACAAACCAAAAATGTCTAGTTCCATATGTGTCGATTTGATGTTTCATTTCATCAATTACACGATCACTTTTGCGGAATCTATATTTCCAAAAATGTGTTTCAGCACAGAACGTACACTTAGCAATGCATCCTCTACTAGTTTCAATACTTACTCCATTTGAGTAATCATACAAACTTAAATCATAATCACTGTAATCAGGAAATGGTAATTGGTTTAAATCAAGTTTTCCTCTAAATCCACCAAAGATTATCGGAGTATCTGAATGCGGCAAGGATTTATAAGTTTCCAATAGTGTTAGTAATTCTTGTTCGCCTTCGCCTATAATTCTATAGTCGATCAAACTTCTGTTATATTTCAAAATATCAAATGTAGTAAAATCAAAATCGTCATTAAAGGCCTGTGGACCACCAACTACAATTTTAGTAAGTGGGCTAATAGATTTTAACCGATGTATCATATACATACTTGCATTAATATTACTAGTATACAGTGTAAACCCCACAATTGGATTACCTTCAGCAATTATATCATTTACTGCTTGGTCTAGAATTGGCTTGAGTACTGGTAGTGTTCTTTCTTCCCAAGAAGGATTAGCCCATACCCAATAATGTTGCCCATGCCACCAATTGTCAACGTTAGGCTGTTCATAAAAGTTAGTATCCAACAAATACTGATGGCATTTTATGTTAACATCATGCACTGATACTTTGTACTTGTACTTGCGCAATAATCCAGTTAATCTTGCTAAGTTATATGGAGGAAATAATACTCCCCAAGCTGGTGCAACTACAAAGCTAATACCGTCATATATTCCTGAATCAATAGTTTCACTATAATAGTTATATCCTCTAGGATGAAGATACTCATGCTTATTTGGAATGGGCTTTAGTTTACCAAGATGACTGTCAGCATGATTTAAATTTTCTTCAATAATCCGTTTAATTACTTGATCACGGTCTTCATTAAAGTGTATGTCTACTTTATGTTCTTCATCTGACATATATTTGTCCTCCAACTGTTTCAATGGATATTATATCCCATGTACTATCTAACTTGTGTGTTTCAGAAACAGGAGTTTCAGGTGTTACGTCGTGGTTAACAACATTTTGCGGTTGTGTCTGACAGAGAAAATCTGTAAACTCAGTATTAATAACTTTTCCAATCTGATAGTTACTAAATTTAGATACATCCCCAAGATTATAATGCTTTGCCCAATACTGGTATCCAGTACTATTAAAGATGTTGCTATAATCATTGTTATAGTCAATTTCAAATGTACCATCTATAACCATCATATTAGTAATATCCCACTGTGTTGGATCGTCATATTCAAAATATGCAGTTAGATAGTCTTTTCCTAAAATCTTTTTAAGAGCATATACATTATATTCATATCCATTAAATGCAAAATTTGCCAAGTTTGGAGATATTTTTTCTTCATAAATTTCAGTGTGCCATCTGCCACCTACTGTTTTACAATCATAATCAAATTGCATAATATTGCCAAAGAAATCTAATTCATTTGATCTATTAGATCGCAAGTAAGCGGCTTCATACATGTGTATATATGCATTTATATTTTCTAGTGATTGCAATAATTCAGTTCTAGAGTTAAGACCAAGATTATCTAATTCGTAAAAATCTTCTACAGTTGGATCGTTTGCAATAAGGGTTGCTAGCTCATAGTGAGTAGTTTGACCACGTTTTTGAATAGCAATTAGGTTTTGTAGCTCTTTACTCAATACTGGAGTTTTATGATGTGTAATCATACTAGTAGTAAATCCACGATGTAAGTAGTTAGTTGTTTCAAAACCCATACCAGGATAAGCATAGCCGATCCATTTATTTCCAGTTATTTGCTCTATCTTGCGTATTGCTGAATTTATTTTTTTTACCATACCCACAGCATTTGTATCAGTTGCTGGCAGATGAGGACCTTGGTGCAGTAGTAATTTATTATTTCTATTCCATCTTTTTAGATCCAAGTTATTAATAAAAGCTCGCCACCAACAATCAACAAACGGTGTTTGTAAAAGTTCAATTTTTACATTCAGATGGTTGTTAAAATTTATACGTACCCATTTAGGTGTTGGCATGTCCGTTAAAATAATTGATTCTCTTTCTATATGTTTAGTTTTCATCTTGTGACAGTACTCCGTCAAAGTCTGAAATATTACATTTTAACTCATGGACGATCCAATCGAAACTCATATCTTGAATGTGCACTTCTTCGTTTAATACTCTTGGATCCTCTCTAGTAGTTTCATGTTTAAATCTATGCTCAACTTTAAAAGTAAGTTGTTCATTTTCATCAACTCTCATATTAATAGTTCCCCAATATGGACTTACAATAAATCCTCCAAATTCTGCCAGGTCGTCATCTAAATCATGGTGCATTTTTAATTCAAATGCACCATATGTTTTATATAGCATCCAAGCAAATGGCAAATATTCATTTGCTAAACTTGCACTAAATTGTAATTTATCAGTGTCGCCTCTAAAATAATCAAATGATTGCCCAGTTTCTTGAGGAACATAATCTACAAAATCATCATCGGTTAATTGTTTGAAATTGAAAAACTTTGTAAGACCAGGTCGATACTGTGCGTTTTTTACTGTTCCATCGGCGATATTTACAGAAAGATATAACCAAATCTGCATAAACTTTAATCTAATAAATCTATGTACAATAGTATTAGCATAATTTTCTGTATACCAATTACTCATAAATGTATTATCCCATGGCTTTTCTTTCCATTGTAATTTATAATCTGCCCAATTAACATTCAGATCACTAAATGGTGCATCTCCGCATGTCATTCCAGGACTAATTGCATACATCCATTTTCTTGTATTGTGTAAAACATGTAAACTATGCAGAAATTCGGCTGGACCTTCAGTAGGAAATCCTACAACCCAGTTAACATGATTCTTCATACCAACTTTAGCACCGTCACGCAGATTGTTTTCAATTTCCCAAACTTTTACCTTTTTCTTCATATCGGTTAGCACTTTTTCACTGCCACTTTCAACTCCGAAACTTAAACTCATACATCCACTATCAGCAATCTTCTGAAATAATTCTAAATCCATTCGTCCATCACAACGTGCGTAACTATTCCACCTGATATCAAGTTTTTTATCGACAATCATGTTTACGAGATTTTTGAATTCTTTAAATGCACCATTCGCAAGACTGTCTACAAACCAGAACCGGCGAGTGCCATATGTATCTATTTGATATTGCATTTCATCAATAACACGATCACTTGTTCTAAATCTATATTTCCAAAACCAGGTTTCTGCACAGAAACTACACTTAGCAACACAGCCTCTGCTAGTCTCAATACTTGCTCCTTCCGGATGTTGGTATAGATTTAAGTCATAATCACTGTAATCTGGAAATGGCAATTGATTTAAATCTAGTTTACTCTGAAACCCACCAAATGTAACCATCTCTTTATTCATTGGAAGGTCTTTATAGTTTTCTAATAATGTTAATAGCTCTTGTTCACCTTCGCCTGTAATACGATAATCAATAACTCCGGATTTAAAACCAAGTGTATTGTAAATTAGATCCTCAAACCAATCATTAAACGATTCTGGTCCACCCACTACAATCTTAGTTGTCGGACTGCGTTCTTTGATTTTTTCAATCATATACATTGTACTTAACAGGTTGGTCAAGTATACACTAAATCCAATTATGTCATCGCCTTGTTCAATAATTTTATCAATGCATTCATCTAATTTAGGTTTAATAATTGGAAAAACTTCATCATCATAAACAGGGCGCTCCCATGCGAAATAATATCTACTTTCCCAATAATCTTTATCATGATTTTCTTTACAATAATGGTAGCATTCAATATTTAAGTCATAGATATTGACACGATATCCATAATGTCTAAGTAGACCACTGAGCCTTGCAATATTATATGGAGGAAAAATAATTCCCCATGCTGGTGCAATAACCATGGTTATTCCATCATTACTTTCATATGGATTTACTTCAGTGTAATAATTATATCCTCGTGAGTGTACTTTATTTTGTACTACTGGTATTCTTTCGGTATCACCCAAATGACTTTCAGCATGATCTATTCGATCCTGCTCAATAAGTTTTTTAATAATTTCATCACGATCTTCACTCTCAAAGATTATATCTTTATTTTCAGCCATTGATCTCTATACTCCGCTAATTTAGGATGTACCAATCCTATATCTTGATTACGTATTTGATCATATTTAACTGTTCGTTTTGCCCATTTAAGTCTGCGTTCATCTAAGTTATAAAATTTACTCCGAAGTCTGAATATCGTTGCATCCATCCTGCATTGTGTTTTTCTATACTCAGGTAGGTTTTTAACTCGCTGTTCAATCTGATCTGCAATTTTCGTTCTATCGTCATATGGAATTATGTCAATGCTCATATCTTCTGGCCAATTTACATGATTAAAAACTAATATATTATTACTATGTTCTTCATGTTCTTTCCAAAAGTCAATAATATTAGGTAAATCAAAAACATTATAGGCTTGGACTGTACTCAATATATTTACTGTACTTACACTACTAATATTTCTGTACATATGATAATTAGTTTCAATAGTATTCCACTTGCTCGGATGACGTATATAATCATTTGTATATCCTATGCCATCAATACTGTATTGAATATCAACATTATCAAACTTTTCTAACCAGTTAATTACTTTACCTTTTCCTCTGGTACCGTTTGTTGTTATATCTAAATGTAAATGTGTATTACCAGAATCAACACACCATTTAAGAAATTTAATAACACCGGGCATGAATAATGGTTCGCCGCCTGCCAACTTTATGGTTTTTATATGAGGAATAAGTGCTTGTAAACTTTCATACATAGTTGGATTATCGATCCACTCTTGTAATTCAAACCAACTTTCGCCGGTTACTTCTTCCAATTCTGGATGCTTTTTATGTTCATCTGCAAACGTACTACTAACTGCAACAAAGCACATTCTACATCCTAGATTACAAAATCTACCAGGTCGCAAATCTAACCACAATGGTTTTTCTGTTGTGTTGCCAGTCTCTACTGATATATCCCAATCATGTGTTGGCGCTTTAAAGTAATTATTATGTGCCCATCTATCACTGCCGCCGCCTTTTTCGTCTAATGCATAGCACATATGACATGCCTTAATTGGTTTTCCATCAATCATATCTTGTCTAATTTTTTGATAATCAGGACTATTCCAAATTTCTTCAAATGTTTTATCAGTTAAATCTTCAAATAAACTTTCTCTCCAGTCGGCAACACAGCATAATTTTGCAGCGTTATCTGTACTCAAATGCATATGCGTAAACGGCAGCACACAAAAGTGTTTATTATCTTTTACCTGTTGTTGCCAGTTTGACATCTTTTTTCCTCATTTCCTTGGCAGTACAGTACTGAACCATTTTATATATATCTTCTAAACTTTCTTTCCAATTTTCTTTTCTTATTTCATCTAATTTCTTACCTGAAGCAAAAAATGTTTTCCACTGTGATGGGTCATCTTCTACTGAGTTCATGTGTGTTAATACTGCTTCAAGCCGTGTCTCTGTAAGTCTCAACCATGATTTATCATTAGGCCAGTTCTTTCTAATATCAACATAAAATTTACGATAACGATCAGTGATATATGATTTCATTGATTTAGGAATATTTTGAGTGTTTAAATAATCTGGACCATATAAATTATGAACAATGATATTACTATCGATGGTATTCCAGTTTTGTTCACGCATCCACCATTGCATATCTAACAAATGCAATATGTTCATAATACTAACTGTCATTGTTACGCTTGCGTTAAGATTTGTAAATTCACTATTGTCAATACGTTTCATATTCTTATATGCGGTATTCCATTTTCCAGGATATCTTATGTACTCAAAATGTTCATATATGCCATCAATGCTCATTCCTAAATTGACTTCCTTAAATTCTTTCCACTGTTTAAATATAGCACCTGGTACACCTGCCATATTAGTATTGTAGTCTAAAATTAAATCTTTAGCATATCCATTATCTATCGTATACTGTAATAACTCTCTATGTGTATGATTTATAGTAGGTTCTCCACCAGTAAAATAAAATCTTTTTATATTTGAAATTTCATTTTTTATATTTGAAACTAAGTCAGTTTTGTCAAACCATTCAAATGGAGAATCTTTTATAAAAGTAGAACCGTTATCATCTGTTTCAATAGTAACATCTCCTATTCCACGATTAAAAAATGTATTCCTACCTGTAAACTTCTCCCAATCTTTATACCATAGATTACTATCTGTTGGTCCACAACTACGACATGCTAAGTTACACTTATTACCAAATCTTAGATCCCAATGTTCAATAGGAAAATCTTCATGATTTATAGAACCATCCTCAGCAGTATTCAATATTGCATTATCAAAAGTTTCATTAAATACTTGATTGGTCCAAGTCCGTCTACTGCCGATACCATTATCTTCCTCATCCCAACATAACTTGCATATCTCGGAACGGTGACCATCAAGCATTTCTTTTCTTAACTTTTTCCATGCTGTGGAATTTCTATGTTCAGATATATTATCAGTTGCCGTAAGTGCAGTACCGTTATCTTTAAACACCGTACCATATGCCTCTTCGCCCTCATAGCCTTGATTATTAATCATCTGACAGCACATTCTGACTGTGCCATTTGCATTTGTACTGACATGATTCCATGGTACTGCGCAGAATGACTTTCTTCTTACATCATCTTTCTGCGCAATCATCAGTAATTGCATAGAATGCAGTTCATCTATGGTGTAATCAAATTTAACTGATATAGATTTAATCATTTTGTCATCTATATGTTTAGAAATTAATGTTGCTAAAACAACTGACTTATCTAAATCATGTTCGATAACGGTTTCTATCACATGCTTGGGACACTCAGAATCTTGGACCAGATCAATCCTCTGATCAGATGTTCTGAATACAGACAAGTCAAATTTATTATCAATATCATTTTTCTCATATTTTAATTCATCCATTTGACTATCCTAATTTATTATTATTTTCTATCCAACGATTCGTTATGCCAATCGCTTTATCAGTGTCTAATTTTGGTACTATTTTTTTTATTTTTTGCCAGAATATGGTAGAATCTTTATCTAAGTTATCAGAATCAACAACATGCAAATTCTTAAAAGTTCTACGATACTTTGGCAAAAAAGTTATGTATGTATTTATTAAAGATTGTTTGTGATCTTCTTTAAGTACAGATATCTCACTATTATGCTTTAATCGTATGTTTTTATTTTTAACAATTGATGAGTGATCAGATTCTAACATATCATTTAGTAATGTATAAAGTTCATGTCTCCAAACCCAATCAAATTTTTTTGTTTCATCTATCATAAATTGTTGTTGTTTTTTTGACAGTGTAGGGGAAATTGTTGAGTTTATAAAATCAACTGTAATAGGACAGTCTATTTTTATCGCTAACTTTTTTATCGCCAGGTCTGCGAAATAGTCTATTGAATCTTTTTTAGGAAATGATAAGTCAATATAAATTATCGTAATATTTGGCAAGTATCTTTTATAAAATTCAATAGAATTATCGCTTGGGTGATCTTTTAAAATAATTCGTTTTTTAGTAGAAACAAAATCACCCTTATATCTCGTTTCAATGCCATTCTCAAATTTAGTTATATCTTCTACTAAATCTATATATCGTAACGCACATATTGAATGATATTGATTCACATTTTTATTTACCCACGTGTGTATGTCTTCAAATTGATCACAGCATATACTAAGTGTATGAGCAATATGTTCGCCGCCAAGTCCAGCAGGATAAACTATTAGTATGGGCTGCGCATTAATAAAATCATTATGATTCATTATTGTTCCTTAAAGAATTCTATTTCATTGTCGCTGTAATTTACAAGAGATTCCGAATTATTTATATCACGAATAGGAACTAAACTAAGTGAGCCCTTCATGCGTCCGTTTGCACCAGGCGTATGCCACTGTGAAATGCTGAGTATTTTATCACGCATTGTTTCTGCTCTTTCTAGAAATCCTGGTGGGGACATTAGTTTTATCTCAAGCCAATTATCTTCGTCAACTTTATCATGATGATTCATAATTATTTTACAATTTTCAATGAATCTTTCTTCGTTGCCTCGGTATAGATCCATACTAGCAAAATGTGCACTCATATTAACACTATTAATATATTTTATTGCTTCACTCCAGAATTTTGTACTTCGACTGCCATTTGTAGTTACCAATATCCATTGATTTCGAGACTTTAAATATTTTAAAATGTCAATGAATTGCGGATGCATTGTAGGTTCACCTCCACCAAAATTCCATCTGATTTGTTCGCCGTTACCCCAATTATCGATAATCATATCGATAGTATTTATAACAGTTTCATATGATGGAAACTTTTCAGTATTACTATGAACTGCTGGCCAACAATAGTCACAAGCATAATTACACCGTCTTCCAATGTCCCATAAGATTTGATATGGAATAGGAAAGTTCATTTCTACTCCAACGCTTTCATCTATATTATCAGTGAGATAATTCTTGTCACCACGTTTAGTGCCATCATATTGATTATGTGTCACATCCAGTAACTTCATATGTTCTACGGTTTTTGCTTTACTTAAAATTACATCCGCGCCGCAGCCACAACTCTTAAAAGGACAAACTATATAATTTTCAGGTATATCAATACCTTCACGAATATTGCCTAACAACCCCCAATTTTTCGGTATGTCATCTAATGTACTTTCCCATTTCCATGCACTTGCAGTTGTATCAATATTATCTGTTTGTATATTCTTTCCTAAATTCTTGAAAAAAGTTTCTTCTGCTTCTTTTAATGCATCTTGTAGTTTAATATGTTGTTCGCATGTTTCCCAACCGTTCTTAGGCAACGGCCAACCACCTATTGTATTTTCATTATACCATTCAATATGCGGATAAGAACCAAATATTCTTTCACGCTCAACCCTCCATCCTTCTACAGTTGTATCATGATGTGCAGTACTATTTCTATGACTACTGGCACAGTTGCCATTCCATATATTACCATCATAATCTATATAAAGTCCACGCACTCCGGCACTACACTGCCATCCCTTCCATTTGTTATGTTCTCTTGCAATAGCCTCATCCACACTCATTCTAATAAACTTACCATTCGTATCATACACACGTAGTTGTTTATTATCTAATGGGATCCGAGGATCTGATTTAATCGGCATCTTCTAAGACCTCATATCTATTTTTGGGAAGTAGTTTTTTACTCATAATATCAAAGTTACAATGACACATACTTTTTGTGCACATTACAGGCTTAGTTGGCCATTTGATATTCTTTGGCAACTTCATATTACCAAGAGTTCCACCAACTCTACACCAGCCAATCATAACACTGCCATCAAAGTCTACTACAATCTGTTCTATGCCACTCCAACACAACCAACCTTTCCAGTTATTTGTCTTATCATTAATAAAACGATGCGCACTACTATTTTCACTTAAATTATTAACATCATCATGCATTTGCATACTGCCACGATATATAGGCCAAGACTTTGTATGTTCTATATTACTTGCTAGATCGTGCCATTGCCTATCAATGTATTCTATTTGTGCATCAGTATAAGTATAAAGTGTTTCACCAAAATCTATAATTAACGGTTGCAAAGCAAGGCTAATATTTGGAATACTAATAACAGTTTCAGCAAGGTCTTGACAGACTGGCCATATTTCTGGATCATAATGCATCATTATATTTACATGGGTCCGACATTGTTCACTCATAATCTTAACTACGTTAAGAAAATGCTCTGCATCGCCTTCTTCTGGATGAAAACTTAAACAAACATGATCGAATTTCTCTTTATTCTTTTCCCACCATCGCAAGGTACGACTTCCATTACTAATAAATCCAATGTCGTGTCCAATGGATTTAATATATTCAGAACACTTGATAAAATCTTTCCACAAGGTTACTTCTCCTCCAGTAAATTCGAAATATACTTTACGAGGAGAATAATGTTCTACTGTAGCATCAATGAATTCCTGAATAATTTGAAAATCATTCCATCCAAAACTACCATCATTTAGTATACTTGGACAATATGAACAAGTAAAATTGCACATATTACCCAAATTCCAATTTACAACTACCCAATCTTTACACTCAGGGTGGTGATGATCTAGTCGATTATAAAAGTCTTGTGGTCCTAAGGGCATCTACTTATCTTTGTCCATTTTATTATTCATTTGTTCTTCCAAACGTTGCACAGATTGTAATATTTCCCATAGTTTCCAATCCATAGTTTTTGCTAATTCTAAAATTTCAGCATTAAATTCATTGTTATTTTCGTTGACTTCATCAATTGGTGAATCCAATAGTCTTATTTTCTTAACCATAATAATCTCCTAGGTCATAATTTTATTTGTCCCAACCGGTTGATTTTTCAGTTGCCAGTGGATTTCCTACACGCTTAGGATTTATGTAAACTAATTTAAAAAAGTTTGACATTTCTGCTGTTGGATCGCATAATTCCATTCCTAACAATTCTGATAATTTATCACCCAATTCCAATGATTTATCATATAATAAGTCTTCATCGAATTCAGAATTGTCAGACAAAAATTCTGGATATACATCATCATGAAAATACGATTTGAACCAATCATAATCACTAATACTTTCAGTGATAAAGATTTTATCGAAGTTTACCCTATAACATCCCAGACGCGCACCGTATATTGCCCATAAACCATTTTCTATATCTGCACCAATATTACACCAAGTAAGTAATCGATGATAATTCTTTGGCCAAACTTTAGTTTTAAATTTAGAAGGTTCAATAATTTTGCCTTCATCCAACGACATTTTAACACCTTCACGAAAACCACTACGAAATGCTTGAAATGGTGATCCACTATTAAATATCATTGAATATGTATTATTCATTTGCTTGTAATCTAAATCCCAACAAAAGTCAAGTTTTTTAGTTTCATTATCTGCATTCTCATGAGTCCGCATATCTAACACAAGTTGTACAGGCCAGCATTTAATCCCACCATTGCCATATACTAATCCATTAGTTATGTTCTTTGCGCCCCAGGATATTACACTTTTACTTATATCAATGTTGCTAGGAAAATTCAATACAAGATCAAAGAATTTTTCATCAACGATATTATCACCATCAATAGTTATAAATCTATCTGATTTACTTTCACGCGCACAAGCCTTATGCGCATTATCAAATCCTTTTACGCCATCAATACGTTTTGCGTGTGGATACTTCTTCAATAAATCGACATAATGCTCTTCTTTGTTAGGTTCATCATAACTAAGATAAAAAATATCTAAGTCTTTTATTGTAATTGTAGTCATAATAATCTTTTATCCTCTATTGAATAAGTTTCTAGTATCTCTTCAGTTATATACATACTTATGTCATCGTATTTATGTATGTAGTTAATTGTATATTTTTCACCAGAAATTAACTTTTCATAATTTAAATTTATAGAATCAATTATAAAATCAGGCTCGTCTTGTAATGTAATATAGAAATTTTGATTTAACTTAGCAAGCAATGTGATGTCTACTGATATATCTTTGGCTAATTGAAATGTAAATCCAGTGTCAATAATATCAATTATAATTGTCGGATTGGAAACAGTTTCCAATTTTTTTGTACATTGTGTTATATTAATAATATTTTTATCTTTTTGAACAATATAATAACTCACCGTATCATTTTTATAAATGACATGGAAATCATCAATTTTTCGTGTGCCATCTAATAAAATACTAACGTCAGACGTTTTAAAGTATGCATATTTATTATTGCTATCAGAACACACACGGTTTTCAAATGATTCGATTGTGCCATTATCGTCAAAATAAACTATCTTGTAATCATCAGAGTCCTTTATATTTTTTATACACTCAAACATAATACTACATCCTCATATTTTTCAATAATTGAATCTGTGAGCCAATCTTTTTCTACATAATGAAATGGCAATCTAAGTTCTTGATTATTAATAAAAATTCTCAAATCATCGGTTATATAACTTGGCAGTGTACGATTCCAGTTAGCAGATATACTTCTATTTGGTATATTTTGTACATAACTTTTCATATGTATAAATTGTGGAACAACTGAGTTGATAGTAATAGAACTATTCGATGGTAACAACTTTGCAGCAAGAGAAAATGCAATATCGGCACTTATCCAGTCTTGGCCGTCATCATTCAAATATACGTTGTAATAATAATCCCAATTTTCCATAATATCTTGTACTAGATTAAAATATTGAAATGCTTTATTAGATTTATTAAAGTAAGTAAAATTACTGTATATGTCAGGAAGTTCACAACTTGTAAATTTTTTTCGATAATAGTCGTTGGTTATAGGTTCATCTCTAAACGTTCTGGCGTTAGAACACAAACACACATCGTAAGCGGCTAAAATGTCCCACCAATGATCGACTGACGCAGTAAACAACTGATCAGAATCGAGTATAATAGTTTGGTCGAATGGAGACATATGAATATATTTCCATTTATTTTCTATTTTCCATGTCGAAGATGCAGCATTATCTTTCCAGGGTATATCAATAATATGGTCAAATATATCGATATGCCTTTGTTCTAATCTATCGCCAGTCTTGTTATCAACACAAAGACAAACTAAATTTTCTTCTTGTGTTGCTTTTATACTCAGCGCCAACGCATATGACAATCGCAAGTGGTCAACATCTGAATTTTGAGCAATTATAATGTAACCTCTACTCAATTTGCTATACCATATTCAAAGAAACTGTCTATATTTTTCATAATGCTTCCCTTGTTCATTATGTGTAAATCAGTATTCTGAATCCTAACCATATTGCCACTTTTTTTATTCATCTTAGTAAGCATTAAAATATTAGTCGGACTATCAATTCTAAAGATTCTATCTGCATCAAAACTATTCATCAAGCAATTTATAGGCAATTTAGGAACAATATCATTCGCGCCATTTGTAATAATATGAAGTGCAATTGAAAACGTATGGTCATTACGATATAATTTTATATCACAAGCATACTTTTTATAATACCATTGCCAGTTATTTTTTATGATATCAACCATACTGAATAGCATAGAAGCAAATTCACTCTTTTTAAAATAAAGTAATGTTGCCCAATACATATCAATACTGATGTTAGATATTTTAATAACTCTATCTAAATTATTGTTAGAAATATCAGAATAGTTTTTAGTAATCATGAAATCATTTTCACTTCCCCATACACCATCTAATGCATTAGACATTACAAAATAATCACAATCAATTACTAGAGTTTCATCATACGGTGATAAGTTATAAACATTTCCTCTATTAGTATTGATGAATTTAGCATTTACTGCATTATCGTAAGTGTCATGATATTTGCGCGTAGTAGCATTAGTGGGAACCGGTACTATAATGGTTCTATCAAAATACATATTGACTAATTCTTCATTATCAGATAATGATTCGCTATCTGTAACTAAACATATTTCATGAAATCCAGACAAGTTTCTTCTTGCATAGCCCGCACTTGCACATGCTATCTTAATATAGTCTATATAATTATTATTATGGGAAAATATTATTATACCATTCATTATATTTCTAATGCTATTTCAATTTTTGATGAACTACGTAACTGTTCATACTGTATATAAAAATCATTCACTACTTCAAAATATTTACAAGAGACAGTTTCTAATAATTCGCCAATATCATTTATCTTAATAGGCAAATTATTTCTATCTAGGATGATAATGGTTTTCTTATTAGTTTGCATAGCATAGTTCAAGAACCCAATAAATTCTTGGGTTATATCAAACGATCCGCCATTTTCATGATGTATTAAAGCAGTCGAAACTTTATCTTGTATAACCTTTTTATTAAGATTAAATGTACGCAATGTGTTTCTATAGGATAAAATATCTTGTAAATCTTCCATTATAATAATTCCACTAATATTAATCTCTTCTACTATATCATAGCAAGACCAATATGTCAACATAAATTATTAATAATTTATTGATCTGTTATTTCTGAAATATCTGATATTATATTATAAATTGGCATTTCAGTGATAACGCCAAGACTACTACTATCAGAATCATCAGCACGTTTCTGTGATAATTTAATTGATAAATCTCCAATAACATAATCTCCATTTGTAGTTCCAATTGGATCTGTTGGCAATACACCATCACCACAGTAATAATCGCCAGGGCCAAGTTCGGTTGAAGTGTCACAATTTGTCATTGTTACATTAATTTCTATATTAGCATCGCCAGAAAGTTTAGCATAAACAGTTACTGCATTTCCATTAAAACTTGGATTTTCTAACGCAGAATGCACACGATTATAAATCTGTTGCCAGTCTGCAGTTAGACTTGTAAATCCAGGTCCAGATGTGCCAATTCCAGTTGATGAAACGGTTTGGGAATGTCCAATAATTATAACACCGATTGAATCAAATAGATTACTCCAAGCGATACTAGGAATATATAATGGAGCACTATCTATTAATAAGTCGGTAGTAATTCTAATATCGCCGCCAGCATTAAAGTGCCACCGTCTTGCATCTTCACTTGCAAATTTAGTATTAAATATTATATTCTTACCTATATTCGCAGTATACCATAACTCATCTGGATCAGTTGTTTCTAAATTATCAACATATGTTTGCTGTACACTAGAAACATTGTTTTGAACTGACATTTTTCCTAAATTCGAATTTAATTTATTTGTTCTAATATTTGTTATATCTGTACGAATCGTATCGATATAATATATTATATCATCTAAAGAATCAAAATCGCCTTCGAATATATTACTAGGCGTAGTGAGTGTTGTTCCTTGATGCGATGCAGAAAAAGTCATTGCGTAAAAAAGTTCCATCCAGTTCTTTTTAAGTAATCTCTGCCCTTTATTAACATGATTAACAAAAAGTTGGTCTTGTCCATATCCAGAATCACCTGCGCCTATACCAACAATTTCATTTATATCGTTTGCTAATAAATTAAAATCATCAGATGTGAATTGACTACTTATGGGATAACTTTGCGGGGACATTCACCACTCCTTAATTTACTTGAATCGTTATGGTATAGTCAATAATAATTGTTCTATTTGCTGACAACAATACCGGATGGAATGTGACATGAGTCAACATTGTTGTTTTTGATTCATCCATGTCGCCATTAGTAGTTACTCCAGCCATTAGTCCTATTTCATCAATTGTAAACGCATTCACACTTAGCATATCTGGCGAACTATCTGTTTCTGGTAAATTTAAACTGGGATCAACTATTTTAACTGCATCTTCATATGCGGTGTGGTTAACTTCAACAGAACATACAATCTTAGCAGTATTTGCGGGAACGGATTCATTACTATCCATCGCCTCACCTGCATAATAAACTGTATTAACTGTCTCCTGTTCATACACCTTTGCATAAAGCGTTGAATTACTTGCAGTTATGGGAAGTTGATCATAATTTCCAAAAACTCTAGGTGCACGATATTCTAATGTAGTGGTAGAGTTACTACCGCCATTGCCGAAAGCCATCCAATTAACTATGGGAGGTGCGCCAGCAGAGTTAACGCTTGTGGGTTTACCTGCTAATGCGGATGCAAGAACATATGCCATATTGCCTGGATGAATCGCATTCTTTTTTTCTAAGAGTACCTTTCCAGTATCTTTATCATATATTTTAACTTTGCCAACTATCTGGGATGTCACTTCATCATTAAACATTTCGGTCTCTCTTCTTTATTATATCAGAACTTAAAGTATTTATCATTTTAGTTATATACATATTATATTATGTGCTTATCTACTTGTTCTGCCATAAACTGTATTGTTTCGATGTTTGATACTATATGTACAGTATCACCAACTTGAATATCTAGGCATGTGCCGTTAAATAATCCACGTTCATTAATTTGTAATACGCTTCCATCTTTTTTATTATAGTGCATAAACTCTAATTTATTTTCGGCATTTTCAACTATTATTAGATAAACAGTGTTTGCAATTGCATGTTTAAACTTTGTTTCATCTGCAATCTCGATATTTCTATAACCGTGTTCATTTGTTACTGCTACTACTGTATCGGTATCAATACTATGCATAAAGTGTCCACGTCCAAGTCTATCATACACTATAAATGAACGCTTGTCAATTACTGCAGTACCAATACCGCCCACAATACTTGAATCATATTCATCCACTCTTACAATTGCAGACTCTAAAATTCTGCTATCTACTAGTCCAGTATCGATACCACCTTTCGTCGCAGTAACTTCGTATGGATGACGTAATAATGTACCTTGCTCGTATCTACCATCTGCTATATTTGGATGTTCATCATCTGGTGCAATACCACCATCATATGTATTATAATCGTATCTACTATAATCGCCGCCCAAATCAATTTTTAAATTCGTGTGATGTGAACTATCTACATCAGCATTAACAGTTTCACTTAGAGGATAAATTCTGTCAGTGTTTCTAAGTTTAACATGATATGGTTTTGCTTCCAAGACATACTCAACTGTATCATCAAATGTATCGTGCTGATATATTGCATATTGTCTTAATGGTTTGTTCAACAAGATTAAGTCAATATAACTCGTTTTGAACAACCACTCAGGATGTTCTCTTTCGGTATACATGTATGATAACATATCAAAAAATAAATCTTTAATAACTTTATTTTCTGAATAAGAATAAAGCATATTAATAAATTCGTGCACTTGTACATTAATAACATTAGTGTAATATTGTGAAATAGCATCAGCATTTCCTGTCTGACCAGGTATTGCAATATTATTAAAATCTATATTAAGCGCACCGTTAATCTTGTTAACCATAGTGATTTCTTCAGGTGAACCATAACCAAAGTAAACTTCTTCATACTCAGGATTTACTACACCAAAAGAACGTATACCAGAATTAAACATACTAATCATATCAATATCTCGGGTATTACTTAGATATTCAAATTGAGTTATTTCTTTGTAATCTGGATGTTTATACCAATCAATTGAATTGAAAATGTAGTGGTTTAATTTAATGTAATCTTTGTAAAATGGATATTCGGTTTCTATTAACACAGTGTCTAACATTGTGTTTACAACTGTTGAAAAATTATTTCTAGCATTTGACAGGTTTTTATACCAAGAATTGGAGATTTCACCGACTTGATAAACTCTGACAACATCACCTACTATAACATTGAATGTGTTATTAATTCTTAATTCGGTGCCATTTAAGTTAAAGTTTGTAAGTTCTAAGAACTCATTATTAACTGAAATTGCAAGATTTTCGGGCGATAAGTCAAGCAAGAAATCAATTGAAAGTAATGCGCCATCATTGTCTAAATTTGGGTAATCGATTATAATTTGTTTTAAATTTTCAATTTTAGAATCTGCAATACTATTTTTAAAATCTTCTAAATATTTGGACATTATAGGCTTTGTAGATTCTCTTGATAATAGTTCCCAGTCATCGTGCCTGTCTTGATTATTAGATGCAATGCTATATTCAGTTGTCACTGTTATTGTACTATTCGATGGTTTGGAGTTATAATTTAAAATTATAGTATTATTATCAATTGGTATAAATTTATGTTTAATTTGTCCAGTCTCAATAATCATTTTAATTTCATCAGTACTATATTCTTTTTCGTATCTAGGCAATGTACCAATTGAAGTCCAATAATAATATGTTGTTACTTCTTTATTCTTAACTGGATCCCATTCTTTTTCTTGATTGAACCAAGTAATACCAACAGGAAGTACATTGTTCTTAACCCATTGCTTGATCTCTACTACCGAACCGTCAACAATTTTACCCC
>Ga0206129_10002094_pt1 | contig 25488 bp, 19 predicted proteins | sample Helgoland_Spring_8_FD_148616 | JGI IMG/M metagenome (GOLD analysis project Ga0206129, IMG submission 148616) | Pelagic subsurface seawater microbial communities from Kabeltonne, Helgoland, North Sea - Helgoland_Spring_Bloom_20160502_2 | ecosystem: Environmental > Aquatic > Marine > Epipelagic ...
GCTAGTGCGTAGTTGTCGTCGTTGGCAACTATAAGTTTGCGACTTTGGATTAACGAGATTGGTCACCATCTCGGCATGCACCGGAGGTTTTGTAACCGTCGTCGAATCCAAAACGCCCCCAGAGGACGGCGATTCTAACATAGTCCGGGCAAAGTAATAGCGACTTAAAATAAAACATTGCGCTTCATTATTTGGGGCGCTTCGGTGGTAGACTGAAAAAAAATAATTATAAAGAGGGGCTCAAAATGAATCGTTTAAAAGGCAAGGTGGCAATTATCACTGGTGCGGCCAGGGGACTGGGTGAGGCTGATGCGCGCCTGTTTGTCGCTGAGGGTGCGCTGGTAACCATCACAGATATTGATCAAGCGCTGGGCTCGGCCCTGGCCGCAGAATTGGGTTGCCATTTTATCCAGCAGGATGTGAGCGATGAAGAGCGCTGGCCTGAGGTGATTGAGCAAACCATCGAGCGCTTTGGCCGGCTGGATATTCTGGTCAATAATGCGGGGATGGTTAAGGCGGGCAATCCGGAGAATCAAACCACGGATGAATATCGACTGACCATGGCGGTACATGCGGATGGCGTGTTTTTTGGCTGCAGGGCGGCGATACCGGCAATGACCGCTAGCGGCGGCGGTTCAATTATTAATATGTGTTCACTGGCGGCGATTCAGGGGGAAAGCTATGTGGCGGCCTACTGCATGGCTAAAGGTGGTATTGATGCCTACACCAGAGCGGTTGCGGTGCACTGTGCGCAAAACAAAAACGGTGTGCGCTGCAACTCTATCCACCCCTCAGGCATAGATACGCCTATGGTGGCTGAGTTTGTTGATCAGATGGTGAATAAATACGGTGAAGACGTTTTGGCCACCATGGCTGCCAATGCCAGCGCATCTGGTGAGCCACTAGATATTGCCAATGCGGCGCTTTATCTCGCGTCAGACGAATCCAAGTTTGTTAATGGCACGCGTATTGTGTTGGATAACAGTATGTCGGTGACGTCTGGATTTGTGCCTGGCTAAACGGCTGAAGATTTAGCCATCGAATTTATTGGACTAATAACCTAGAATCGGCGGCTGGTTAAAATAATAACAGGAATTCAGTAATGCAAAGAGGTGAGTTTTCTTCACGGTTGGCATTTATTTTTGCCGCCTCTGGCTCGGCCGTTGGGCTTGGTAATATCTGGGGATTCCCCACTAATGCTGCTGAAAATGGTGGTGCTGCATTCCTGGTAATGTACTTGATTCTGGCCTTTTTGCTGGCCTACCCGGCGATGATGGCGGAGTTGATTATTGGCCGCCACACCCGGGCTAATATGGTCAATGCTCTGCAATCTATATCTCCCGGGCAAACAGCCAAAGCTATAGGCAAGTTGACCGGTATTGGCGGCATGGTCACGGCGGGGCTGATTCTGAGTTTTTACAGCATTGTTGCGGGCTGGTTTATCGCCTTTATGCTTGAGCCTATGACCGCTGTGCTTGGTCTGGAGTCCATGGGCAATTGGCTGACAGAATTTAGTTTGGTGCGCAATATTGGTTTTGCGGCGTTCTTTATACTATTAACTGTGCTGATTATTAGTGCCGGTGTTGTGCAGGGTATTGAGAAATGGTCCAGTCGCCTGATGCCTTCCTTATTTTTGTTGATGGGCGCGCTGATTATCTATGTGCTGACCCAAGAAGGTGCCATGGAGGGACTCAAGCACTATCTGGTGCCGGACTTTTCGCAGATCACTGACCCCAAGCTTATTGTCAGTGCCATGGGCCAGGCATTTTTTTCTATGTCTCTGGGTGTGGGTACCATGCTGGTCTATGGCTCCTATATTCGCGCTGATGAAAACTTGCCCACTGTCGGCGCTCTGGTCACATTGACTGACACTTCTGTAGCTTTTTTGGCTGGGCTGCTGGTATTGCCAGCCATATTTGTGGCCCAGAATCTGGGTGTGACCATTTATGCCGAAAGCGGTAATTTAATTGCCGGGCCGGATCTGATTTTTCAGGTGTTGCCGGCGCTATTTGATGGCATGGGAGCCACTGGGTTGCTGGTGGGTCTGGCTTTCTTTGTGTTGATGTCTATTGCCGCGGTCACTTCGTCTATCTCTATGCTTGAGGTGCCGGTGTCCTATGCGGTGGAAGCCCATCAGGTCAACCGTCACAGGGCGACCTGGCTGGTGGGTTTGGCGGTCTTCGCGTTTAGCGCCATCATTTGCCTGAACTTTGAGTCGCTATTTGGCTTTGTGATCACCTTGACTACTGAGCGGGCCCAGCCACTGCTAAGTATGATGCTATGTATCTTTGCGGGCTGGGTGTTCTATCGCAATAGTATTCTTGAGGAACTCAAGAGTGGCAGCCCGAATATGGAACAGGGATTGTTTTGGAAGGTTTGGCCGCTGTATGTGAAGTTCTTTTGTCCGGCGTTGATTCTACTGACCTTTGCCCAGGGGTTTTCCTAAAGCAACCGGCTGTTCTTGGAAAACTGGCTGCGCAAAAACGCCATCTGGTCTCCCCGAATACGGCGGCTGTTGAGCAGCGCTAAATACTCTGCATTGTTAGGCTTAAATGGCAGTGCCACCAGCTCCATACCCGCCTCTTCCGGCGTCCGGTTAGCTTTGTGCTGGTTGCAGCGGCGGCAGGCGGCCACGACATTTTCCCAGCGGTCGGCACCTGCTCTTGAGACTGGTTGAATATGATCTCTGGTCAGCTGGATACTGGCAAACTCTCTGGCGCAATACATGCAGATATGGCCATCGCGGGCAAACAATGTGGGGTTATTTAGGGGGTAATTTGAGCGCGGTCTGGCCAACTGTCCGCCACCACAGGCGATAATGCTGGGCAGTTCTACCACTGACCTGTTGCCGGTCCGGCGGCAAATACCTCCATGTACCTTGCGCACTGTATCGCCCAATGTCCAGACCACCAGGTCACGGGCATAGATACACACGGCCTCTTCCCAGTTAAGCCAGTCAATGGGTTGCCCTGCTAGATTAAGTCGCAATATTCTGGTGTGCATTGCGTTTTAGCTCCTCTGAAAACAAAAAACCCCATCGCCGGAGGCAACAGGGTTATGGACGTTTATATCTGAGACTGCTATCACGCGCCGAGCCTCTGTGGCTCTGCGCAGCTTTGACAGTAGGGTAACGCTATTATGCTGAACTCTGAAGGCTAGCTACTCCTGAACTCTTTATACTAAAACTTTACATCTGAGCAGTTATTTTGAACAGGCTGTAGCGACCTGTCAATCCGCCTTATGCAATCTATTACTGGTAAAAATAAGACGGCTGTCAGGACCAAACACATAATTTATATGTGCTGTAGCATTTGACCAATATACCTATGTTGGTTAGGGTGCTGTTCCAGTATTATCGTCTTTTAACAGTGAGTTTTTATTGTGGTAACAGAAAAGAAAGCAGTGGATTTTGAGCAGCAACTCGGCAGCCTTGAGGCGCTGGTTGAGTCCCTGGAAAGTGGCGACCTAAGCCTTGAAGACTCGCTCAAATCCTTTGAACAAGGTATTAAAGTAGCCCGTGAATGCCAGACAGCGCTCAAACAGGCTGAGCAAAAGGTTGAGCTGCTGATGCGTCAGGGCGACGAGCTGGTTAGTCAGCCATTTGAGTCGGGCGAATAACGCTTTTTATGGCACGCCCTCTGAAGGATCTTCTTGTCGACTACAGCAATCAGGTTGATGCCCAGCTCGAGCAATTATTGCCCGAGGCCAGTGGCCCTGCGGAGGCTCTTTTTGCGGCCATGCGCTATTCGGTCTTTAACGGTGGCAAACGCCTGCGTCCGGCACTGTGCTTTGCGGCCGCCGAGGCTATTGGTGGCGGCAATACCAACCGCACTGGCAGTACCGCCAAAGTTGCGGCGGCGGTAGAGGCCATTCATGCCTATTCGCTGATCCATGATGACCTCCCGGCCATGGATGACGACGACCTGCGTCGCGGCAAGCCCACCTGCCATATTCAATTTGGAGAGGCCACTGCTATTTTAGCGGGCGATGCCCTGCAGTCTCTGGCATTTCAGCAGTTAACCGAGCTCACTGACCTGCCTGCTGAGACCCGGCTTGAGTTGATGTCCATGCTGTCCAGATATGCAGGCTGCGCCGGCATGGTCACCGGGCAGGCTATTGATCTGGCGGCTACGGGTCAGGCGCTGCAGCTTGAACAGTTAAAAACCATGCATAGCTATAAAACTGGTGCCTTAATAGAGGCATCAGTGCTTATGGGAGCCATTGCAACCGGTGCGGCCAGTCAACAGCAGCTGGATGCCTTAAAACAGTTTGCCGGTGCCATCGGCCTAGCCTTCCAGATTCAAGATGATATTCTCGATGTGGAGAGTTCAACCGAACAGCTCGGCAAGCAGCAGGGTTCCGATGTTGCTAATGACAAATCCACCTATACCTCGATTCTAGGGCTTGAGCAGGCCCGAGAGCAGGCTGCTGAACGCTACCAGCAGAGCATAGCCAGCCTCGAGTTGTTTGCCGAACGGGCCGAGCCTCTGCGTCAACTGGCCAGCTTTATTGTCAATCGGGCTTATTAACCGGCCTGTTTGGTGTAAGATCCACCTTCGTTAATAGATATCACAACCATGGCAAAAACATTTACGGATATACCACTCAGCCGACCAGATACGCCTCTGTTAGACCGTATCGGCGCGCCTGTGGACCTGCGTCAACTGACTGACGCTGAGCTGCTGCAAGTGACAGATGAGCTGCGCGCTTTTATGCTCTACTGCGTGGGTAAAACTGGCGGTCACTTTGGTGCTGGTCTGGGTGTCGCCGAGCTGACGGTGGCTCTGCACTATGTATTTGACACCCCCAATGATCGCCTGGTCTGGGATGTGGGTCATCAAACCTATCCCCACAAGATTCTTACCGGTCGTCGCGAGCAGATGTTGAGCATGCGTCAGAAAGACGGCCTGTCTGGCTTCCCCAAGCGCTCGGAAAGTGAATACGATACCTTTGGTGTTGGCCATTCCAGCACCTCTATCAGCGCAGCACTTGGCATGGCTATGGCCTCAAACCAGCTGGGTGAAGAGCGTCGGACTGTGGCTGTTATGGGTGATGGCGCCATGACTGCCGGCATGGCTTTTGAGGCTATTAACCATGCTGCCCATGTGGACAAAAAACTGCTGGTGGTGCTCAACGACAACCAGATGTCTATCTCTCACAACTCCGGCGGTCTATCTACCTATTTTGCCAAGCTGTGGTCGAGCAAGTTTTACACTAACCTTCGTGAGAGCGGCAAAAAAGCGCTGCGCTCCCTGCCTCAGGCCAAGAATTTTGTCCGTCGCACGGAAGAATATATGAAGAGTATGGTGTCTCCGGCGACCATTTTTGAAGAGCTGGGCTTTTATTATATTGGCCTGATTGACGGCCATGACCTTCCCATGCTGGTGGAGATTCTGGAGAAGCTGAAAGATATTGACGGGCCTGTGCTGCTACATATTATTACCCAAAAGGGCAAAGGCTTTGAGCCGGCACAAAATGACCCGGTTGGCTATCATGCGCTGAACAAAATCGAACCCAAACCAGCTGTGCAGACCGCTGTGGCGCAAGCTGCTAAGGTGTCATCGGCCAAACCAAAATATCAAAAGGTGTTTGGCGACTGGCTGTGCGATATGGCGGAAAAAGATCAGCGCCTGGTGGGCATCACCCCGGCTATGTGTGAGGGCTCGGGCATGAATGATTTTGCCGAGCGCTTCCCGGATCGCTACGAAGATGTCGCCATTGCCGAGCAGCATGCGGTCACTCTGGCCGCGGGCATGGCCTGTGAAGGAGCCAAGCCTGTTGTGGCGATTTACTCGACATTTTTGCAGCGCGGCTACGACCAGTTAATCCACGATGTAGCACTGCAAAACCTGGATGTGCTATTTGCTATGGATCGCGCCGGGTTAGTCGGTGAGGACGGGGCCACCCATGCAGGGGCCTATGATATTAGCTATCTGCGCTGTATCCCCAATATGCTGGTGATGGCACCGTCAGATGAAAATGAAACCAGACAGTTGCTGTATACCGGGTTTATTCATCAGGGCCCTGCTGCGGTGCGATACCCCCGCGGCACTGGCCCCGGCGCGCAGATTGAACAGGCCATGACGGCTGTGCCCATCGGCAAAGGTACTATGCGCCGCACTGGCGCTCAGGTGGCAATTCTTAACTTTGGCACTACTCTGGCATCTGCCATAGAGGCCGCTGAGCACCTTAATGCTTCGGTCGCTGATATGCGCTTTGTAAAACCCATTGATGAAGCTCTGATACGCCAGCTGGCTGCCGACCATCAGCTGTTGGTGACCGTGGAAGAGAATAGTGTTGCCGGTGGTGCCGGTGCGGCGGTGAGTGAATTTCTGGCTGCCCAAGGTATTGTTATGCCTGTGTTGCATATTGGCCTGCCGGATAAATTTATCGACCATGGCAAACATCATGAGCAGCTCGGCGCGGTCGGGCTGGACTGTGCTGGCATTGTGCACAGCATTGAACAGCGTCTCAGTGTTCTGCAACTGCCGAAACAGGCTATCCATTAAAAATAATCAGAGGCAATAAGATGAAATTCTACGATTGCACCACAGCCCCAAGCCCCCGACGAGTGCGAATATTCCTGGCTGAAAAAGGTATTGAAATTGAAACTGTGCAGGTGGACCTGTCCACCGGCGAGCATTTCTCCGACGCCTTTAAGGCGATTAACCCACTGATGGAAGTACCATTGCTGGAACTGGATGATGGCACTACCATCAGTCAGGTAGGCGCTATCTGTGGCTACCTTGAAGAAATTCACCCGGATAACCCTCTTCTCGGCCGCACACCAGTTGAGCGAGCGATGGTGGACTCATCCAATCATCAGTTGCAGATGAATGGTTTTATGGCTGGAGCTGAAGCTTTCAGAAATGCGACGCCGGGATTTAAAAATCGCGCCATGCCCGGGCCCCATAACTACAGGCAGATTCCAGAGCTAGCTGACCGCGGGCTGTTGCGACTGGATAACCTGTTTGCAGATCTAGATGCCCATTTTGCCAACAGTCAGTTTATTGTCGGCGACTATTATTCTATCGCCGACATTTCTGCCCTGTGCATTATCGATTTTGCCAAATGGGTTAAAAAGCGTATCCCTGAAGATTGCAGCAATCTTCAGCGCTGGTACGACCAGGTAAATAGCCGCCCCAGCGCCAAGGCCTAAGGTAAGGTATCACCGCTGGCTAGGGTAAATCCTGGTACAGCGGTGATCGTATTACCATCGCTGTAACTCACTGCTATGTCCTGATCAGTAAAGTTATACACCACATAGTTGGTTACACCATCTTTCACAAACGCCAGTGCCGCTGGATAATCAGAGGTCAATTCACCGGTGCCGGTCTGTAACTGACCCAGGGCACTGAAGGTGTGAATCCAATGATAAGTATGAGCCTGTGTCTCTCCTGCTTCAGGGATATAGCTATTGACACTGTTGTAGTCGGCAATGGCCGCATCCGCATCTACCATAGCCCAGAGGTTCCACCACAGGTCTCGCCACTGATCCTCTGGCAGCCCAGAGGGCTTGTTGCCGGCAGCTTCACTTAGACCCAGAGCCACATAATCTTGCATATAGTCGGCGTACTGACTGACATGCAAAATCAATGGACTTGAAGGCAAGCCTTGAATGCCCAGAATATGGGCATAGGCGCCACTAAACCAGGTAGAGAACACAGCGCCATCACCCCAGATAATGGAAGTGGTGATCTTGTTATAGCCCGAAGGGAAGTTGTCGGCGTCGGCGCTGACATTATTGTAGCCATCAATATTATTCCAGTACTCCCAGTAAGCCGCTGAGGTGGAGGCATGCAGATACATACCTTTTTCAACCAGAGCCTCATTGCCTGTGGTCAGACCATACAGAATAATGGCACCATAGGCTGTGGCTGCTTCAGAAGTCGACTCGTTGTTGTTACCGCGGGTAAAGTTAACCCGTCCATCAGCCCAGGAGAAACCATTGGCCGGATCAAAGTTGCGCATTGATGGGAACATCTCATCATTGTCGTCGGCTGCATAATCACGAATCAGCAGGTCGATCATCGGACCGTATTGGTCTGCGCCACACCAAGCCACGTCAACACGACAGATCTCCGCGGCAGCACGGACAAAGTAACCGTAGTGGAAATGGTGGTCCGCCAGACGCTGGTGTGAGCCAAAGGACTCTTCAAAACCCAGCAAGGTATTCCAGTCTGCGTCGTAGGAGAAGTATTTATTGGTATCCAGCGCACCATTACTATTAGCAGTAAACCAATCCGCCAACTCAGTCTTGAGCCATTCAATCAGCTGAGCCTGTTCTGCATCCATACCTGCAGACCCGGCAATGGCTGCCAGCTCTGCCACCTTGCCGTAGTTCTTACCCGCCCAATAGGTGTCAGTGCGGTCATTCCAGGCAGCTTCTCCCTGATCAATAAACTCAGTTACCAGAGATTCCAGCGTACCCTGATCATAGGTGCCATCGATAGAGGGCATGGTTGGCAGCACACCAACAAAGGGCAGGTCATAGCTGAAGGCATCGGTCTGACTAAACTTGACCATACCTCGAGCACTGCGCACCTTGTAATTGGACGTTGCTTGAGATGAGTTCTTCCAGTGCAGCGGATGCATACCAGCGATGGTTTCTATAGCAGCACCCTGATCATCCAGATAGGCATGACTAACGGTAACTGTATTGGTATTGCGATCAACGCTGTAATCAATATCCACAGACGCTACAACATTGCGCGCCTGGGCTTCAAAGAAGCTGATCATGTCACTGCTGGCATTCCCGGAACCGGTTGCAGGAAGATAGGCCAAAGTTAACTCTTTGCTGCTATTGGTCACGGTAATTTCATTGCCACTGATGCTGGAGTAGCTGGTACTACCTTCACCGGTAATCAGGAAATTATTGAGATTGCCAGCCACATTGGTCCAGATGCCCAGGCTATTATTCTGATTATAGAAGGTACCTTTTTCACCACTATCTTCGCGGTATGTGCGCAGAACCAGATCGCCTTCATAGGCCTTAAAGTAGATATAGGGGGAACCATGTACAAAGGTGGCTTCCATTACATCTGAACTGCCAGACTTCCACATAACAGTCACAGAACCATCACTGTGATCCTTGAGGTAGGCTTCCAGATTAGCGTGTGCCGTATTGCCCACAGCAATACCATCGAACACCTCGACAAAAGGATCAGGGATCGCATACATAAAGCCATCGGTATAAAGACCCAATCCGCCAGGAATACTTAGCACTCGCACACCTTTCTCAGTGACCCGAGCCATAATTGGATCCGGCGTGATATAGGCTGCCTGATCCGGGTTGCCTGTCTGCATCTCGCCAAGAAATGGGATAGAGCCCCACCATTTGTGAGTTGGCGTTGGCTGCTCAGCTGCAGCACCAGTCAGATGGGGATACATCTGTATAGGTGTGCCAGTAGGAATGCCTGTAGCGGTGTTACAGCTGGCAATCGGAGGCTCGACCACACCTGCGTTGTAAATCCAGTTACCGTAGTCGTAAACACAGCGATAACTATCGGGGTTAATTCCGTCAGCAACAGAACCAGCGCCGTAGGCTGTAATCTCAAATGTGGTTGGATTCTCTGGGTCTACTGGTGGCTCAACGCCATCGGTGATTCCGGTAAAGCGCACATTATCAATTTGGTAAACCACACCAGGTGCTGTGTCGAATGCCGGGAAAAATACCAGAGGTACCGTAACACTGGATAAATTCAGATCACCACTGGCCGTCAATGTAGACATGGAGATGCTGACCGCTTCCCATTCGCCTGTAGCATTGATCCCTGAAACCGCTAGGTCGCCTGAGGTTGCAGAGGTGCTGGTCTCAAGTTTGATATAGAAACCACCAGATAAATTGGCCGCACCGGTTGCAATAACCTTGATATCAAATTCCAGCTGGCCATTAGCATAGCCACTTAAGTCAACTGCTCCACCAGGACCAACCACAATACCTGCATGACCAGCATTGCTGCTATAGCTCACTTCAAGCACGTCACCTTTGTCGCTGTCAGAGGCTACAGTCCAATCAATACTGGGGCAGCTTTCTGTACCGGCGCTTTCATCAGTGCAGTCAGAGTAATCCACCCCGGAATCAAATGCTGAGAACTCGGCATTGCCACCCCAGATATCAGCAACTACACCATCGGCCAAAACTGTCAGCGCATCGCCTCCGCCCAGCGGGGTGTCGTCATCCACATCAGCAATGCCGTCACCGTCGTCATCGGTATCTGCATTGTTACCGATATTGTCGCCATCTGTATCCAGGGTTTCATCGGCATTCAGAGGGAAAGCATCGTCACTGTCATTGACGCCATCGTTATCATCATCCGGATCGGCATTGTTGCCAATGTCATCATTGTCGTAGTCCAGTGTCTCACTGTCATCCAACGGAAAGGCGTCTGCACCATCAGCTACACCATCACCGTCGTCATCTGTATCTGCATTGTTACCTATGCTGTCGCCATCTGTATCCAGACTTTCGTCAGCATCGAGGGGGAAGGCATCGTCACTGTCAGCAATACCGTCACCATCATCTGTATCATTTATATTAGGGGTTCCATCATTGTCGGTGTCGGTCTGGGAGCTGAACACTTCGTTATCGGCGAACAGAGCCCCAAGATCAGTTTCAGCAACAAAATCCTCCATTGCCATAACACCGGAGACCAGATCTTCCACTGCATCTTGCAATGCTGTCTGGGCCGTCTCAACAAAATCTGCAGCCTGCGCCGATGTCGGGTCTATGCCTTCACCAGCCAGCAACTCATTGATGCCTGCAATATTGGCAGAGACAGCGTCAACAACTGCAGCTGACACCGAGGGTAACGCTTCAGTCAAGACATCAGCCAAAACCGTATCCGACTGCAGATCAATGGCGCCATTGGCGACCGCGTCAGAGGCTATTGCCTCAGCTACAGCCTCAGCCACAGCACTGAGCTCGACCAGTGATCCATCATCCAGCAATGTCTGAGCAGTACTAATAAGGAGTCCAATTTGCTGGTTAGTACTCTGCAGGCTTTGCGCGTCTGTATCACCGGATTCAGCCAGCGCCCAAATATCCGTTGTCAGAAAGTCATCTACAGAGCCATTAATGCCCAGAGCGGTCAAAACTGCCGCTTTATCTTCGGCAGTTCCAGCGCTGGCAATTACCGAACTGATCGGTGTAACAGCAATATCTGCATCCGAATCTTCAGGCAGATCTGACATCAGAATCAGGTTCGGCATGACAACACCGGTTTAAGTGTCTGTTCCGCCTCTGGTCATAATCTGTATTGAGCTAGAATCTGCAGGGGCCGGTATACGGAAATAACCCTGGGCATCTGAAGTGCCAGCAGACTCTCCTGCATTGGCTGCAGAGCCTCCAGAGTTAATAATATAGATTTCACTGCCAGACATAGGAGCGTCAATAACACGACCTTCGATGGCATTCAGCACTGTCACTACGACATCCTGGCTGTCACTGGCATTTTGGCTATCCGACAGCTCTACCGACAATTCATAATTATTGTCGCCATTGGCATCTGCAGGGGCCTCATAATCAGGTGCTGTCAAAAAGCTGATCACACCTGAGTTAGAAATACTGAACAGATCACTGTCCGATGAAGGAATTAAGCTGTAGGTAAGGGCTTGATTTTCTGGGTCTACGCCATTGGCCGTAGCCACCTCGACAGAGCCCTCAAGAACATCAACCTCTGCACTGATAGTTAGGCTGGGTGCCTGATTGACAGGCGAGGTATTGCCACCACCGCCGCTGTTATCGCTACCGCCACCTCCGCCGCCCCCGCAGGCTTGTAATAAAAGAACGAAACTGAAGGATAGAGCTGTATTTACATTGCGACGCATGCGATTACCCGGTTGGGCTAATAATTGTGATATTAACTGTACACTTAACCTCTAACTACTAGGTAATCAAACGGGCTGTAATGGTGTCTTTATGCGACCAAAGTGCCGTACAATTACCTAGCATAAAAAAGACCCCTGCGAAGGGGCCTTGTCAGGCAGAGTAGGGCTTAAATACCCTGTTAAAACTGAACTTTTAAAAGCTCCACTTTATATCAAACGCAACCATGGTTCCGGGGCGCTCTTCGTGAGTAACCACTGAATCCTGTGTGATTTCAATCTTTTCATCAAGCAAGTTTTTCAGCTTGAGCTTTATCGTCAACTGGTCAGTGGGGTAATAGAAGTACGTCGCATCCAGCGCGTTGAAAGGCTGCTCATAGGCGTCAGGTGAACCGTTGCGCCCGGCAAAGTAGAGGCGCTCACCAAACACATTATAAATTAGCATGGCGCCATGTTTGCCATCTGCAGAGTCATAACCGAGCTGGAAGTTAACCGCATAATCAGATGCGCCAGACATGGGTCGCGTGGCATTGGTGGGCGCATCGGCGAACTCACCAGCAGTCAACTCGGAGTCAAGCATGGTCATATTACCAGCGACAAAGAACGATTCCATATCAGTTCCCAGAAAGCCTAACCCTTTTAGCCATTCAAGCTCTAAACCGTACACAGTGGAGCTTTCCGCGTTGATAATCTCTGTTGCCAGCGCTTCTTCAAATGCCGCCGCTTCAAAGAATTCGATCGGGTTCTGAATATCTTTGTAGAACAATGATGCCGTGAAGTTATCACCATTTGAGAAGAACCACTCAGCACGCAAATCATAATTCTCAACCATCGCAGGAATTACATTGGCATTACCACTGACCCGACCACCGGTGATGGGATCGAGATAGCTGCTTGGAGTAATCTCACGCAGATCCGGGCGCACCAGCGTTTCACTGTAGGCAAAGCGCAGTTGGAAATCTTCCGCCCAGAAATCTGGCTTGATATAGGTAGCAGAGACCGAGGGATAAAAATCATCTTCTTTAAACACTGAGTCTAAAAGATCGTTTTCATCGCAGCTGATCGCACAGCCCTGATACTTGAGCGGATTCCATGGAATACCCACCTGGTTGTAATCCTCCCAGCGGGCGCCCAATGTCAATCTCCATGTCTCATCCCAGAGAATATCCAAGGTACCATAGAGCGAAGTGTTGGTCAGAGCAGCTAAATAACTCTCTCCATTGCTACCAATCACAGCGATACTAAAGCCGTTGTCTGCATTAAGAATATTTTCATCGCTGAAAATCTCAGACACGGTTCCAGTGGAGCTCTGTGCCACAGCGGTCTCATCCGTTCCCAGACCAAATTCTAGCTGCTCATAGGTACGGGTCTTATTGGAGTAGCGGTAACCGCCGTTCAGAGTCACATCAGCGTTTGAAAACATTAATGGTAGGCTTATATCGTAGCCATAGCTCTCTACATCATCATCGAGATCCGTAAAGCGAAAATCTCCTGCAGAGGCCGAAGGCTGAAGATTCTGCCCCATGACCTCAGCGGTTGCCGAATCGACACTGGTCTTGTAAAGAACAGTGGTTTGATTGGGAATATCCGTGCGTGAAATGGAATTGGAATAAAACCACTTAAACATTAACTCATCGAGCCATTCAAACCGGTCAAAGTTCAGTAAGTCTCGAGTGATGCCGCCAAAACGGTGTTCACCGCGGATTTGATTGACGCTGAGGTTGCGCTCTTCAAACCTGGTACCGTACTCACGGAACCCCTTGCCATCGCTGAGCGGAAAGCTGGAGGTAAAGCTATCGGTAATAGAGGCTTTGTCATCCGTATTACGCAGGAAAATACTGGTAGTTTCTATACGATGATCGTCATACCAGCGCCAACCGAAACTGGCATTACCAGTCATATTCACATTGCGAATCGATTCTATTTTTTTGGCGAAAATATCATCCGGGTCACCAAAGGAGCGGTCCATTGACTCCTTATTAGACCATTCGCTACCGTAGGCAGCGCCCAGCATAAAGCCAAGCTCCATGCCATTTTCCAGATAGAAATTATTGCCCACATTGGCTTCAAGGCTACCATTGGTACCTGCAGACTGCTCAGTGATATCTATATCTCTGTTTAGCAGCAATGCCAGATCACGGTTTATCGCCTGCGCATCGGCCAGAGTTTGAGTACCATCGCCCAGTTGAATATTGTTGAGAATATCAATCGACCCCAGCGAACCGCGGTACTGGTCGACTCCCGCCATAAGTGCCGACGACAGAGCCCTTGAGCCATCATCAGTACCAAAGCTGTCGTCACTGCCACCTGTGTATGACAGCACATCACCATGGGTATCAATATTCTGCTTGGTACCTATCTCTACAGAAAACAGCAGCTGATCAGGAATACTGCGAGTACGAATATCGATCAAACCGCCACTAAAGGCCGCTGGCATTTCCGCAGAATAGCTCTTTTTAACCGCAATAGATTTCAAGATAGAGGTAGGAAAAATATCCAGAGGAATAACATTCCTGGTGAGATCAGGCGAAGGAATAACCGCACCATTTAGTAATGAGTTGGAGTAGCGCTCACCCAACCCGCGGATAAAGACATATTTATCATCAACCAAAGTCACACCGGGCACACGGCGCAGGGCAGACGCAACATTAGAGTCACCAATGCGACCTATGGTTTCTGCATCAATAATATCTGCAACTACATCTGTTTCGAGTCGCTCTACGATAACATCGTCAGCGGCACTCTTAAGCTTGGCAAAGACAACCACTTCTTCGAGAACGGGTTCATCTGCAATACTTTTCATTTGCGCCAGTACAGAATCGCTCATACCCAGCAAGCTGGCAGCGATTATGGGCGTTCTTAATAATTTCATTTTACCTGTCATCTGTAGACCTATAATGTTGGCAAGCGGTGAGAGTTGAAAAGGGTGCCGCTGTGGGACACCCTTTTTTTTACCAGAAGCGTAATTCTCAAAAACCTCATTCAAACCAAAGCGGTTGAGCGCGGTTTCCTTCGTGCAGACCATAGGTCCAGCCAGCAGTCCAATCATTGTCAGCAGATACCGCACCGATAACGGCAGAACCTACAGGAGTTGGGATTGTGTCAGTACCTACAACCATATCTGCAGCTGGTACCGAGTAGAAACCATCAAGAATTACCAGGTCAGCGTTGGATGCAGCTGTAGGGTCGTCGCCAGCTTCGGCAGTTTGAAGCAGCAAGTTGCCACCAGCAGTTAACCAATCAGCAGTGGAAGTACCATTTGGCAAGCTATTACCTTTGGTCAGGTCCTGACAGGCAATAATCGAAGCATCTACAACCAGGTCGCCATCTTGAGCTGCCTGCTGGCCTTCGTTATCCAGTCGGAAACACCAATTGTGGTCCGCATCGCTCAACAGTTCGTCACCGCTGTACGAGGAAGTTACGATAGCGTTTTGAATCGTTGGGAAATGAGCTTCTCGAATGCGCAGGCCCTGGCCTTCTTCGTGAGTACCGCTTTCGTTGGCAGAGATAATGCAAGTCAGGTTTTTGATGGTTGCCTGGGAGTTCAGTCCACGGGCGATAAAGTCATCAATAGTTGCCTGGTCTTTGCTTGAGTAGCTGCCAATACCGTCAGACTCAACGCAGCGGTTGCCATCGTTCTCTGACTGAATAACCAGAGCATTAGTGATAGTGCCACGGTAGCCTTCATCAATATCGATGGAGTCATCACGCACATAAACGGCAACATAGTTAGTAATGTCTACAGCGCCACCAAAGAACTCAATGCCGTCATCGTAAACACTATAGACTTCGAGATTCTCTACCATCGTGCCACTGCCTACGGCGTTAAATGCAATACCATTGAGCTCGTTACCAGGAGCAACTTCGGCACCAGTATGTTTAACGATCATGTAGTTGATTACACCGGAATTATCTTCGTTGTTTGCACCACCATAATGGCTCTCACCAACGTCGGCTTTACCCTCTGATGCAACATGACAATCTGTTGTAGTCACGTTTGGGTATGTGCCAGTGTAAGAACATTTGTTAGTGACACCAAAGCCGTTAATAACCAAGCCGCCCCATTCGCCAACATCTTCAGCACCTACGGTGCCAAAAACTGCATCAGTTTGAGAGGTCAGAACGATCGGTGCTTCTGCAGTACCATTGGCACGCATCTGTGAACCGCGGTTGACTACCATAAAGTCGTCTGCACTGCGGAATGCCAGAGTAGCACCAGCCGCAATAGTCAGAACCGCCCCATCGCCACCTTCTGAAATGCCCGCAGTAGCCAGATCCGTATCAGAGCTAAAGTTTTCACCAACAACCAGGCTGCCTTCAAAAATATGGACGCCTTCACCAATGTTGGGAATTGCCAGATCGAAGGTGAGAGGATTATCGATATCGACAAAGCCCTTGGAATAAACACAGTTAGTACCGTCGAATGAACCCTGGGATACAGTGCCGGCCAATGTGTATGAGGCACAGCTCATTTCTGTATTGCCAGTACCTTCGTTAGTAATATTAGTAACAGTGTCACCAATATCAGTTTGATTGCTCGGCGCGATATTTATATCGCCACCACCACAGCCTGTCAGGGCTACTGCTACTGCGCTTGATGCGAGTAATTTCTTTAATGACATGGTTAACTCCCGTTAATTATTGGATCGAATATCTATCGGCAATAAAATTAACAGTGATTAATGACGGTAAAATGAAAGTTCTATGACAAATCCATGACAGTGGGTTTAAGGATATAAAATAACGATATAAAGTGGTGGGATAGATCGGCAGGCGAAAAAAAAGGGCGCTGAATGCACCCTTCTTTTAATTGTGAAACCTTATTACTGATGGCGGATATCTTTGCCCTTAACCACAAAAACAATCTGCTCACAGAGGTTTTTGGCATGGTCACCAATACGCTCCAGAGAGCGGATAATCCATAGAACATTGATCACGCGGCTAATGCTGCGCGGGTCTTCCATCATATAGGTGACCAGTTCACGCACTGCTGTTTTGTAATCCAGATCAATCTGCTTGTCTTCTTCCAGTGTGCGCATGGCTGCATCAACATCAAAGCGCGCAAAGGCATCCAGAGCGTTTGCCAGCATACGAGATACCGACTGGCCCATATGACGAATCTCTGTATAGCCCTCTGAAGAGCCGCCCTGCTCGGCCAAAATAACCGCATGATTGGCGATTTTCTTAGCTTCGTCACCAATACGCTCCAGATCATTGACCGCTTTGGTAACCATCATAACCAAGCGCAAATCACTGGCAGCGGGCTGGCGTCTGGCGATAATTAAAATACAGGCTTCATCTATATCCACTTCCATTTCATCAACGTGCTGCTCTTCTGCAATCACGTCTTCTGCCAGTTTACTGTCAGCATCACTGATTGCCCGAATAGCATTTTGTAGCTGTTGCTCTACCTTGCCACCCATTTCCATCAGGCGAGTACGAATCTCTTCCAGCTCTTCGTCGAACTGCTTCATGATATGGTTTTCAAATGACATCTTGGCCATAATAATTCTCCGTTTAACCAAATCGACCGGTAATATAAGCTTCAGTCAGCTTATGTTCCGGCATGGTAAATACTTTCTCCGTGGGATTAACCTCTACCAGCTTGCCCAGGTGGAAATAGGCTGTGCGATCAGAGACTCGTGCCGCCTGTTGCATACTGTGGGTCACAATCGCAATAGTAAAATTCTGGCTTAGCTCTTCAATCAACTCTTCAATCTTGGCTGTGGCAATGGGGTCCAGTGCCGAGCAGGGCTCATCCATCAAAATAACTTCCGGGCTAACCGCAATTGCTCTTGCTATACAAAGTCTCTGCTGCTGACCACCGGACAGTCCTGTACCAGGCTGATGCAGTCGCTCTTTGACTTCTTCCCAGAGACTGGCTCTCTTTAAACTGTTTTCAACAATCTCGTCCAAATCAACTCTGGTATCTGCCAGACCATGAATTTTTGGCCCATAGGCCACATTTTCATAAATAGACTTGGGGAACGGGTTGGGCTTTTGAAATACCATTCCCACTCTGGCGCGCAATTCCACAACATCCAGTTTCGGCGAATAGAGATTTTCACCATCCATACATATCTCGCCTTCGACGCGACAGCCTTCCACAGTATCGTTCATACGATTGAGAGTACGCAAAAACGTCGACTTGCCACAGCCGGATGGACCAATCATGGCAATCACTTCATTTTGTGCGATATCGATACTCACATCATGGATGGCCTGCTTATCGCTGTAGAAAACATTGATATTGCGCATGGTCATCTTAGGCTTGTCAGTAAAGCTCTGGCCAACAGTAACCTCTTCTGCTGAAATCTGCAGATCCTGGTCCGCGGCCTTCTTTTTGGCCCCAGCGGTTTTCTTTGGCTTTTTAGCAACTGTAGCTGCTTTACTCATAATCTAATCCTTTTTACCTTTCTACCAACGGCGCTCTAAACGCTTTCGCAGCCAAACGGCCGATGTGTTCATAATAATCAAAAAGCTTAACAGCACCATAATGGCTGCAGAGGTCTTTTCAATAAATGCTCGTTCTGGACTGTCTGCCCAAAGAAAAATCTGTACAGGCAACACAGTAGCCGGATCGGTAAAGCCTGCCGGAATATCCACAATAAAAGCGACCATACCAATCATCAACAGCGGCGCTGTTTCACCCAGAGCCTGAGCCATCCCAATAATGGCGCCGGTCAACATCCCCGGCAGTGCCAGTGGCAGTACATGGTGCAGTACTGTCTGGTATTTGGACGCTCCCATGCCCAGAGCTGCCTCCCGTATAGATGGCGGCACTGATTTAATCGCTGCACGACTGGTGATAATAATGGTCGGCAATGTCATCAAGGTCAGAACTAAACCTCCGACCACTGGTACCGAGCGCGGCACGTGAAAGAAATTAATAAAGATCGCCAAGCCCAGCAACCCAAAGATAATCGATGGCACTGCCGCAAGGTTATTAATATTGACCTCAATAAAGTCAGTCCAGCGATTTTTCGGGGCAAACTCTTCAAGATAAATTGCTGCAGAAACACCAATGGGGAATGACAGCATCAATGTCAGTACCAGGGTGAAAAATGAACCCATAATGGCACCGCGAATACCAGCCTGCTCGGGCTCACGGGAATCACCCCGGGTAAACAGGTTGCTATTAAATTGCAGGCGAATATTGCCTTCATCGTGGAGCTGCTCAATCCAGGCTATCTGGTTGTCGGCCATGCGTGCCCCGTAGGGTTCACCATCGAGCCAGGTTTTGTAATAGGTATCTATATCATCGTCAGCGAGAATCCAGATAGACTCTGTCTGATCCAGTAAGAGAGGGTTAGCGACCAGGCGATCTTTCAGATCGAAGCCTGCACCATTACTCAGCAAAGCATATAGCTTGCGCTTATCCCGACGTCCGGAGACATCGGTAAACTTGCTGCGCAGAGCGCTCTTGGGTACAGCATCCCAGTTGCCATCGGCAAGCTGGGCTGGGTCGGTCATATTGGCGACACCGATAATATCCTGATCATAATGCACATCAAGCTGGATATAGGTCACCTGGAAAGCGCCGTGGCCCTTGCTGATAATATCGGTAAACAACACAATCACTGCAGCCAGTCCAATCAGAATAGCGACGCGCCCATACCAGCGAAATCTGGTTTCAGCGCGATTACGTCTGGTTAAAGACTGCTTAATTTTGTCTAAATTATCCACGGGCTTACTCATACTGCTCCCTATACTTCTTAACAATATGCAGGGCAAAAATATTCAATAACAGGGTGACTGTAAACAGCATCAACCCAAGGGCAAAGGCCGCCAGAGTTTTGGGGCTGTCAAACTCCTGGTCACCGGTTAGCAAGGTCACAATTTGTACAGTCACTGTGGTCACAGATTCCAGTGGATTGGCAGTTAATTTTGCCGCCATACCAGCAGCCATAACCACAATCATGGTTTCACCAATCGCCCGCGATACAGCCAACATAATACCGCCGACAATACCGGGCAGAGCCGCAGGAATAATCACTCGGCGCACAGTTTCCGACTGGGTAGCTCCCATTGCCAGAGAACCATCGCGCATGGACTGAGGGACCGCGGTAATAACATCATCTGCCAGTGAAGAGATAAACGGGATAATCATCACCCCCATCACGCCACCAGCGGCCAGCGCACTCTCGGAGGATACTGAAAGGCCAAAACTAGTGCCCAGCTCTCGCAAAAATGGCGCCACGGTCAATGCGGCGAAAAAGCCGTAAACCACTGTTGGAATACCAGCCAGCACTTCCAGTGCCGGCTTGGCAAAGGCGCGTACTGTCTTACTGGCATATTCGGCCAGATAAATCGCTGACATAAGACCGACAGGCACGGCAACGACCATGGCTACAGCTGAGACTAATAGGGTGCCTACAAAAAGAGGTACTGCACCAAAACTACCGGATGAGCCAACCTGGTCTTCACGGATCGCAGTTTGCGGACTCCATTCCAGACCAAAGACAAACTCATGGACAGGCACAGACCTAAAAAACTGTATCGATTCAAACAGAACCGAAAGCACAATCCCCAACGTGGTGAAAATCGCCAGACAGGCACAGGCCAGCAGCAGGTTCTGCATAACCTTTTCAACCAGGGGGCGGGCTCTAAACTGGGGGTTGATTCTCGACCAACCAAAGAGCAGGCCAATAACGGTCAGGCACAGCATCAATGCTGTTAATGACCAGCGAGAAACCACTTTTAGCTGAGTCATATAGTCAGCGGCGGCAAGTAATGCATCACTCTGCCCCTGACGGCCAAGAATGCCCTCGGCGATATTGCTGATCTTGTTTAGCTGTAGGTTGTATGTGGCGAGGCTGGTATTGCCTAATTGATCCGCCATTGAGTTCATCACCAGACTATTGATCAACGGCTCGTCAAAGATCATCCACAGGGAGAGCAAGATTAGCGAGGGCAGCGCACACCAGAGTGCAGTGTGGAACCCATAGTAAGAGGGAAGAGAATGCAGGTTGCGAATTCCACCCAGCGGTTTGGCAAGGGCCAGAGAGCGGCCACGACCAATGTAGAAGGCAAAAATGCCCAGAGCAAGTATCAGAATGAAAATATTAGTCGCTTGCATAAGGCTACAAAAATCCCTGGCACAATTTCAATAAAGCATTAAATCAATCGTTAAAAAACGAAAACAACCCGGCTCAATGAACCGGGCTGCATAGTGACAACATCAGAGCATTATTTCAATGCTTCATTGCCTGTCATTGGGGTCAGTGACCTTGTACTTTGGGCCATAGCACGACGCTCTTTAACTGGCAAAGGAATCATGCCCTTCTCGGCCAGATAACCATCTTCACCCCAGGCGCGCTCACTGGTGAACTCATTGAGGTAGCCTTTGATACCGGGCACTACGCCAACATGTGCTTTCTTGACATAGAAGAACAATGGACGCGAGATCGGGTAAGACTTATCAGCGATGGAGTCAAAGTTTGGCTCAACAGATTCTATCATTGCACCCTGAACCCTGTCAGCATTCTGGTCCAGAAAGCTAAAGCCAAACACACCCAGTGCAGCAGGGTTAGCCTGAAGCTTTTGTACGATCAGATTATCGTTTTCGCCAGCTTCAATATATTTGCCATCTTCACGGATCGTGTGACACAGAGCCTTGTAAGCGCTTTTGTTAGTTTTCTTCAGAGCCGCAATCCAGCCGATTTTCTTACAGCCACCTTCGAGGCCCAGTTCAGCAAACGCATCCCGCGTACCGGAAGTCGGCGGGGGACCCATAACTTCGATAGCGGTGTCTGGCAATGCTGGATTGACATCTTTCCAGGTTTGATAAGGGTTATCCATCAACTCACCTTCAACAGCAGCAGGAACCTCAGCGGCCAGCGCGAGGAAGATATCCTTGCGGCTCAGCTGCATTGGCGCTGCCTCAACAGAGTTAGCAATAACAATACCGTCGTAGCCAATGTGAACTTCGATCACGTCGGTCACGCCATTGGTCTGGCACTTCTTGAATTCTGATATCTTTATGCGACGTGATGAGTTAGTGATATCCGGGTAGTTGGTACCCACACCAGAGCAAAACAGCTTCATACCGCCACCAGAACCAGTTGATTCAATCTTTGGTGTTGGCTTGCCGCTTGAACGGCCATAGCGCTCGGCAACTACAGTTGAAAATGGGTACACAGTTGAAGAACCTACTACTTCAATGCTGTCGCGAGCCATTGCCGCAGATGTTGCTGTAATAGAAGCCACAGTCAGTAACAGGGCCGGTAAAATAGTACGTTGGATCATAAAAACCTCCAGTAATCGAGCACTTGTTGTGCCATTGGTTGAAACTGTTTTTGCTACTCGGTCACTGTATTAAAGTTATATGACAGAAATATGACATTTAGCTGGCTGATAGGGATTTCCGAAAATAATTGTTGATGTCACATTACTGTCATATTAAATACATATTATTTTCACATGGATGTCATACAAACGACATGATATCCGGTTCGGCTACGGCCTTAGGAATTAATTTTTGGGGATTACATATGAACAAATTATTACTCTCATCAGCAATCGCATCCACCATATGCTTTACGGGTCACAGCTTTGCGGCTGGCCCTATTGATGGCAAAGTTTACGGCAAGGTTAATGCTTCTGTTGTCAATAATGACAGTGGCTCAAGCGATGAATGGAAACTAAACAGCAATGCATCTCGTGTTGGCGTTAAAGGAAAAACTCAAATTGCAGACGGACTTTACGCTATCTATAAAGCGGAATTCGAGATGTGTATTGATGATGGCGACTGCAAAGGTCAGACTTTTAGCCAGCGCAATATTATGGCCGGCATCAGAGGTGACTTCGGTACAGTTTGGGCAGGCAAACATGACTCCCCGACCAAACTGGCGCAGAACAAGATCGACCTGTTTAACGATCTTGAAGGCGATATTAAAAATACCTTTGAAGGTGAAAACCGCGTATCTAATATTGTGGCCTACACCTCACCGAAGGTTAATGGTTTCTCTGCCACTGTCGCCATGATTCCTGGTGAAGGTTCTGATTTTGATGAAGACGGAAATGACGACACCGGCCTGGCCGACGGCATCTCCTATTCCATCAGCTATGATATGGACAATCTGTATATAGCAGTAGCTGGTGATCAGGACGTAGACAAACAGGACCTGCTGCGCGTTGTTGCCCAGTACAAAATGGACGCATTAAAGCTTGGCTTTATGTATCAGCAGAATGAAGATAACCTTAATAGCAAAGATGAATCTGGTTATTTTATCAGCGCGGCCTACAAGATGGACAAGACCACATTGAAGGCTCAGTACGGCACAATTGAAGATGATGTTGACGGCGACGAAGAGGAAACTCTGTCTCTGGGTGCAGATTACAAGATGGCTAAAAACACCAAGGTCTATGTATTCTATACTGACAATACAGATTCTGAAGTGGGCTCAGCCGACGACGAAGATTCTTCCTTTGGTGTAGGCATGGAACATAAGTTCTAAGCTACCATTGGTATCTGTAAAAAATAAGGTCTGTAAAAAAGGGTACTTCGGTGCCCTTTTTTATAGCTGCTTTCTTTTCACTGTGCTTTTTTGTTTAATCCATTAAATACAATATTGCTGGAATTGACCCCATGAAGATAAAACGTCCAACAGCCTATTATGCTTATCTATGCCTGTTTTTAAGCAGTGCCAGTTTCGCCAATTGTGACTTTGATACTGATGATGCCGATGCACCAGACTTTATGGATAAAATAATCGCCTGCGAAGAGCAGCAAAAAGCCAGCAAGCCAAAGGCAGTCAAGTCAGGTGGTGCGACCAAATCAGATAGTGCAGTCAAGCTCTATGGCGACGGCACCCTTAACCCGGAATCTGGAATAAGCGAACGGCCTATAGTTGCGGCGGGATCCATGAATCACAGCGCCAGTAAACTATTTGCCGCACGACAGGCCTATTCACTGCGTCCGGATGCTAAATTCGAAGAGTCTGTGACCATTGCAACCCAAAAGCTCTATCTTGAGATGGCTCATCACTGCGCCAAAGGCTGGGCCATTGAGTCCCAGTGGAGTGAACCCAACCCAGAGCGGGAAGGCGATTATTTTCTGCACTATGGTTTCCGCTGCGCTGCACTTTTCTAACATTGTTCTAACATCGACCAGACCCAATGCAAAAGCGGCTCAGTCAGCAAATTTCACCATCTGCCTGTGACAGTGTCGCCGCTTTGCGATAGTCCCTCTGACAACCAATTAATATTATCCCGGCATGGAAGTTGCGATCGGCCCAGGCAGAAATAAAATCCATAGCCGGGCTCTGTAATGTCTCAGGATGAAACCAAGGGCAAAAGAAAAGCCAAAGCTGGCTACGGCGCGCAGCTGCTAGGCGGATACAACAGGCAATCGACAGACAAACCTGGATCCATGACCCAGGCGACTACTAATGGTCAGGTCGCCACCACAGCGATTGAGACTGTGCTTTACAATAGCCAGCCCCAGACCCGTGCCACCGGTGGCGGAGTTGCGGCTGCTGTCGCCGCGGTAAAAACGCTCGGTCAGCCGCGGCACTTCTGTCGGGTCTATGCCGACGCCATCATCCTGAATACTAATACTGATATGGTCTGAGTACTGCTCAACGACCACATCAATGACTGCACCTTTGGGGTTGTGGCGCACGGCATTGAAGATAATATTACCCAGGGCACTACGCATGCTGTTGCCCTCTGAGTTAACCTCCAGGGTCGCTGCACAATCCAGGCTCAGGCTGTGAAGACCACCACTTAATATCTCCGCTTCGGCAATAATACTGGTCAGTAGGTTCTGCAGATTGACAGGCTCAAGAGTGGCCTTCTGGCCGTCCGCCTCCAGTCTGGACAGCAAAATCAAATCGTCGGCCAGCGCCTGCATTCTATTGACCTGATCAGCCATTTGGCCGAATGCACGATTGACCACAGCGTTGTTATCGGGACTGTCCTGCAGGGTTTCTATATAGCCGCGCATCACTGTCAATGGCGTGCGCAATTCATGGGAGACATTGCCAACAAACTCTTTGCGCATCTCTTCCAGACTGTTGAGGCGGGTAATATCGGTGATCACCAGGACAATTTCATCGTCGCCAAAATACGAGGCTGCAAATTTTAATAGCCGCCCTGCCTGAATGGATGATGGCAACTTGACTGCTCCCTGAAAGTCAGCCTGGTTGATATATTCAACAAATTCGGGGTCGCGTATCAGATTCATAATAGCGCTGCCACGATCCGAAGACCTCAGTCCCAAAAGGGTGGCAGCGGAGCTATTCCACCAGTCCAGAGACAGGTCGCTGCGCAGGACTAAAATCCCTTCGTCCAAGGCTTCAGTGAGCCGGGAAACTCGATTGATAGTTCGACGCATCTTTTCTTGAGTTCGGCGATGACGTCGCCGCTGACGATTTAATGTGTCGCTTATCTCTCCCCAGACACCATCGGCGTCCGGCGGAATTCCGCGCATACCTTTGTCAATCCAGCCGAATAACAATGAGATAGTGCGGAAGGTCCAGATAACATAAAGGCCTACACCACAGAGGATAATTTCAAAGGGAAAGCCCAGACTCCAACCAAAAAACAGCGAAAACAGCCCAACCAGAACTATACGCCATATCTCTGTATGCATTCCCGGTCGCAATGGATGAGTGCCTTTTTAGCCATTTTGCAGATGAGTTGAGAAACGGTACCCCG
>Ga0206129_10002096_pt1 | contig 25459 bp, 26 predicted proteins | sample Helgoland_Spring_8_FD_148616 | JGI IMG/M metagenome (GOLD analysis project Ga0206129, IMG submission 148616) | Pelagic subsurface seawater microbial communities from Kabeltonne, Helgoland, North Sea - Helgoland_Spring_Bloom_20160502_2 | ecosystem: Environmental > Aquatic > Marine > Epipelagic ...
AACTAGTAGATGCGGTTCGTGTGACAGTACAGGTTATCTTTTTATGGATGATAATAAGGTGGTTGGGGGACTGAAGTTTCAAGCACCATCAAAGAAGTGGGTATCTGCTAACGGATTTGCTACAGGCAAAGACAAACTGGAATACCTTGAGGGTATAGCTAGACAACGTGGCATGGATGCTGCGGTACTATTCTTACAACGAGTACGTAGACTTTCTGCAGTCGACACCTATCTATCCAGTTTTGTAGAGGGCATCCGTACTCATGTAAAACCTGATGGCAAGTTGCATGTACGACTGCTACAGCACCGCACTGCAACAGGTAGACTATCTGGTGCTGACCCTAATATGCAGAACATGCCACGTGGTGGTACGTTTCCTGTTAAGAAAGTATTCAAGTCCCGTTGGGATAACGGTAAGATTATGGAAGCCGACTTTGCCCAGCTAGAGTTTCGGGTTGCTGCATATTTATCACAAGACATGACAGCAATTGACGAAGTAGCTACAGGCTTTGATGTACACAGCTACACTGCACAGGTTATCTCTGATGCAGGTCAGCCTACGTCACGTCAAGATGCCAAGGCCCACACATTTGCTCCTTTGTACGGTGCCAGTGGATTCGGTCGTACAGAGGCAGAGGCTGCGTACTATGCACAGTTCACTAAGAAGTACAGTGGCATTGCCAGATGGCACAAAGAGTTAGCCAGTGAGGCTCTCAGTACAGGTAAGATACGTACACCATCTGGTCGTGAGTTCTCCTTTCCCGGCGTATCACGTAAGGCAAATGGCACTGTTACATTTTTCACACAGATCAAAAACTTTCCTGTGCAATCCTTTGCAACAGCAGACATCGTACCAATATCTCTGATATACATTGATAAGTTATTAGAGGCTAACAAGTTACATAGCTGTATAGTCAACACAGTACACGATTCAATTGTGATTGACGTACATCCAGCAGAAGAGGAAAAAGTACTGCGAGTAATAACAGCAGCCAATGACAAGCTGCTACAAATTGTCAATAAAAAGTGGGGCTTAGACTTCAACGTCCCACTATTACTTGAGGCGAAGATAGGGCCAAATTGGCTTGACACAAAAGATGTAGCATGATATAACTACAGTTCTTGAAAAATCATAGGAGATTATAAATGACACAAGTAGCAACTATTAACACTGATAACTACGCAGCAATGGCAGAAGCAATGGGCATGTCCACAGATGCTGGGCCAAAGAAAGCACAGTCAAGTACACTTGCACGGTTGCGTATCAACCACTCACCTATCATGGGTGAAGCACAGGTGAACGGCAAGTCTGTAAAGATGGAAGTAGTACCGGGTGGTACATACAAATTGGAAATCCCAGATGGCCCTACATACTACTCTACTAACGTTACTATCCGTCCGTTCGTACAACGGTTTATGTACAAACGTTTCATCATGGCGTCAGGCGACACACCTAATCGTTACGTCAAGACACTCATGGCTAACGATCTAAACAGTGACCTCAAAGACAATGACGGTGGCTTCAACTGTGGCAAACCAGCTGGCTGGATTGAAGACTTCAAAGCATTGCCAGAGAAGACACAAGAGTTGATCCGTCAGATCAAACGTGTTCGTGTCATGTTTGGTACAGTAGAGATGCTTGATGTCATGGATGCACAAGGTAACCCTGTAGACTTGGAACCTCAAGCATTCATCTGGGAAATTGAGAACCGTGATGCATTCAAGACTGCAGGTGGTATCTTCTCTAAGCTGAGTCGTATGCGCCGACTGCCAGTGCAACACAACATCAAGTCTGGCACAGAGGAACGTGCATTGCCTAACGGTAATGTATTCTACTTGCCTACTATGGAACTTGACATGAGTGAAACACTAGACGTTTCGGATGCAGCACAAGAGACCTTTGCAAACTTCTTAGCTTGGGTGGAGAACTACAATGAGTACATCAAGGGTGCATGGCAAGAGAAGGCTTACAAGAATGATGACACGGATACGGATACAGTAGAAGCATTCGTGGACATTGACGAAGAGGACTTCGTATAATGAATCATCCCGGCGAACTGGCACTACACCAGTACATGACAGATGCAGTCAACGGCAAGTCTACCATGAAGGATGAAACAATCCAACAGGTGGCTACAGAGATTGCAGATGCATTGAAACGTCAGTTTGGTAGTGGTAAGTCTCGTGGCGAGTTTAGAATCAGGATGTCCAATGTTGGGCGTCCTACTTGCCAACTGTGGTTTGAGAAGAACAGACCAGAGACTGCACTACCTAAACCGACAACCTTCATCATGAACATGATGCTAGGTGACATAGTAGAGGCCGTATTCAAAGGACTACTCACAGAAGCAGGGGTAAAATTTGAAGACACCGATCATGTTACTTTGGACGTAGGTGACAGTGCAGAAACAAAAGTCAACGGCAGCTACGATCTGATTGTCAATGGGGCTGTCGATGATGTGAAGTCAGCATCAGACTGGTCTTACCGTAACAAGTTTGAATCCTTCGATGCCCTTGCAAAGGGAGATGGTTTCGGATATGTAGGACAACTTGCAGGTTATGCCAAGGCTTCTGGAAAACGTGCAGGTGGTTGGTGGGTAGTGAACAAAGCCAATGGTGAGTTCAAGTATGTACCTGCTGACAATCTTGATATGGATGAAGAGTTAGACAAGATCAAGAATACAGTCGAGACAGTAAACAAAAATGTATTCAAACGTTGCTTCTCCCCTGTACCTGAATACTTTAGGGGAAAGCCGACTGGCAATACAGTACTAAATGACGGATGTAAATTCTGTGATTATCGACAGGCATGTTGGCCCACTATGGTAGAGGAACCAGCACGTATGTCAAAAGCAAAAGACCCTAAGATGGTCTCATATATAGAGGAGTGAATATGCTAGGTGATGATGAAATTAAACAGATGCAGGAAGAGATTGATCTTCTAGAGGCACAGTTGAAGGAACGTAGGCATGACTTACACAAAGCACGTTATGCAAATCTGCGTAAAGCAGTACAAGCCCGTAAGGATGCAGAAGAAGAAGTCATGGCAGAGCTAAGTAAGCTAGGCGTCAAAAGCTTTAGAGGTATCTGGGGCTTCCCATGAACGGCAAGCAGTTCCGTGCTGCTATGAAGCATGGGTATAGGAGTGGGCTAGAAATCAAAGTCAAAGATTACTTGAAAGAACACAAAGTAAAGTTCAAGTATGAAGCCATTAAGATTGAATGGGAAGACTTGATGTACCGCACCTATACCCCTGACTTTGTATTGCCTAATGGGTTAATCATAGAAGTAAAAGGGTTGTTTACAGCTAGTGATAGACGTAAGCATCTTGCTATTAAAAAGCAACACCCAAGCTTAGACATACGGTTTGTGTTTGAAAGCAGCAAACGTAAGCTAAGTAAGGGTGCCAAAAGTACATATGCTACATGGTGTGAAAAGAATAAATTTCTATATGCCGATAGGATTGTACCGGAAGATTGGCTAAAAGAAAAAGGTATTGACAACCACCCCGACTTGGTGGTATTCCCTAATGAGAAAATAAAAAGGAGTTAGCATGGACAACAATGAAAAAACACTTATAGACTTTGACTCAAACGATTTCGTAATCCGTATTTCACCCCACGTCATGGAAGACAATTCTTGGTCTGGAGATATTGATGTAGGGGTACTAACCACAGATGACAATACACTAAACAGATCCGACTTCGATCACTTGTCCATGTTAGCTGACATGTTAGTAGCATCCATACCTTTGATGGAGAGGGATGCAGCTTTCCGTAGCAAGCTATTTGACTTGATCAATACAGAGATGAATGCTACACCCACAGAAACAACTAGTGTACCAGAAAAGTATGTATCACTAGATGATAACGTGGTTAAAGTAAAGTTTCACTAGTAGGAGAATACGAATGGAAGAATATGATAGTTAAAGTATTTTTGACATTAGAAGTATTAGAAGATGAATACCCTGTACCTGTAGACGGTATCATCGACACAGAGATAGAAGATAAACTACAGGATTTCATCCATGATGTGGATGGCATGGAAATTAAAAATATAAAAATACTGACACAGGAGTGACTATGAATAATTATTTACCTACAGACTACCAAGCATTTATCCACACATCTAGGTATGCTCGTTGGCTAGAAGAAGAAAACCGCCGTGAAGGTTGGGGAGAAACAGTAAACCGTTACATGGATAATATTGTGACGCCCTTACTGTCAGAGGAAAAAGACTGGAAGGTATACGAAGATATTCGTGATGCTGTTACCTCGTTGCAGATCATGCCTTCTATGAGAGCTATGATGACAGCTGGTCCAGCCGCAGCACGGGACAATACATGTATGTATAATTGCTCGTACCTTCATGTAGATCATCCTCATGCATTCGATGAAGCAATGTTTATCCTATTGTGTGGGACAGGAGTTGGCTTTAGTGTTGAACGGCAGTTCGTAAGTAAGCTTCCAGAGGTTCCACCTTTGTTTGACAGTGAGACAACCATTGTCGTAAAGGATAGCAAAGAGGGCTGGGCTAAATCATATCGGCAGCTGCTTGCACTATTGTGGGCTGGTGAGATTCCTAAATGGGATGTCAGTAAGGTACGTCCAGCAGGTGCACGGTTGAAGACATTCGGTGGACGTGCTAGTGGTCCCGGCCCTCTGGTTGATCTGTTTAACTTCACAGTACAGACATTCAAGGCAGCACAAGGACGCAAGCTGTCCTCTATTGAGTGCCATGACTTGATGTGCTTTATCGGTCAGATTGTTGTGGTTGGTGGTGTACGCCGCAGTGCTATGATTTCATTGAGTAATCTTAGTGATGATCGTATGCGACATGCTAAGTCTGGTCAGTGGTGGAATGAAGCATCGTATCGTGCACTAGCAAATAACAGTGTGTCATACACAGAGAAGCCAGACATGGAGACATTCATGCGTGAGTGGCTATCATTAGTAGAGAGTAAATCGGGAGAACGTGGTGTATTCAATCGTCAAGCAAGTAAAAAGCAAGCTGAAAAGTATGGTCGGCGTGATCCGAACCATGACTTTGGAACAAATCCTTGTTCTGAAATTATCCTTCGATCTGGTCAGGTATGCAACCTCACAGAAGTTGTTGTCCGTGCTACGGATACCCTTGAAACTCTGGCGGAAAAGGTTCGACTCGCAACCATTCTGGGTACGATACAATCTACCTACACCAAGTTCCCCTACCTGCGAAAGATGTGGCAACGAAATACAGAAGAAGAACGCCTGTTGGGTGTGTCACTCACAGGGGTAATGGACAACCCACTTATGACACTAAAGAATAAGGGATTAGATGAAACACTTTCACACCTTCGTAAGGTGGCTGTCGATACTAATGCTGAGTGGGCTGATCGCCTTGGTATCAATGTTAGTACTGCTATTAGTTGCAATAAACCTTCTGGTACTGTATCACAATTGGTCGATTCAGCCTCCGGTATACACGCCAGACACAACGATTATTACGTCCGAACCGTTAGAGGAGACAACAACGATCCCCTAACAGAGATGATGAAAGATCAAGGCATCCCTGCCGAACCTTGCGTGTTTAATCCTGAGACTACTACGGTGTTCAGCTTCCCTGTGCAGTCACCACCGAATGCCGTGACACGTAATGACATGTCAGCAATCGAACAGCTGGAGACATGGCTTGCTTATCAACGTCACTGGTGCGAACACAAACCATCGGTGACTTGCACAGTTCGTGACACCGAATGGATGGCTGTGGGTGCATTTGTGTATGAACACTTTGACGAGATGTCAGGTGTGTCATTCTTACCACACTCAGACCATACTTACCAGCAAGCACCTTATCAGGATTGCAATAAAGAGGAGTATGAGGCATTACTAAGTAAGATGCCTGAGAAGATTGATTGGTCTAAGCTGAGTAGCTACGAAAAAGAAGATAGCACAAGCTCTAGCCAAGCATTTGCATGTACTGGTGACTCATGCGAAATCGTAGACATCGGAGCATAGGCACTGTAGCATCGCCCTGTGTAAAGGTCTGTCGCATTAACAACGATAGATACTGCACAGGGTGTATGCGAACCATTGACGAGATAAGAGAGTGGCCTATTATGTCAGAGGAAGAACAAAAGAAACTATTACTTGTAATACAGGAGAGACTAAATGTGGACGGTGATAAGTAGAGACCAGTGTAACTTCTGTGACTTGGCTAAGGCAATGTTACAAAGTTGTAACTTGTCTTATGTAGAGTACAACATACAATCACCCAGTAGCAAGTGGGTTCTAACCTTACTGAAAAAGGGTAGCATAACTACTGTACCCCAGATATTCCAACCAGACGGAACACTGCTAGGTGGCTACACGGAATTAAAAGAGTTCATAATTAAAAACTATTCATAACTAGGAGATTACAATGATCAAACATCCTTTTAACAAATCTTGGTACGATCAATTTGACGGGGTAGCTAAGAAAACTTTAGCTCAACACCTGCTCAATAAAGGTCATGATGTAAATGACGTTAAGGAAGACTACAATGTAGACGTAGTGTCCACTAAAAACGACTACACATACTTCAATGAGGCAGAAGTCAAACGGGCATGGAAGGGTGACTGGCCTACCGATTGGGCAGAGATCCGTATACCTGAACGCAAGAAACGTTTGGTAGAAATGTATAAAGAAAAGAATGGAGTGCTAAACTTCTACATATTCCGCAATGATCTGAAGCAAGTATTCCGTATCAAAGATACATCTCTTACAGAGGATCGACTTAAAGAAGCAAAGGGACGTTACATCCGTGCAGGTGAGAAGTTCTTTCACATTCCATATACAGAGGCGGAACTTATTAACCTATGATACATGTAGATGAAATGGAGCCACCACAAAAACCCATCAAGTCACGTAGGAAAACTAATTACAAAGGAGCATCTGCAAAAAAGACATCAGGCTTTGTGCCAAAGACAAGCAACCAACGTGTGCTGTGGGACAGCATGAAAACACATGATCAGGTGTTTGTCCTTGGTCCTGCGGGTACAGGTAAGACATACGTAACTGCTACATATGCTGCCGATCTGTACACTACAAAAGAGATTGACAGGATCGTCATCACTCGCCCTCACGTGGCTGTAGGTAGAGAGCTAGGGTTTTTAAAAGGAGACCTGCATGAGAAAACTATGCCGTGGGCATTGCCTGTACTAGACGTTTTAGAGAAACACTTAGGAAAAGGAACTGTAGAAACCGCCATCAAGAATGGTAACATTGAAATGGCACCACTTGCTTTGATGCGAGGAAGAAGCTTTGATAGTTCCTTCATCATTGTAGACGAGACACAGAACATAACACTACACGAATTGAAAATGCTATTGACACGAGTGGGTGAAGGTAGTACCATTGTGCTGAATGGCGACATACAACAGAGTGATCTCAAGGAAGCTGACGGATTGAGTAGGGTAGTCCACTTAGCTAAGAAGTATATGCTTCCTGTCCCTATCGTTGAGTTTACGGTAGATGATATTATTCGTAGTGACATATGTGCTGAGTGGGTAAAAGTTTTTATGAAGGAGAATCTATAATGGATACTAAAAAGCTAACACGTAAAGAACGTGGACTTGGTAAGTTCGATGCCCCGTTAAAGTTCCAGCACGATAAAGGGTATCGTGACTTTCAAAAAGGTAGAGTGGGCAGTCCCTTTCCCCTCGACACAATGCAATATAGGGAATGGTTACGTGGGTTTAACAAAGCCTACTTCGAGCAGCTAAAACGGGTAAAGGCTAATGAACAAACTAAAGGAAGAGGCAGAACAATTTCTAAAGGAGAAGTACACCATGTCTGATTTTAATTCGTATCAACGATCAGCTGCAGGTACAGCAATATACCCCGAACAGCACAAGATATTATACCCAGCCCTCGGTCTCGCAGGTGAGGCAGGTGAGGTAGCAAACAAAGTGAAGAAGCTTGTACGAGATGGCCCAGATAATAGGCCAGATACTTGGCGAGAGGACATTGCTAGTGAGATAGGTGATGTACTCTGGTACTGTGCTGCACTAGCCACTGATTTAAACCTAACACTAGGTATGATCGCAGCACAGAATGAGAAGAAGCTATCGGCTAGAAAAGAAGCAGGTACAATCGGTGGGAGTGGAGACACTAGGTAAAAAAAGAGGGGGCTTAATTGCCCCCTTTTCTTATTTAGGTTTTAGATCAACTCCTGCTAAAGCTAGTAGTTGGTTTAGATGCTTTAGATTAGAGAAATCTATGACACCATCTTTGGTTCTCTTTGAGTATAACCTAACCCACTCAGCCTCTGCTATACGCCGTACATCTTTAGGCAGTCTAATGAACTGGTCTGTTCTTTTTGCAACAGGAGTATCAATCAATGCTCTACCTTCACCCACAGCTTTTCTAATATCTCGAACTTGCTGTTGGATGTAACCCCGTTCATACATACGCATGTATGCAGTGAGTGTATACTTCTCTTGAAGCTCTTTACTTTTCTGCCACCGCATCTCTGCACGTTCACCAGTACGCCTACCCTGAGCCACAAGACTAGGCCAGTATGCACTAACCTTTTCATTCTGATAATTCTGTACAGTTTTCATCTTGTGTTTACTGCCAAGTGTAAAGTTAGGATCAGTGATACCTATCTCTTGTAGATATTTTAAAGTCTCATTTCTTTCTTTAACATTTATACCAGCAAATATACGAGACTTAATGTACTGCCTCTTCTCATTAGTGTCTGTAACAGTTTCTCTTTTGGGTAGCAATGCTTCCTCTTCAGGGTCCAATCCACCACGTTGCATCAAAGAACGTTTAGTCTCATTCAAGAATTGATTGTCCGTAATTATAAAGTCTGTACCTGCTTCCTTACGTTCCGTAGTACGTAAACCCATGTCACGTTCTAATTCTATGACTTGGAAATAGGGGTTAAGGAAGCCACTTACATACTGACCAAATACCCTACCGAAAATTTTATCTCTCTTTGCAGCATCAGTTTCGTTTGAAGCACCACTAAGCATAGAGGTTAACTCTTCTGTGATAACGTTGCTAACACCTGCACGTTGCTGCATACCAAAGAATAACTCCATCCATTCATCTTTAGAATCCCACATATCAAAGGTTCCATTCTCACGTTCTACGGCAGCACGAACAATCCAGTTCATTTGTGCCATAGGATACGTACCCAGAATGTTAGCATCTAGTTCAGTGAGGGGTATACCAATATTCTGATAATCTTTACCCCGATTCTCGTCCTTCTGCCATTGATACAGACCTGTGAATATCCCTAATCCAATTATGTTGTTTGCAATTTTTTCAGATTCCCGTGCAGTCAACGGACCCTTTAAACTACGGTCAAAAAATTGAGCTTGTAATTTTCTTTTTATTGGGCCAACTGCACCCATAGTTCCTTCAGCAAAATACTCAATGCCATTTGCAATGAATTTAGGAAAGGGGATAGCTACGGATAGTGGGCTTTTACTAATGAAGTTTGCAGACTTTCTGAGTATGTAATTCTCAGGTGTTGCGGAGTAAGTTACTCGCATTGCTTTTCGTGTGGCATCATCCATTAAAGCAACAAAAGACCTAGCTCCTGCAGGTTTAACTGTAGACGAATCACGTACAAAATCCATAAGCATTCCCCCATCTAAGGAATCCTTTAAATCTATTTTGTATTCATTCTTAACCAGCCTCTTTAGCTCAGACCAGAAGGTAGCATTACGAATGTTTAGTTCTTGTATCCGGTTTGGGGTATTGAGTACTCCTGAAAAATCTTCCAACATAGAGTACATTTCATCGGCAACCCGTCCCGGCGCACTCGTTGCTTGCCCTCTGCCCATGTTTAACTGCATTTCATTTAGGGTATTGTACATCATACGTGCATGATCTGGGCTATGCTCAAGCACGTACTCAGAAAAATGTTTAGCTTCTCTCACATCCTTAAACATTAATTTGAGATTATCCATACCACCTTTGAAAGAACTTTCTGGGCTATAAGGATTTAAAGATTTAAGTGCGGGTATAGCACCTTCATTAGAAGCCTTCCACACAGCATTAGAAATAACTGCATTTAAAGATTCCATTGGTGCTCTTACAAAGTTACTTTGCATGTTACGCATAGCAACAGCTAGGGGTGATACTAGTATACCTTTACGTAAACCTTCGGTACGCAGGAAGTAACGATTATAGTAATCTTTTATTTTATTGTCTGCCTTTTCAGCTACCCGACTATCTAAATCTTCTAGTATACCTTTAGGCTTTGCCCTCATAAGATGGCTAAATCTACCCAGCACTTCCCCTGCTTTAGATACAGAGCCATACGTAGCAAGAACAAACTCCTCAAGTTGCATACCATTTTCTGCTAAAACATCCATCATCTTTTCAGGCTTCACCTTGCCCTCAATAGTAATGCGTAGCATGTCATCTATGAGTGTCTTACTTTTTCCGAACTCTTCAGGTGCAATCTTTTTTAGATCAATCAAAGTCCCAACTAAACTGTCAAAGGTTTCTGCATTTAGTATGGGAGCAGTTAAAGCATTTGAAGGTAGATTTATTACGGCACCTGTTTCTGACTGCATTAAGTCAAGAGTTTTTCTTTCTCCCACAAGTTTGACTGCATCTCTGTCAATTACACGTTTACCATTTTCCATTTTAGTAATGGTAACATCAAATTTATTTTCAAACTGTGTCAGCAACTCTTCTCTAACAGAGTTATTTTTTGCTACTTTTTGTTTTACAGCATCACGTAGTTTTTGTTCACGTATACCACCCGCAGTACGAGCCTTCATAACAACAGAAGGGTCTTCAACCCAACCCTTAATTTTTTTAATGCCCTTTCCAACAGCCTTCACCCCCGGAATAACAGCTAATAAATTTAGAGTTGCCATCGAAAACGCCCAACCAAAGTCTGCCGCATTGCCATTTTTAAATGCGTAGACCAATCTGTTATGATCTTCTTCCGTAGGTGCTACAATTTCATCCCATTCACGTTGTGCCCGATTGGACTCCGTAATAAAGTCATTAAACATTACAGTAGGGTCAATCCAATCTCGCCCTTCCGCAATATTGGCAATGGCATTCAAACTGCCTTTATACCCCATAAATTCCAACAAGTCGGAATTCTCCAACATAAAGGATACTCCCTTTTTATGGACGGAGTTTTCTCCGTTTAAGTACCCATATATAGTAGTAAGGTCATTTTCTATATCGGTTTCTGCCGCATATACTGCTTCGTCAAAGAAATCTTGTACAGTTTGTGGTCCATCAAATTGGCTTACGTATTCAGCAATAGAAATCCCAGCCCTTTGAATATCAAACTCTTTATACAGTGTTCCATAATCTAACTGTGGGTCAGACTTAGCTTTACTTCTTAGATACTCTAGTGGAGAATCAAACCCAGCCTCTTTCGCAACCTCTTTAAATTCCTCAAGTATAGCATCTCTTCTATTTTTAGTGGCAACTGCCTTTTCTCTTGCCTTTTCTCTAAGGTTAGCTAAACTTTCTTTTGAATATAAAGAATCCAGATTAGTTTGATAGATTTCCTTTGCACGTGCATCTACTTTAATTTCTGTATTTAAAAGTTCCTGCAAGTATGGGCTAGTTGGATCTTCTTTTAACTGTTCTTTTATACTATCGATGAAGTTGTTTTTAATTGTTGGTACAACTCTTTGTTCTAAGTCTTCAGGGATAAGTGGGCTAAAAACCATATCTGGAAAGTCTTCGTTTCCATACATGTCTTCATTTGTAATTTCATCTGGATTTTGTATTTCGTTTAGTGTAGATTCATTCGGTGTAAACTCCACACTAGGTAGGAGAGCACCTTTAACAGATGGTGCAGTACCTTCGGGTTGTTCCGTGGTAGTACTTTGTATTGTGTCTAAAACATTATTCATGTTTGTTGGAGGAAGAATAGCATCCTTGTAGAGACTACTACCTGTAGCCTGTTGTTCGTCCTCTACTGTAGTAGCTACAGAATCACCATTGACTACTGGCTCTTCAGACTGTTCTTCTTCATCATCCTCTATAGAAAAGGATGGCAATACTGCGGAGTCATATACACCCATAAGTTTTTTCCTTAATACCGTCCTACATCAGTGACTTCATAATTGTCACTACCACCTATAAACAAAAATGGAAGGTTAACTAAATTGCCTTCTTTACTCAGGCCACCATAAGATAGTTTAATATTACCTGTATAAAGAACTGGCATGTTATCTATCACAATAACATCACCCACATTAAAAGCACCTCTACCTGCTAAGTCTAATGCCTCGGACCCAGTATAGGTAGATTTATATTCATTAGTTTCAGGATTGTATGGCATCTTATATTTTTCAAGTAAGCCCATGTCACGATCTGGCCCTGCCGTAGCTACAGCTTCTCTAGTCGCATCATTTAAATTACTCGCAGCATAGGCTATACGTGCACCCCTACTTTTTAAATCAGACAAAGCTGTATTTATTTTTACGTCAGCATAGCTAGTCACATTCGGAGAAGTAAGTCCCGCAGACTTTATACGAGATTTCATAGCAAGACCAGCATCTATACTAGCAATATAAGCCTTACCCTGATTACCCGCCTGTACATTTACGATACTACCTTCAAGTGTTTCCATACCTAGAGGGGTTGCTGCATCTTGTAAAAAACGTCCCCAATCAAGTCGGACATCTGAGTTAGTAAACGGGTCTATGTTTTCAGAATCATCATTTTTTTCATGCTCACGTTTTATCTCAGCAAGCAATGTATCATTTCTTTTTGAAAGTTCTGAGTACTCTGGGCTATTTGGATCTGTTGACAACATTTTATTAACGACATTAGCACGTACAGCTTGCAAACTTGTAACAGGTTTTGATGCAGGTTGAGAAAGTGTAGTAAATACTTCCCGGTCTTGTTCAAAATACTTCGATGCATCTGCGTCTTCTGGGAGAGAGAAGCCTTCAGGCAATGTCATTTCTTGATCATATGCCTTGTGACCAGAAAGTGTTTTGAACTCATCGATATCACTAGAATACTTTAGTAGAGTATTAGGATCTTTACCATTAGTTACAGCAATACCCCCGTACTCTGCCAACCCACTTGCATATGTAGAGCCTTGGGATAGAGCATACGATATTCTGTCAGGATCAAATCCTGCAAGCTTCAGCTTCTGTGCAGCTTCCCTAGCTTCTTTTTCATCAGCCCTACGTTGAGTAGCTGCAGCTACACGTGCCCTACGTTTAATCTCTTTTTCATCTTGATCTTCTTTGTACATCTGTGCTTCTTTAGTCTTGATCATGTCAACCAAGTTCTCAGAAGCCCCACCTATAAATGCCCCAAAATTAAACGCCATTGTTATCTCCTCGCCATCAATCCTGCAGGTGCAGGTTCAGCTTCTTCTACTGGCTCTACTGGCATTTCTTCTGTGCCATCTTCATTTGCCAAATCGTCTTTCATTTCACGTAGTACTTTGCTAATGGCTGCACTACTAAATTTATCGGTGTCTCTATCTTCAGGCTCAATACCTACCACGTAGTCTGCTTCCTCTTCGTCAGCCACGTAGGAGAGCATCTCAACGATGATAGGCATCATCAGGATACCAACATCAATTGTGTGCTTACCCTCCATCACAGAGCCTCCCTGTAGGGCGTTGGCTATAGTAGTCAGGGGAATACCAGATTCCATAACTTCCACAAGTTGATCCCGTGCTGCCATGTTTAAAATACGTTCAGCATAGTATTCAGCAGCACGTTCTACTGTTGGGTACTGTGGTGGGTGCTGCCAAGGACGTGCACCTAACTCTGCGGTTAAACTTTGCCCCGGTATAGGAGCACTGAAACTTGATCTATAGTCTTGTGACATTATTATAGGTTCCTATACTTACGAATTTCTTCCATGATATCTAGTGCAATATCTGCAGGTTCTTTACTCTCTGTCTCTTTAGCACGAGGACTTGGTGACATCACACGAGATAGTAACCCACTTTTTTTCTCAGGTGCAGCCTTGTTATTCTTACGTTTGTTTAGATTGCTCAAGGCTTTTGCGTAGCTAACAGCACTTGTATTATACATACTCATATTTATTACTCCTATTCAATTCCAAGTAAACTTCCACCAATAGTATTCGTCAGTACATTTGTAGGAGTAAAAAGCAGGGTACTAACAAGCTTACCAAAACTACTACTACTTTGTGCATCGATTCTCATCTTTGCCTCCTCTAGAGAAAGACCTGCTTTTGCATACTCAGCCAAACGTTCTTCTTGATTTTCGGCACTTGTCCATGCCCATTCCATCTGATCACCGTACATCTGCCAAAGATTATTATAAGCTGTATTGGAAATGTCCAATGTGTTTATAGCATTTATTTCGTTAGCACGGTTGATGGCTGCAGTATCTGCAGTAGCAATTTCCCTACGCCATGTAGCATTTGATTGATCTATGACTAACTGATTCTTTGCATTGAATTGTTCACGTTGATTTTTTATCTCAGCATTAAACTTTCGGATTGCATTTGTTTCTCCGGCATTAAATTTAGCTATGGCATTCTGCTGTTCTGCATTAAACATGTTTGTTGTATTAGACAGGTTATCATAGAACTGATTATTCTGCTGTTCACTACTAGCATTAAATTGTTTTGCTGCATTCTTTGCTGCAGTGTCTGTAAAGATAGACTGTACTTGCTGCTGTGATTTAAACATATCAACTTGTTGTTTCCTGTCTGCATCTGCCATACTTACGTTAAGGAAGTTCTGGGCATTCATAACCGCAGCTTGTTGTACATTGCTTAGGCTTTGAGTTTCTAGGTTAGCTAATGCTGAAGCTTCTGCGAGTACCATAGCTTGGCTATTATTCAGATTAGCCAAATTCATAGTATTAACAGCACGAGAGTTCTCAAGCTGTACCTGTTGCTCCGCAGTGAAGTTCATATTAGCAACGTCACTGATCTTACTAGCATTGATCACACGTGTCTGAAACTCTTGATCAAACTCCTGACCCATAAACTTTGCACGTTGTTCAGCTGCAAGCATAGCACGTTGCTGACGATTTGACAAGTTCATTGCTTCAAACTGTGATTGGGTTTGTGCATCTGCCATTGCAATAGGCAAAGCTGATTCCATAGTAGCTTGAATGATAGCCTGACCTGCCATGCTAGAGGCACCAAGCCCACGTTGAGCAAGCTTCTGCGTTGCAGCCCTCATAGAACCAGCTGCCCATGCTGGGGTTTGACCATCGTCAAAGTCACTCATAAGCTGTTCTAGTTGAAAAGCTACAGATGTCTTTTCACTGGGGTCTGCTTGTGCTGCCTGTACTTGTTCTGTAAACAAGGCAGCTTTTTGGGCATCTACCGCAGAACCAGATACAAGTTCACCGGCCTGTATATCCCGTTGTACAGGACTGTCAATAATACTGGCTGTACCTTGTGAAGCATTAAGATCCGACACTGCCGTAGTATCTTGTGTTGCCGCAGTAATAGTAGCACGAGGATCATCGAAGCCTACTTGAGTAGCATCCAATCCCTCTAAAGCTGTATCAACTTGTTCCCCAGATTCATCTGCCTCAAAGGTAGATGCGTCTTTTGCTGCTATACCTTGGGCCTCAGTTGCTGTTGCTCGATTTACACGTGCTCTAACGTTTCCTTCAAGTTGTCCTGATTCACTATCTATAAGCTGATTACGTTTAACTTTAATTCGTTTTGGATCTACTGTTGCACCCTCTGGAAGTTCTGGATTAACAGCCCTGTCAGTCATTGCATCCGTAATAGTAGGCTGACTTTTTTGGTATAGTGGTGTAAGCTCTTGCAGACGCAAGTAGGTATCGGATACTTCTTGACCTTTAGCTTCTACTAATTCGGCAAGATATGGATCATCTGGGTTTGCTTCAGCTCGTGCTTGCAACCTACTTAACTCTAGACTTAAAGTATCATACTGTGTGTTTGCTTGATTATATTGTTCTTCGATATTTGTTAGATCTGAAGTAACACCTTCAGACACACCAGTTGAAAGGTATTCACGGTACATATCCTGTTGTTGGTTGTATACGTCTTGCATAGGCTTAACGGCTTTAAGACCTGCAGCTACGCCTTTAGCTCTAGCTTTTGCATTAGCTATGCCAGCATATTGCGTATTGATCAAAGTACCGTCAGGGTACACAATATGGTAACGATTACCACGCATCTCAATCTTGTAATCATCTGGGTTAGCCATAATAGCTGTATTACCAGAGAGAGCCTTAGTCTGATCTACAGCAAACTTTTTGTTTTTCTCGTAGTCAATCTGATTAACGTAGTAATCCTGTGGGTTAGCCTCTATTAAGCTGGTAACAGTGCTATCTATATCTGGTGCAGTAGGCATACCTGCAGATGGATCGTATGTTCCATCCATTGAAAAAGGCACACTAGATGAAGTTCCTGTTGATGCATTACTAGTAGCTGATGCAATTTTATTTTTTAGATTCTCTAGTGGAGTAACATAATTTGCAAGTCCTGTAGCAGCCGCAGCATTATCAGCAGCTTGTGAACTAGAACTTTCATAATGAATTCCACCGGGGGCTCTGTCTGCGTTAAATTTATCCACTGCTGCTTTAGTTGAGTAATCATTCTTGAAAACAGTGGGGGCAGGGTCACCAGAAGGCATACCACCGGGAGCAAAGTTCTGTACATACCCACCAGTTGCAAGCTTAGTGGCAGCTTGGCGGTACTCTTCCATCTTACTTTGTTTATCTGGATTGCTATTTAAGTACGCATCAAACCCAGACATGTCACCTGTATAACCCATTGTCTGAGCAATACGTTGCATTGCAGAAGGTTTAAATCCTGCAAACTTTAAACGTTTTTTCTTTGTGGTTGGATTATTCATGATATATGCCTTATGGTTTCGTGGGCCAAGTCAAGTCGTATGGAAATGAAGCTTGGTCTGTAATATTACGGAGATCAGAACGGTACTGTTTCATATCGGATGCTACAGATTCACCGTTTTCAAGTGCCTTTACTACCACCCAATCTGTATCATCTAGTAGATCATCACGTTGTTTACGGACAGAACTGGCAGCACTGTTTGTACGAGCCAGTACCTCAGAGTCTGTTAGATCAACAATACTGTATACGATTGTCCATGCACCATTTACGAGTGTGGGTAGTGTAGGTGTTTCTACCTTTTCTGTTCGTGTGTCATAAGAAGGGACGGTGCCATCCACTACAGGATATACATCATACCGTGCCAACATAGCATCAGAAACGATACGTGGAAAAGACACGTTAGGATTGTCACGGCGTAGATGTCCAATCGTGTATGGGTATTGATCGACACTACCGTTTGTTAGTTTTACGTACATTTTATATAGCTCCTTTAGCTTGTATATATTTCTCTTGGGTCAACTTGTATATGACCTCTATCATTTAGTTCATTGATTCCCAAATTTTTAGTATTAGCTAGAACTGGTGCAGTTGTATCAGCACCTGAAATATCCCATATAGCAAGACGATGTGGCTCGTCTGATTCTACTCCATCATCCCGAATAAGTGCATACAGATAACCTTGTCTGTGCACAATATCAGAACCAAATATATTACCAATTTCCCCTGTGTGCACAGTAACAGAAGTCTGTGCAAACGTTGAAGAGCTACTTTTTGTCACATCTTCATTGTGAAAAAGAGATACAATAGTAGTTCCATAAAGTAAAGATGCTTCACTGTTCAAGCTATTGGAATCGTTGTCTCCAAAAACACCAGTTGTAGTTATAGATCCTGTATCTGCAGATAAGCTGCCAGCAGAATCGGAGAAGTTAAAACTATTAAAGTCAGGATCGTCATTGTTTCTAAAAAGAATAAGTTTTCCACTGTCTGTGTTAGAGTTGTAATAAGCTAGTCCATTATCAGCATTTATTAATTCAGTACCAATTCCACTAGTACTTACATCTGCGTATTCAACTAAGGTAATTGAAGTTGGGTCAGAAACATCAAACCACCAAACTACTCTATCAGTGTTATCCTTGTGAACAAAGATGTAATCCGTATTGTACACTTGGTCATATAAAGATTGGCTTAGGTAATATGGATCTACACATTTTTCCACAACATCAAAGTCATTATCCCATGTTTGTCCACCCGTTAGTGCATATCTATCTAGAACTGAAAAATCTTCAGTAGATATATCTATAGTAATTACAGAGTCTGCACGTGTAAATATTGTAATAAATGTGTTTGGGCTTGCGTAGTGTATACGCATTATTTCAGAACTAGCAGTCTCACCCGTAATATTTTGAATATCTAGTTCGTCTTTATATGTAAGTTTTCCTGTTGCATTGTCTATAGTGTATAGTCTTAAAACTGTATCAGACCCAAATAATTTTACTACTACTATATTGTACTCCCAAGCAACAATAAATTGACCATCTAAAACACGAATAGTAGCTTCTCCTGATGCCCGTGCATCTGCGGCTGCAGGTATACTAGTAGCATCTGTTAGATCTATTTGTTGTAGACTACCACTAGTACGTTGAGTAAAATAGCCCCAACGTTTAGTCAAAGGCTGCGACTGAGTAGCCATAAGTTTTTTAGTAATGCAACTCATGCTAATGCATTCCCTGCTCTAAACCCATAAAACGTAGCACCATTATCATGAGTAAAAAATACAAATACGTCAGTCTCTCCAGAACTAGTTCCTACAGGTTGAGTACCATCAGGCCAATCTACAGTACTAGGCCATGTAATTATAACAGTAGCACTAGGTGTAATCTTCAATGTAAAGCCGTAGGCAGTACCAGATGCGGGTGCATTAGTAAAGCTGTACGTAACATCTGAAGCAGGAGCATCAACAAAAACGTTACCTGTTTCTAAGTCTAATGCACCTGCAGTAACAGTACCCAGTGTTTCATTGTAGCTTACAGCACGAAACTCTTGACTTGCTAGTACATCGCCATTGGCATCTGCAGTCAGTACCTTACTGGCCTCTGACGTACCCAGTGTAGTTATGTCAGTATAGTTTAATTCAGTAACAGTCGCAGTAATACCGTCTAAAGCATTCAACTCTGCAGCACCTGCAGTTACAGCAACACCACCTATTTGCAATGTTGTTGGATTAAAGATACCCCCAGATATACTAGTGCTAACTACAGTTGTACCCAGTGTAGCATTGGTTGCATCTAACGTATCAATGTAACCTGTACCTGTAATATACGCATCCTTCCATTCAGAACCAGTAGCACCCAAGTCATACGTATTATCAACTGAAGGAATAATGTTAGAAGAAACATCTGCGGTAAAAGTTACTGTGTCAGAAGCAGCATTACCAAGTACAGTGTTACCCTCTACTGATAAAGTTCCTGCAGCCACAATGCTAGTAGCTACATTCAATGTACCGGACATATAGCCATCTTTAAAACGTAGGGCATCTGTACCCAAGTCTACGACATTTGTAGTCTTAGGACGCAGCACACTGGCTGTAGCAACTACATCTTGGGCAGGACCAATTACAAGAATAGGTGCACCCTCTGCAGTAGTGCCATCATGTGCATGACCAGTGCTTGAACTAAAAGCATTTTCTACTTGGTTAAATTCGTTATCTAAGTCATCCGCATCAATAACATTACCATTAGAAATATTATTGGATGTGTCTTGTCTATTGTAACCTGCCATAGTTTTTCCTTACTGTCTGTCGTTTTCTTTAAACTCAAATACGGCACTATCAAGTACAAAACTTGAGCTAGTGCTATTGTCTTCAATACGTAAAGCTATGGTATTACCAGAGCCTATTAGGTTTTGGGTAAATGTCTGTGTAAATGCTTTACCAAATACTGCAGATCCATAGAGGGATGTTACATCACCGTAGACACCAGCTACACCTGAAGTTGATGTCATGTTGAACGTTGGTGGTTGTATCTTAACAGGACTAGCCTGATTATACTTCACAGAACCTACGATGTCAATAGTGCCTAGAGGCTTAATGTACAAATCTAGCTTATAAAAAGTTTTACGTTTCTGTGGATCTGCTATAGGCATATAAGGAGTTTCAAATACTGCGTCTATATTTGCACCATCCCGACTTGTACCATTTTCCATTTGATAAATGTAACCATCATTATTGGCAAACAGTACTAATTCTGTATTGTCTATTATCTTAGAGTCACCAGAGTATACCTTAAAGCCTTGTAACTCAGCCCATTGTAACCCTTGACCACCCTGATCTAAGAATTTAGTGCCTAGTACACCCTTAGAAGTAGCTACCTTATCTGCACTAACATAACTAAAGAAACGATACTGTGCTTTTTCCCGAACATTAAGTGCTTGATACGTTTGTGTAGAGTCTAGTAGTTTTTTAACAGTAGGTCTAATATTTTTAGAAGAAACATCTAATCCAAAGTCACCGATATTAGCAGTAGAACTGATGGTACGTAAACCATCTGGTGCCAAAAACATTACATCACCACCAATTTCTTTGATGGTATCTGCACCAATACAACCTAGTTCTTCTGTTATAGGACTAAGCCTAAAGTCTGCAGATGTAGTACCCGACAGATTAAATATCTTATCTTCACAAAAAATAATTAGGTTGTCCCTAAAAACTTTTAGTCCTGTAATAGTAGAGTTTAAACCAATTGAACCTGCACCATTAGCAGGGTCAAAATCAGAATCTGTGTATGGTGCCGTAAACACAAGCTCAGTACCTACGCCAAAGAATAGAGTACTTTTAAATGCCTCAACTACCGAGGCACCCTCTACGGCTGTAGCACCCGTTCCTGAGCCTGTAATGTAGCTCATAGTGTCTGTGCTATTGGTGTAGTATGCGGGGTAGTTAACACCGTCTACAAATACTATTTTATAAGCATTGTCGTACTTATAGTCTGCATGTCTTGCTTTAGTGAAAGCAGGGTTTGCCGCAGTAGCTAGAGATGTCCATGATGGTACACTATCTATAGCATCTAGTAAGTAGTACACACCACTTCTTGCTGCAATAACTTTCTGGCGACTACTCTCACCTACAACACAAACCGTTTGAACAACCCCAGAGCCAGTAAGTTCCGTAGATGCAAACTTAGAATAGCCTAGTACTTTCTTATAACCACCGTCTAAAGAAGGTTCAAAGTTACGAAGTACAGAAGCCGTACCAACACCATTGACACCTTGTTGCAGAGGACTCAAGTTAGTAACAAGGCCGCCGGATAAAGGTACAAGAAAAGTTTGCCACTGTGTAGCCATGTTTTATACCTTTGCGATATTTACGTTGTTTACGTTTTTAACAGTTGAACGAACATAGTCATACCTGTTAATGTATAGACTACGCATTTGTTTAATACCCATAGCAAGTTTTTGCTCAGACAATTGTGCAGCCTGTAGATCTCCACGAAATGTGTAGGCATAGTACATTGCACCATCTACAATAATGTGCTTAAACTCTTGTGGAATACTTGGTACATCGTCTTGCAACTCTAGGTCTACAGGATTACGGTAGTATTCATACACAAGTTCATATGCATTATTAGGTGTAGGTACAGTAATAAATTCTTGGCTTGGTGTACGTACAATGTAACGAGGAACACCTTGCATATTGTCAGATGTATTGTACTCATAGTCTACATACTTATCTAAGTACTCTTGATATGCCAAGTTTTTTAACTTAGTAGTAGCTACGTTTAATGTATCGTTACGTTTAATACGAAAGCTATCCATATTAATTGTTTTTACATCATAGGGGTAGCCGTATCGTGTAGTACCTGCAGTAAGAATATCTTCTTCTTCTACATGGTTCCAAGGCCACTCAAACTCTTCGTGGTTAATATGCCGAATAGAACTATTAACAGCATCTTTAGCTGTACTGTAGTATCCTGTAGCTGCAGCAAAGTTGGAAGTAGTAAGCTCTACTTCATTCAATCTACGGTTTACTTCGTTTACTAGACCTAAAAAATTATATGCCATTATTTATCCCTCACACGTAGTCGAATGCTTCTTTCTACCACTAAAGAATTACTGTCGGTTATTTTACAGTAGAATAAATAGTTAGTATTATTTACACCACCAGCTATATTTGCTGTAGCCACAGTGCTTGTATTAGTTGCTGCAATAAGTTGAATATTATTTACAGCACTTCCACCGGGTGTTAGTAATGTTTTAGTTCCATCTGAATCTTCGATATACCAAGTAACAGAAACAATTGTTGCTTCCCCTAGAAAACGAGACCAATCTACACTGTAGTCTAAGGTTTCATCTGGGTCTTTGTTAGGCCATTTTAATGACATTATAAATTCCTTTAAGCTGCTACGTAAGCTTTTCTACTGTTGCTCAGAGCTTCTATGTAGACAGTCCTACTTTGCTCTTCCTCTACATATACGGTTCGACTACCAGATTGTGCCTCTACGTACACTGTTCTACTCTGACTTTCTTTTACATATGAAGTTTTAGTAGAAAGTAACTCCCGTAAATATACCGTTCTATTTCTGCTGTAATTTTCTTTTATAGCTTCAAAATCGAATACAACACCACTAGCAATAAGGTTGCTTGTATCTATATTTCCAGACACACCATCAATAGTAACGGCTCTAGAAACTTTAAATCCTACCTCACCTACACTAGTTGTAGCTGCAACACTATCTAAATTTACCTGTGCTCCTATCTTAACTACTACTGTATTTACAATAGTGTTAGCAGTAACACCGTTTAAACTTACATTACTTTCAGAACTAGTAGCTAGTGTTCCTATAAAAGAAGTAATAGCATCTAAAGTTATATTAATAGTAGCTTGAGTAGATACACTTAAACTACCTATAGCCCCTGTAGCTTGTGTACCCGTAACTAATACTTCTGTTACAGGAGAACCTGTATCTATCTCTACAATACCTAGTTCTGCGTTAGCACTTACCCCAGTTACTGTAGTAGTAGAATCAGAAGAGACATTTACAGAATTTACTGTTGTAATTCCTGCAACACCTGTTAAAGAAGTATTAGAACTTCCCGTAATGCTAGGTGCTGTAACTTCTGTATTACCAACTATACCTACAACATTAGTAGAAGAGTTAGCAGAAACACTTACAGTATTAGCTTGTCCTGTGCCAGATACCCCTGCAATACTTGTAAAAGCCTTACCTGAGATACCTACAGTATTAACTTGTCCTGCAGCACTTACACCAGTAGTTCCTGTAGAAGCTTTACCTGAGATACTTGGTGTGCCAACGGCACTTACGCCAGATACACCCGTAACATTAACAACAACACTAACCGCAAAATTTAAATTAAGATTACCAAGCACAAGTGTCTGGCGACCAGTATCCCCGGTGTTAGTGGTTAAAGTTGTAGTAGAGTCTCCAACTTCGTAAAAAGTTGCGTTTAACTCTACGCCATCTGTCCCGGTAAACCTTTCGGTAAAATCTCCGTTTGGAGTTACGTCTATTCCCCCATTAGACCCCCCTGCGTAAACAAGCATGAGAGGCAGAGTACCCGCAGAGGGCGTAGCATTTAGGCTAATGGCGGTATTGTCCGAAGCCGCATCCGTGCCAGTTACCGATCCAAGTGATGTTATCGTTGCGTCTGGCGTAAGAGAAAAAGCTGCGTAGTTATTATCAGACCCGGTGAACCAAGACAGACTTGCACCGCCCTCAGTGCCATCCGCAATCTTAGCAATAATGCCAAGAGTGCCTCCAGTCCCCGCACCGGTAAAACTGTTTATTAACGTCCAGCCAGATGGAGTTGTTGGAATGGTCTCGTTGGTAATGTCATAGTGCATGGCAACCAAAAGGTCGCCAGCCGACACCGTTGCAGGTAACGTTATGTCAGCTTGTCTACCGCCAGAACTAGCAGAGTTTAAAGTAAAAGCTACCATATTACGTTACCTGCATTTTTAATTAGGCAATACGAATAATTGCATTAGAAGCATCCGCAGTTGGGAAAGTAATAGTAAAGTCACCAGCTGTAGAAGTCTTAGTCCCACCAAAATCAATTACACATATAGCTGCATTAGCTGCTGTAGAGTTGTAAATAATACAACCGTCTGCAGAAATAGTAGCAGTACTGAATACTTCATCTGCAATATCTACGATTGCTGTTGTCCCTGATACAGAAATAGTAACACTGTCTAATACAGCACCGCCAGCACTATAGCCAGTACCGGATGCTTCATCTGAGTTACCTGTTACGTCAGAGTAGTTAGTAGTTGCAGCACCATACGTACCCGCAGGTGATGCCTTAATTAGTGCAAGCTTAATACTATCAGTATCTAAATCATGAGTACCACCCAGTAGTTCTGATTTGAAGCTTGTACACATTGCTGTTGTGATAGCCATATTTAAATCCCTTTTTACGTACATATAAGTGGGCCACAACTAAGCAGCCCACTCATTATTTTAGTTACGTGTTAAGCCAAGTTGTAACGTGCAGTTACAAGTGCTTCTGGACGCAAGATCTTACGACCATACAGATGCATACCACGAACGATGTCAGCAAAGCTGTCTGGGTCACGGTATGTTTCAGTTTTGTTGATCTGCTCTGCAGTTGCAACAGCTGAGTCATGACCAGCTACGATTACACCGTAGTTGTCATCCTGTGCAGTTGTACCTGTAGTTGCAGCACCAGTACCCACTGAAGGCAGGTTGTTGGTTACGTGTACACGGAAACCGTGGAAGTTATTCACCACCAAACCGTTCATCAAGCCTGAACCACCGAAGTCTGAGTTCAAAAGACGTGAATCTTCGTCACGAAGGATCTCCATCATTTCAGGTGAAATGACAACCCAACGACCTGTAGATGGTACACTCTGAGCATCCATGACACGAGCCATGCGAGACAGAACCATAGAAGGTGAAGCATACGCAGTTGGCAAGGCAGTCGCACCCGGCAGACGTGCTGCGATTGGGATAGAGTCACCTGTTGTACCAGCAGAAGCTGTAGTTGTGATGTTGCCAAAGCTTGCCATGTTCAGCTTGTTAGCTGCCAAAAGTTCATCAGAACCAGCTGCAGTGTTAGCTTTAGTACCATTTACTGTAGTGTTGACGCCATCAGCATTGTCATGCAAAGTAGACTGAGCATAACCGGACAAGTAGCCAAGAACTTCTTGGTCATACTGGTCAGCCAAACGATAAGCTGCACGATCACTTGCAAGGCTTTGGAAATTGACGTGGCTATGAGCCTCTTCAATATCGTCTACTTTGAAAGCAAAATAGTTAGCTTTATCAACAACTAACGAGAAATCGGCATCAGCCAAATCCTGTGGTGCAATTGTAGTACCACGCAGATAAGCTGAGACTGAGATTTCAGGCTCTTTGATGATTTTTACTGTATCGCCCATGTTGGCGATTTCTCCGAAATAATCATTGTTAGTGATTGCTTCAGTGATAGATGCTTTGCGGAACGCAAGTTGCACCTGTTTGGAATAGATAACTGGTGAGAAGTTACCATTTGGGAGGTTGCTATAACCCCCTGCGGAACCGAATGCCATTGTAATTCTCCTTAGCATTAGTTTTACAGATGCAAACTATGTATTACTTAGTGTAGAGGCTAATCGTTTGTGGGTGCATTTATTATCTAA
>Ga0206129_10002103_pt1 | contig 25410 bp, 24 predicted proteins | sample Helgoland_Spring_8_FD_148616 | JGI IMG/M metagenome (GOLD analysis project Ga0206129, IMG submission 148616) | Pelagic subsurface seawater microbial communities from Kabeltonne, Helgoland, North Sea - Helgoland_Spring_Bloom_20160502_2 | ecosystem: Environmental > Aquatic > Marine > Epipelagic ...
ACGAACCTTTTGGAAGGCTGGGACTGCCATTGCAGCGAGAAGACCGATGATAACTACAACGATCATGATTTCAACGAGTGTGAATCCTTTTTTGCTTTTGTTTTGCATGATGATATTCCTTTTTTGTTATTATTATTTATTATATTTGCACCCAGGGAGACCTGAGTGAAGTACAACCAAAGCGCCTCGCGGTCTAAAAATCAAGCAAAAGCGACTTATATTCAGTGATTTAACACTTTTTTAACGCATACGCCCAACGTGCGCTCAACCTGCACTAGGCCTCGGAAACATCGGGTCGATACGTCGCAAAAATCATTTTTCCGCCGGCAGACGGGACCACCGAGTCCACTTCCACTCGCACCTCGTTGCCAATTTGCGCGCTGCCGCCATTCACCACTAGCATAGACCCGTCCGGCAAGTAACCAATCGCTTGCCCCGAATCCTTGCCAGCGCGCACCAACTCAGCACTCACAAGAGTTCCAATCGAAATCTCTTGGTTCAGCGCCTTCACCAGTGATGTGATGTTCAACCACTCTACCCCATGAAACTCCGCGAGCTTCGCTAAATTATAATCAGTCGTCAGTAGCTTGGCTTTCATTGACACTGCCAGAAATACCAACTTCGAATCCACAGCCTGCGCATCCAACACATCACTCTCGTGGATGCGTAGGTCCAGATGCTTCATCTTGCGTAGTCGATTCAAGATATCCAGGCCCTTGCGGCCCTTCTCCTTGCGAATTGGATCCGGAGAATCCGCGATGGCTTGTAGTTCATCCAACACGAAGCGGGGAATCAACAGCGCGTGCCCCATCCATTTACTCTCACAAATCGGTGCGATACGCCCGTCAATCAAGGCGCTGGTATCCACCACGACGAGCGGCGTCTCTACATTCTCAGCACTAAACCGCACATATGGGATAACCAGATTGAATTCATCCTTACCTCGAAGCGCAATCACCGTGGCAAGATACATCGAGATCACATATAACGCTAGACGAACCAGATACAGCATCTGCGCTAAGTCAGGGTCGCTCTCCAAGGGCTCAAACAACGGCGACGTGCCCAGTAAATACGCAATCGCACCGCCAATGAGTAGACCAAAGGTAATCGCCGAAAGACCACGCAACGAAAAGCCCCGCAGCATCAGGTCGGTCAGAATCACCAAACTCGCCATGCCCATGCCTATAAATATGACGAGCCACAAGCTCCACTCTGCGACCTGGTACGACATCAGCGCGCAACCAAGCAGACTGATCAGCAGAAAGAAGATACGAAAAATGAGCAGAGTTTTTTTCATCAAAAAATGATCGTCTGAAATTTAAAAATCAAGTGCGCCCGACAGCCACGCAGCCACAACGGGAAGCATCATAAACAAGAACATGACGACATATATAATGAGTTTAGCCCGATCTGCTTTTTTTTGCACATCCGCTTGGCTCACCGCTTCGTCTAAATGCTCCATAGTTTTAGCACTATGCCAGAAACGCAGCCTCGAAAGCAACTCGAACTTGCTCCCGTTAAGTTAATTAAATGTTAATCGACGAGCACCACGATTCGAAATCCAGTCAATCGATTACGCTCGCCTCGTGGTGCACTGCGTGTCGGTACGCTAAAAATCGACTCGAGTCGGTCCTGGGCGTGCCCGCCGATGTGACGCGCCTCCTCCGAATTGAATCGATCGCCCGACTCTAACCACTCACTAACATTTCCCAGCAGATCGTAAAACCCACTCGCAAACGGCGCCTTCTTGCCAACGGGCTGCGCCACGCCATCTGCATCCAAAATACTCCAGACGTGCTCTTCAAGCACGACATAACGTAAACGACCCAACGCTTGACGAAATTCATTTTCTGATGGCAACCGAACTTCTTTGCCTAAAATCCAAGACAACCGCTCACAAAAACTTTTAGCCTCGGTCCAACTCACCGAGTCCACCGGATTAACATCTCCTTGATTACGACTCGGATTCGTACCCATCATTATCGCATAGAGCGCCTGAGGCAATTCAGTGCGGAGCATGCGCAAACCGTCCACTCCCGGCACAGGAAGCAATGCATCATACACGCGGTCCTGAATGTAGCCGAGGTCGCTTTGCACTAAGTTCAAATAGCGTACTTTTACCTCAAGCTCTTCATCATTGAGTGAACTGCGCGGGAACGCATTCTGCATGTGCTTAATATCGCGACGCAGCGCCACAATCACTTCTGCAGCCTCATACGTGCGGCGCTCGGAGAGTAAGCGCTTCAGCAAATCGTGATTTTCCTCGATCTCCAAGCCCAGCTCAACACTTTGAGCCGTCTGACTCTTGCGCTGAAACTCTGCCACACGCTCTGAAGATGCGTAAGGACTGTCTGGATATTCTTTATTTAACTGCTTTTGGAGACGGGCCACTTCCTCGTACAGGCTCGCCGCTTTTAGCGTTTCACCTTCTGCACGACTCGCATCCGCCAGGTTCGACACCTGCTGAATTTCGAGATGATCGTGCCCCGACTCGATCCCCACCCATTTTATCTTTAAGCGCTCCAGCCTAGAAACACTCGCTTGGTTGGTGCCGCGATACTCACGATTGAGCTCCAGCTGGATCTGTATCGCCTGCTGCAACAAAGCCGCGGCAGACTCCCACTCGTTTTTTGCAATGAAGGCATCTGCCTGTATCTCAAAATTCAGACTTTGCTGCAACAGCGGTTCAGCCGCGAGATAGCGCGCCTGCCGCTGTAAGCGTGTGGCACGCCCGACATCATAAGCCGAACTTAATGGGAAATTTTCATTAATTGCTTTCTGCTTCTCAAACGCCTCTTGATACTTATCCCGCGCAGCCTCATACGCTTTATCTTGCGCCAAGCTCTGCGCCTCAGATTCGAATGCCGCACTTTCGACCTTCAGATACTCTGCTGATAGATCTTGATACTGCTCCTCCAAATCCTCCACGCGTTGTGATGCCTCTGCATTATATCCGGGTAGCGCATCGACATACTGACGTTGCAAATCTAGCGCACGCTTCAACAACAACGCATCCTGCGGCTGCGCCGAACGTATCGCCATCACCTCCTCAAATTGCGCCTCCACTTCGAAACTCTGCTCGCGCAGGGCGATCGCCTCAACAGAGATCTCTACATCCACAGTGGGCGCGCTATAATCGACTTCCTTTGGCCCAAATTGACTCAAGAACCAAAATAGCCCCAATACACCCGTACAAGCCATGACAATGAGCAACACGACCATGAATCGCTTGAGACCACTGGTTTCGTAGGATCGGCGGGAGCGGAGAGACTTCTTCAAACGGAGCATAAGGGAATTGGAGCTGGCACTGTAAACACTATCTGCCTAAATGAACCTCACGCTTGCCTCGCCGCAAGGCTAAAGGCTCCGGCAGTTGTCAGTTGTCAGTTCTCCGAGAAAGTGCATATCACGTACTATCTCTTTCTTTCTTCTCACATAATAGCAGTTTTCCATGTTTCAGCAGATCACGATCCTCGGGCCCGGCCTTCTTGGCGCCTCCTTAGCTATGGCGGTAAAAGAACGCGGACTCGCCGCACGAGTCGTGACATGGTCCCGACGGCCTGAGTCTCGCGCGAAGTGCCTCAATCAGAGTTGGTGCGATGCAGTGTTCGACTCCCTCGAAAAGGCCGTCGTTGGCAGCGACCTAGTGGTAATCTGCACGCCTGTCCAAACCATCGTCCCGCTTTTAGTGCAAATTCGCCCGGCACTCGACGCAGAGGCACTGATCACCGATGTCGGTAGCACCAAGAGCCTGATCTGCCGCGAAGCGCGCACCGCACTGGAGGGGCACTCAGCCACTTTTCTCGGCGCACATCCGATGGCTGGCTCTGAACAAGCAGGCATGGAACATGCGCAGTCCGACCTGTTTGAGAACGCGGCCTGCATCCTCACACCACTCGACGATGCCTCCGCCGAAGCGATCGCCAAACTCAGCGCTTTCTGGGATGCCCTCGGCATGACTGTCTCAACCGTATCGCCCGAAAAGCACGACGAAATCGTCGCTCACGTTAGCCATCTCCCGCACCTACTCGCCTCCACACTCTGTGGCTACCTCGCCGCGCAAGACGACACCTGGCGGACCCTCGCCGGCGGCGGACTGCGCGATACCACACGTATCGCTTCTGGCGATCCGCAGCTCTGGAAGCAGATTCTCGAACAAAACAGCGACGAAGTGGTACGTGCCATCGAAGGCTTCGAGCAGCAGCTTCATCATCTTAAAACAGCTCTTCTTAACCAAGACTCACTCGGCGTCATCGCTCAACTCGAACGCGGCAAAACCTACCGCGATCAATTGTAATTCGAGCAAGGTTCCTAGTGGAGGGAAACGCTCCGTCGTTTCCACCGACAGCCCAAGCGAGTTCTATCTACGCACGGAAATGACGGAGCATTTCCCTCCATTTTTTAAAATTTGTTCCTTAAGTTGCCCAAAGGGCACCCACTTCACTCACCCCTTCGGGGCAAATCGTTCCGATTCACCATCTCCGCGCTACTCGCGCTTAGTCAGTATTTCAAAAAGATGACCGATCCACTGCCCATCACGCCTTTTATTCAGCAGCTCGACAACACCATCCAGTTGCCTGGCTCAAAGAGTATTACCAATCGTGCCCTAATTCTCGCCGCACTCGCCGAAGGCGAAACTCGCCTCGAAGGTGCGCTGTTTAGCCGCGACACCCGCATCATGCTCGGAGCGCTCACTGCGCTCGGCTTTCAATGCGCGGCCGACCAGACCGCCGCAACCATCACCATTAAAGGTGAAGGTGGCAGTATCCCCAACTCCGCGGCAGAGTTGCACGTCGGCAACGCCGGCACCGCCGCACGCTTTCTCACCGCCTTTCTCGCACTGCAAGCTGGCGGCACTTATAAACTCGATGGCGACCCTGCCATGCGCGACCGACCGATGTCCGGCCTACTCGATGCACTGGTCGCACTCGATGCCGCCGAGTTCGAGTTTCACGGCATGCCGGGGCATTTCCCATTCACGCTCAAAGCCAAAGGCTACAACGGCGGCACTGCCACAGTCGATGCGAGCGCCAGCAGCCAGATTCTCTCCGCACTGCTCCTCGCCGCACCCGCAGGTTCAGCCGATGTGCAGCTCGCCTGTCCAGGCGTGCGGCCGGCTTACGTCGCGATCACTCTGAAAATGCGTGAAGCTTTTGGTGCGGCTCCGGCCACCAGCGATGCGCAGGGCAACTATTTACTCAAAGCGCTCCACTATAAAGCTCCGAGCACTGGCACCTACTCGATCGAGCCTGACATTTCTGCAGCCAGCTACTTCCTCGCCCTCACATTACTTCAAGGCGGCCAGCTCACGATTCCAGCTCTCAGCCCAGAGCCACTTCAAGGCGACGCCCGCTTCATCGAAGTACTCGCTCACCACGGCCTGCGCGTTGATGCCGAGTCCAATCAATGGATCATTAATTGTGCCGCCCCAGAGGCAATCGGCCGCGGCCATCGCGAAATCGATTTCAATCCCTTCTCAGACACCTTTTTAACCTACGCCGCGATCGCACCCCTACTCGGCGGTTCCGTTCGCATCTGTGGCATTGGCCACACGCGCCACCAAGAGACCGATCGCATCGCCGGTATGGCCAATGAACTCTCGAAGCTCGGCCAGCTCGTCAAAGAAGAGGACGATGCACTGACTATCAGCATAAAGCCCAACGAACTACGCGCACGCGCAATGAAAGCACGCAATGCAGGTCAATTGATCGAAATCGACACTTACGAAGACCACCGCTTCGCGATGAGTTTCGGGATCCTTGGCAGCTTCGACTTGATTGGCGACGGCAAGCCGTGGCTCGCCATTAAAAATCCAGAGTGCTGCGGAAAGACCTTCCCTGGCTTCTTTGCGGCCTTGGATCAATTGCGCGGATAGGTGAAAGGAGTGTGGGCGACTCGCCCACGTTGAACCGATATTGACACAAACGAGGGCGAGTCGCCCTCACGCCTTTGAGTTCAGAGCTCGGTCGCCGTCTGCTCCGTCCATAGGCCGAGCTTTGTCGCCGCCGCCGACACTGCAGCCACACATGCCGTCTCAGCTCGCAGCACATGTGCGCCCATGTGCGCCAGTTTCCAGCCGTTCTTACAAAACACATCGCGCTCGTAAGACGACCAACCACGCTCAGGTCCGAGCGCAATCACTGCGCTCGCAGCAGCATCGGGCAACACTTCCCCCAGTGAGCCACCAGCCTCGTAATTATCCAACGCCACATGCACACCCTCGCCATGCAGCGCGGAGATTGCGGTCTGCAAATCCGCATGCATCGCAACCTGAGGAAGATGAGTACTAAAAGCCTGCTCCGCACCGAGGCGGATACGATCCCGCCACTCATCCGTTTGCCACAAACTGCTCTGCGCATATGAAGGTTCGCTGCGTTCGGCTTCGAAAAAATGAATGCCCGCCACGCCGAGACTCGCACCCTCAAACAGAATACGCTTCGCTGTATGTGGACGGGGCAAGCCTATCAGCAAAGTCACCGGTAACGCCGCAGGCGCTGGCTCCGTACCAACCACCTCGAGCTCGAAGCTACCATTAGGCTCCACGGCCACGACTTTCGCCCGCGCACGTAGCCCATTGACGAAGCCAAGAAACACCAAGGTGCCGACCTCCGCGCGCAGCACTTTACGCAAATGCTGCGCACGCGGATCGCTCCCTTCGAGTCGAACCGACTCAAAGGCTTCATCAAAAAGCATCAAATTCATAAACGAGGATACACTTTTGTTATTTGCTGGAGGGATGCCGTCTCCGGCGTCCTCCATCAGAGGCACTATTCAACTGACACAGTTAGACCGCTGGGACACTGTCTCTGCAAATAAAACAGAGAGCCACACTCGCCAATTAACGACGACGACCGAAACGGCTCGAGGCCGAATTGCGCTTACGACGCTTCGGCGGAGCGGCAGACTCGCTGCGAATGATCGGTTCGTGGAAATAATTAAAATCATCGAGCTTACGCTGCTTAATCGGCTGATCGATAAATTTCTCAATCGCATCGAGCTTCGCCTGCTCATCGGGAGCGACCAGAGTCATCGCATCGCCCTCGCGCTGTGCACGACCAGTGCGTCCGATTCGGTGTACGTAATCTTCCGCATGCTCCGGCACATCGTAATTGATGACGTGCGTCACATTGGCGATGTCCAGACCGCGCGAAGCAATGTCCGTCGCGACGAGAATCTTCATCGTGCCGTCCTTAAACTGCTCCAAGGCCTTAGTACGGGCCTTTTGCTGAAGATTCGAGTGCATTGCTACGCAACTGTAATCACGCTCCTGCAACCAGCGAGCGATACGATCTGCGCCGACTTTCATGCGGCAGAAAATAATCATGCTATCGACTTCCATGCTGTCGATCAGAGCGATCAACAAGTCAAACTTCTGCATCGCGCCAACTGGATACACTTCGTGCTTCACTGTCTCAGCAGGCGTCAGCTTAATCCCAATCGATACTTCGACAGGATCCTTCAGGCTCTTTGCAACCAAGCGCTTGATGTCGTCCGAAACAGTTGCTGAAAACAACAGCGTCTGGCGATTTGCGTTACACATTTTAATAATACGCTGCACGTCGTCGATGAAGCCCATGTCGAGCATGCGGTCCACTTCGTCGAGCACCAAGACTTCGACTGAACGGAGGTCAAAATTGCCCTGCTGTAAGTGATCGAGTAAACGTCCAGGGGTCGCAATCACGACATCCGCGCCTTCGCGTAGCTCGTCGAGTTGCTTGCCATAGCCGACACCACCGTGGATCAGGCAGCACTTCGGCGCACAGTATTTACCATACGATGCAAATTGATCTTCGACCTGAGCAGCGAGCTCACGTGTCGGTCCAAGTACCAGGCAACGAGGTGGCGCGCCTTTTTTGTGGCCGCCGAGGCGATGTAGGATCGGCAGCGCATAAGCTGCAGTCTTACCTGTGCCAGTCTGCGCAGAGCCGATGACATCCTTGCCCTCAAGGATGTGCGGGATGGAGCCGGCTTGAATAGGAGTCGGCGTAGTGAAACCGAACTCGTCGATAGATTTAAGAATAGACTCGTCGAGTCCAAGATCGTGAAACGTCATTATATGTGGTCTGGGTGAAAAGCCCGGCCAACTTACGCATCCGGGTCCAATTAAGAAGTCGCGTAGCGTGCGTGTATTTCTTTGAGAATCAAGGAGAAAGCACATACTCGAGTATCTAGAGGTCAGTCACCCCAGCCTCGATCATAATCCTACTCATAATCTTAATCATAATCGCCCAAGCCATGCCCCCGAGACGATGAGTAGAGCAAGATTAACAGTCGGATACAGACTCTGCACTATAATTTCCCTAAAATAGAAAGCCGACCGACAGGTGCAGCGCGTCATGCGAGTCCCTATCGTAAAAAGCACCAACGAAATATCTGGCATCACTCGCGATCTTCGGTCCTGAAAATTTGTGATGCTCGACATCTGCGGCTTTAGACATAGCTTGGGCCATAAATGTCTGGTCTGCGATCAACTCGAAATCTTGTCACGATTAGTGTCGTCGTTGCGCTGCTGCTATTAAGCGGGGGCCTTGCCCATTTGGACAACCCGTGGCTTTCGCTCGTGCCTAGCGGCGCAGCGCTCATCATCGTTTTCATTACGCGCAGTGCGTTGATCGGGCTGTTAGTCGGCGCGATGTGTGGCGCTTTACTGGTGAGTAATGGAGCCCCGCTCGCCGCGGCTGAGCAGCTCGCGTTGCAGCAGTTCTGGCCGATCTTTAGCTCTTCTTGGAAGCTGAGTGCGATTCTTTTTACCTTAATCTTGGGAGGCTTCGTTGCGCTGGTCGAGGCGGGTGGTGGCCTGCAAGGCTTGGTCAAACGATTGCTCGGCTCCGGACGTGCGCCGCACAAGCGCATGCAGTTTACGGTGTTTGGATTTGGGCTGTTGGTGTTTTTCGATGGCTTGGCGAACACGATGTTAATTGGCCGACTGTTGCGCTCGGCAGCAGATCGCTGTGGCGTGTCGCGGCAGAAGTTGGCCTATCTCGCCGATACGACGGGGTCTGCAGTCGCGTGCTTGGCTTTTATATCCACGTGGATTGCCTTTCAGCTATCGATGATCCACGAAGGCTTTGCTTTGGTCGGCCGCGAAGTCAGCGCTTACACCTACTTCTTTAAATCCCTGCCCTTTAATTACTATTGCTGGTTCGCACTGCTACTGGCCTTGGTCTCGATTGCGCGAGAGTTTAACCCAGGCTCGATGGGCAAGGCCGAACGCTTGGCCCGAGACATGCCGGTTCGCGATGTGGAGACGTCGCCCATTCACGCCAACCACTGGGGCTTAGCGATTGTGCCGATCTTAGTGCTCACGTTCTCGATCCCTTTGCTGACTTATGCGATCGGCGCGGAGTCGCTGTTGCCGTTCAGCCTGAGTAAATTCGCGCAGGCCTACGGACGCGCCGAGACTTATGTGCCGCAGATTCTCGTGGCCGCCAGTGTGCTGGCTACGTTAGTGGCTGCCGCTGCGCTAATGAGGACCACGAAGACGCGCGTACGATCCTCAGCTGGCACGGTCTTCCTGTCGGGCGTGCGGGAAATCGCAAAACCAACGGTGGTGTTGATCGCCGCCTGGATGCTGGGCGCGGCGATTAGCCAACTTGGAACCGCGGACCATCTGAGTGCCTTATTAGAGGGGCGCATTTCGGCGGGATTTTTACCAGCGATGATCTTTCTATTGGGCGCGGTGATTTCATTCTCAACCGGCACCTCGTGGGGCACGATGGGCGTGCTCATGCCCCTGGCGATTCCGGTCATCTTTGCGGTCAGTGGTGAGAGCTCGGACGCGGAGCGGGATCGCACCGTCGCCGCGGCGATTGGCGCAGTCTTCAGTGGTGCGGTATTCGGCGATCACTGCAGTCCTTTTAGCGATACCACGATTGTCGCATCGATCGCATCAGGCGTTGAACCGCTAGATCATGTGCGCACGCAAATACCGTTCGCATTGATTGCAGCACTGGTCGCGCTAGTGCTCGGATTTTTACCGACGGGGTTTGGCTTGCCCGCTTGGGCTGGTCTCGGACTCGGCGGAGCTTGCTTGGTATTGCTGCCCAACTGTTTCTCGCAAACGCGATGAGATCACCCCCCCGTGACTATTTTGCATGCAGGGATCAGAATAATGTGCGCTGCTCGTTTTTAAGCGACACCTCCGAAAGCTTGCGCTCACCCTACAAACTTCATTAAGTGATTCCCTATGACATCGTCCTACCGAGGCCGCATCGCACCGACTCCCACAGGTTATTTACACCTTGGGCATGCGCGCACGTTTTGGATCGCGATGGAGCGCGCTCGTGAGGCTGGCGGCAGACTGATTTACCGCGACGAGGATATCGACCCCGACCGTTGCAAACCAGAATTTGCCGAAGCAGCGATTGAAGATCTACACTGGTTCGGTTGTCGCTGGGATGAGGGCCCCGATGTCGGTGGCCCCGTTGCCCCGTATCGTCAAAGCGAGCGCATGCCACTGTTCCTCGATGCTTGGAAGCATCTCAAAGAAGCCGGCGTCATCTATCCCTGCGATCAATCCCGCAAAGATGTGCGCTGGGCCACTCAGGCGCCGCACGACGACGAGGACGGCGGCGAATCGATTTACCCCGAGCATCTACGCCCGCCTATCGGCACCGGTAAAACTGCCCAGGCTCCTGGCGACACGAATTGGCGCTTCCGCGTGCCCAGCGATCGGACGATCAAGTTCGACGACCTTTGCCTAGGCCCCTGCGCCTTCGAATGCCTGCGCGACTTTGGTGACTTTCTAATCTGGCGCAAAGATGGCCAACCCGCTTACGAACTCGCCGTCGTGGTCGATGACGCCGCGATGGCCATCACCGAAGTCGTGCGCGGCGAAGACCTACTCATCTCAACCGCCCGCCAATTGCTGGTCTACGAGGCCCTAGGCCTGCGCGCGCCAGAGTTTTACCACGCCCCCCTACTTTGCGACTCTAGCGGCCAAAGACTCGCCAAGCGCCACCGCTCTCTCAGCCTACGCGAACTACGCGAAGCCGGGCAAACACCTGAAACACTACGAAAGTCAGATGACTGGTGGTCGGGATTAGACGACTAAACGCACACTTCAGACTTCCGCTTTTTAGCTTTTTTGCTTTTACTAGAATTATGATCGACGAAGAAATACAGCAACTGGATAAATTGAAGAATGATTTAATTGCTTGGCTGGCCGAATCGGGCGCTTCGTTGTTGGCAGCCATCGCCATTATCGCCCTTGGGTTCTGGGTGGCCAAAAGGATCGCCAACCTAATTATCAAACTCTGCGACAAGCGTGAGATCGATGTCACCCTCGCGCGCTTTTTCGCTGGGTTTTCGAAGATCGTGGTCATCGCCTTTGCCGTGATCATGGCGCTGAGCAAGCTCAGTATTGAGGTCACCCCCTTTATCGCGCTGTTAGGTGCCAGTGCCTTCGGCCTCAGTCTCGCCGTCCAAGGCCCCGTCTCCAACTACGGCGCGGGCATCGTGCTCATTATCACGCGCCCGTTTAAAGTCGGCGACACGCTCACACTCAACGGCCTCACCGGTCAGGTGGACTGCGTGAATCTCGGAAATATTCAACTCGTCAACGAAGACGAACAGCGCATCACCATCCCCAATCGCAATGTACTCGGCGAAATAGTTACCAACTCTTACAACTATAGCATCGTCGAAGCGGTGGTCGGTATCGAGTACAGTGCCGATCCCGAAGCCGCCATCCGTTGCATCTCTGCGGCAGTCCAAACGGTCGAAGGCGTCGCACCGAACCGTGCCCCTGACGTCGGGATCGAAGATTTCGGCGATTCCTCGATCAACATTGGCTACCGCGTCTGGGTGCCGACCAATCGCTACCACCGCACCCGCTACGCAGTGAACCTAGCCGTCTTCCGCGGCCTCGAAGCAGCGCAAATCTCCATTCCGTTCCCACAGCGCGATGTGCATCTGATTCAGCCAGAGTCCAGCGAAAGTTGAATTGAGAGCAATACGGGCGAGGCTTGGTATTATGCCCGCAGGTCACTGCCCGACTGATCGCATCGTGCAACCCAACGGGCGCGCCGAGGCAATGCGGTCGACACGGAGGTCAACCCTCCCTGCTCACATACAATGGGAGGGACCACCTCCGCGTGGGCCGCATCAGCCGAAAACCAGCGCAGCTGCAGTGACTGTTAAGCGTTCCTAAAGCGAGGCGAAGTAGTCAGTTCCTTGAATCCGGTCTTGTCGCTTTGCTCAGAACAGCATTTCTTAAGCAAATATGTCAGCTCGTTCAGGATTTAATATTATCGCCGTTGATGGCGGCGCGGCCACGGGGAAATCCTCGACCTCCCGCGCCATTGCCGAGCGCCTCAACCTCATGCACGTCGATACTGGCGCGCATTACCGCACGCTGACCTTCGCGCTGCTCGATGCTGGCGCCGACCCAGAGGCACCAGATGTAATTCCCACAGTGCTTAAATCGCTCAAACTCGACACCACCATTAAAGGTCGCAGCGCCCTTTTGAGCATCAACGGCGACGTGCCTGCCGATGCCGACATCCGCTCCCCCCAGGTCAATGCCAACGTCTCCAAGTTTGCAGCGATCGAATCTGTCCGCGAATTCCTGTTCAACTATCAACGCAGCCAAGCTCAAGTCGCTCGCGATCAAGCCGAGTTTACCGGCCTGATCATGGAAGGCCGCGACATCGGCTCCGTCATTTTCCCCAACGCAGACTTCCGTTTCTTCCTATTTGCCGACGAAGCCACCCGCGCTGCTCGACGTGCGAAGGACGGCCAGACCGACTCCATCGCCGAACGCGACAAACTCGACAGCCAACGTAAAGCCGCGCCGCTCGTCTGCCCCGAAGGGGCCATCCGCGTCGACACTGGGCCCTTGCCCCTCGAAGGCGTCGTCGAGCACATCTGCGGAATCATCACCGCCTAAATTTAGCCATTCGCTATTATTCATCACTAATTAGCCATCACGGCGCAGCCGTATCATGTCCAGCCCACGCCCAACAACCCCACCTTTTTACGAATGTGTCCGCGTCATTGCAGACTGGTTTTTTAGCACGTTTTACGACTATTCTACTTCAGGGATGAGCGGCGTGCCGCTGACTGGGAGTGCGATCTTCGCGGCCAACCACATCAGCTTTTACGATCCGCCTGCGATCGGCGCCCAAGTGCATCGCCCATTCAATTACTTCGCTCGTGATACCCTCTACAAAGGGTGGTTCGGCAAAGCACTGCACAAGCTCGACACCATTCCAGTCGCCCGCGAAAACGCCGACATCAAATCGCTCAAGGCCATCTTTAAGGCGCTGAAAAATAAAGGCGCGGTCGCGATCTACCCCGAAGGCACCCGCTCGGCCGATGGTCAGCTCGCCGAGCCCAAGCCCGGCGCTGGTATGATTGCCTGTAAATCCAAGGCCACCGTGATCCCGACGCGGATCTTCGGCACCTTTGAGGCTTACGGGCGTCAACACAAACTGCCATCGCTCGGCGGTTCAATCCACATCGCCTACGGACCGCCAATGACAGTCGACGAAATCGACCCGGGCAAAGAACACCCTGAGCGCTACCTCGAAGCCTCCCGTCGCATTATGGCCGAAATCGCCAAACTCGAAGCACCGAAACTCGTGGTTATTTGAACCGTTAATTTACGTTAATTAACGTTAATCTAAATGAATGAGAACGAGCAAAACGAATTGATTCATAAGGTCATTGGAGCCGCCATGAGAGTCCACAGCGAGATTGGCTACGGAATGCGCGAAAAAACTTATGAACGAGCACTCATAGTTGAACTCGAACATTTAGGGATTCCGTATAGTCAACAATCTCGATACCCCGTGGTCTATCGTGACGTAAAGGTCGATGAGTATATTCCCGACCTCGAAATTGAAGATATCTTAGTGGTCGACACCAAAGTAATCGAAACCATAGCTGACTACGAACTCGGACAAATGCTTAGTTACCTCCGAATCACCAAGAAAACCATAGGCCTTATCATAAATTTCAAGCATCCAAGTTTACAATGGCGCAAAGTCACCCTAAACCCATGATAGCTCCGCATTATTGCCATCCCAGCCACTTTCCAGCCCACATATTTTCAGTCATTAAAAAATTAACGCTAATTAACGTAAATTAACGGTTCACCTTTTTCCTAAACCTATCATGAGCAATTCCAATGATCGCTACGCCCAACGCGGCGTCTCCTCTTCCAAGTCCGAAGTCCACGCCGTCGTGGATAAGCTCGACCGTGGCGTCTTTCCCGGTGCCTTCTGCAAGATCGGCGCAGACATCCTGACGGGTAATCCAGACAAGTGTAATATCATCCACTCGGACGGCTCTGGCACCAAGAGCACACTCGCCTACCTGCATTACAAAGAGACAGGCGACCCGACCGGCTTCCGCAAGACCGCCCAAGACAGCCTCGTAATGAACATCGACGACCTGCTCTGCGTCGGCGCGATCAATGGCATCCTCATTTCCAGCACGGTCAACCGTAACGCTCGCGCCATTCCTGGCGAAGCCCTCGGCCAACTTATTTCCGGCACCGAAGATTTCCTCGCCACCATGCGTGATTATGGCGTCGGCGTCCACAGCGGCGGCGGCGAAACAGCCGACGTCGGCGACCTTACCGGCACCGTCACCGTCGATTCCTGTGCAGTCGTGGTCATGGATCGCAAAGACGTGGTCGATAATGCCAAGGTCAAACCAGGCCTCGCGATCGTCGGCCTCGCCTCAGCAGGCCAAGCCACTTACGAAACCTTCGAAAACTCTGGCATTGGCAGCAACGGCCTGACCAGCGCACGCCACGACTTGCTCAGCCCTTACTATCTTGAGAAATATCCTGAGACCGTCGATCCCACGACCGACAAGCAATATCTTTACTGTGGCCCTTACAAGATGACTGATATGCTGCCCGACTCCGACATGACAGTCGGCGATGCGATCATGAGCCCGACTCGTACTTACGCACCGATCATCAAGCAACTTCTAGCCGAAGACCGCGACAGCATCTACGGCATGGTGCACTGCTCCGGCGGCGGTCAAACTAAGTGCATTCGTTTCGGCACTGGCGTGCACCACATCAAAGACAACTTCCTGCCGATCCCGCCGATTTTCAAAGCGATCCAAAAAGCCAGCGGTACCAGCTCCGAAGAAATGTTCCGCGTCTATAACATGGGGCACCGCATGGAGATCTTCTGCGAGCCTGAGGCCGCAGCCGGCATCATCGCCAAGAGCGAAGCCTTTGGCATCCCCGCGCAAATCATTGGCCGCACCGAAGCCACCCAAAAAGCCGACGGCCAGAACCACGTCACCATCGTGCACGACGGCGAGACGCTTGAATACGAATTGAACCATTAAGTCCACTCTCTGGTTTCCCACCTCAGCTCTCAAGTTTCTAGTCTAAGCTCTTCCCACCTTGAACCTTCTCGCCCTCATACGCCGACTCGGTCGTCTCTCCCTACTGCTTTGCTGCTGCTGGCTCCTAACTGGGCCACAGTTACTTCTGCAGTTGGGCGCATGGAGCTGGATGGTCGCGAGTTACTCGCAAGAAAGTAGTATAGAGCAAGCCTTTGCCGAAACGTTTGGCGGCGACCGCCCCTGCGAACTCTGTAAAATCATCACCGCAGTCGATACCGAGCAAGAATCCACTCCGACTCAGCGAACCAGTGAAACCAAGAGCCTCAAGCTCGTGCTCGGCCAAGCACCAAGCATCACCTTCGCACCCACACATTTCATAGCTGTAAAACGCAGCAGTGTCGAACTGACTCCGCCACACTGGCACCCACGCGTGCCGACTCCGCCACCGCGATTCGCGTAGCGAGCTGTATTCAAAAGTAGAAGCGACACACTTGTCGCTTTGCGGGCGAAAGTGACGACCTACATGTCGTCCGCTCATTCGTGGCGTCCGAGCTTGATCGGGCCCGCATAAAACCTGATCCGCCCACCCGCAGAAAAGCCTGAGCAAGCTCAGACGCCACAAAGAGGCATCATCGCATTTGCGAGCACTCAGCTAAACAACGAGCAACACCATGCACACATTTACCAAACACATACTTCTTCTTTCTACTTTCACTGCAGTCACCAGCGCTGCCTTTACCAACGCCCCGCGATTCGTTTGCTGCGCGACCGATGACAGCTACCAAGCGCGTCCCGATGAGCACGCACCCATTTCTGTGATGGGTGACCACACACATTACAAATCCGGTTGGATGATGTCTTACCGAACCATGCACATGGATATGGACGGCATGCGCCACGGCACTGATCGTGTCTCGTCGGGCGATGCCTTCGTCGAAGGTTACACCGTCACGCCAGAATCCATGACCATGGATATGCATATGCTCGGCCTGATGTATGCGCCGACCGACAAGCTGACTCTCATGCTCATGGGCAACTACACCGAAATGAAGATGGATCATCGAATCTTCTCTCAAATGGGCGCCGACATGATCAACCACGGCGACACTAAATTCACCACCGAAACCAGCGGCATTGGCGACATAAAGCTCGGCGGCCTCTATCGATTCTACCTCAAAGAAACCCGCAAAGCGCACCTCGGACTGAGCCTCAGCCTGCCCACTGGTTCGATCGACGAAAAAGACCAGATTCCAGCCATGGGCGGTGCCGCCAACCAGCAACTGCCCGCCCCAATGCAACTCGGCTCCGGCACCTACGACCTACTCCCATCGCTGACTTATGTGCAGCAATTCGATAATTGGTCCTACGGCGCACAGGCCAACGCAGTGATTCGCCTTGAAAGCGAAAATGACAATGGCTATCGACTCGGCGACGTCTGGGGCGCCACGACATGGGTAGGCACCAACCTAAGCGAATGGATCGGCCTCAACACAGGCCTGAACTACACCTACACCAGCAAGCTCAAGGGCAGCCAAGACGACGTCGGCACCATGGGGCCGAATGGTAAATCGGTCACCACCGCCTACGAAAGTAACACCGGCGGCGAACGCCTAGACGCGATCTTCGGCATCAACCTATATGTCCCAAGTGGCATCTTAAAAGGCCAGCGTATTGCTGTCGACCTACGTTTGCCACTCTGGCAAGATCTCAATGGCTACCAACTAGAGGCCGACTACATGCTTACTTTGGGTTGGCAGATGGCGTTCTAAGCGCCTATGTAGAAACGACACTCTTGTCGCTTTCCCGCAGATACCAAAACGGCAAGAGTGTCGCTTCTACTGAAGTGGGCGTCGTGGATTCGACCCCCGCTTTTTGGCACCTACCCCAACAGCCATCGACGAACCGTAAAAAAACTTTTGTGTATTCTGTGCCTTTTGTAGTTAATCGTTGTTCACAGTACTTTACCATGTCTCGCCTCCGCCATTTTTCATACTACCTAATCCTCGCTGCGCTGCTTCTGTGTGCGCTTGGAGCACACGCACAAAACCGTGAACTTCTCGGCGAATATCGTATCGGTATGGTTGGTCGCGACCAAGGCAATGCCATTTACCAAGCCACCCACCTCGGCGCCCAAGATGCTGCACGCGACCTGAGCGAACAGTACTCGATCGACGTCGAGCTACTCGACTTCACGCCCAACGTCGAGCACGGCGGCAGTCAGTCCGCCTCGCTTGCCGGCCTCTTCATCGAAAACGCCGACGGCTTCATTATTAGCCCAGCAGAGCCCGAGGTAATTCGCTCGTCGATTGAATTTGCTCTAGAGCAAGAACAAGAAGTCGTCTTTTTCGAGAATCAAATCGCCGAAATTCAGTCGCTCGCCGCGTATATCGCCGATGAAGCGGCAGCTGGACGCCTCGCCGCCGAAGCCCTTCTCACAGGACTTCCGAGCAAAGGTAGAGTGGCGATACTTGTCAGTAATCACCCCAGCCTTGGCATGCAAGACCGCCTCGTCGGCGCACGCGCCGCCCTCGGCTATCGACGCATCGAAGCAGTTGTCTCCTGCGCGCCCGACTATCAATCTGCGATCGAGACCATTCGCGCCACCCAAGAAGCCGACCATAACGATTTAATTAAAGGTTGGCTCTTTCTCGGCGATTGGCCCCTTTTGGGTATGCCCGCGCTGCCCTGGAAACCGGGCGAACTGCCGTGCGTCGCCATCCAATCATCCCCTTCTGCTTTTATGTATATCGATCAAGGCTACGTGAGTGCACTGATCGTCCACCCCTACTACGACTGGGGCAAGTTGAGCATGACCGCGCTGGTCAACAAACTGCACAAGCAGCAGACTCCAGCAGAGCGAATTCAATACAACGCACCCCGCGTCATCGATTGGCGCAACCTGGAAAGCTACCGCGAAAGCTGGAAGACTTGGCTTAAATAATCACCAATACGCCAATAACGGGTCATGGTATGACCCAAAAAGTACCACCCATGCCGGCTTCGTCAGACCCCGTCCACCTCAAAGAGCGGCGGCGCCTTAGCTTGATCAGACGAGAGGGGCATTCGCGGAGCTAACACGGAGATAAGCCCTCATTCATTACTCTTGTACAGAGAGTACTGCTCTTTGATTTTCAAACGGATCTGGTAAAAGTAAATCGCTTTGCCCAGCGCGAAATGAAAGCCCGCCGCCCCATCGAGGAAGCCACCCTTAAAAATGTATCCACGAATAAAATACACCGGAGCCGCCCACCATTTGGAAATGTGCCGATACTTCGCCCGCTGACGCGGGGTGAGAGCTAAAACCTGAGAGCTGAGACCTGAGATCCCACCAGGTCGACTGCCAGCCCCCAAGCTTTCTCCCTCCACTCTAAAGTCACCGGCCTCAGGCCTCTGACCAGTCAGCTGCAAATAGCGTTCAGCCTCCCAACTCCCATACTCATTGTGTTTGGCGATGTAGTGATGCAAGCCGCGATGTTCATTATGCTCAATCGGTGCGCTGATTTCGCCAATTGCGCCCTCCAGCACAGGATGCTCATGAATCTCCATATCCAACGCACTCCATTGATTCTCTTCAATCCGCTCATATGCGCCCGCGCCAACACGGAACAGCGCCAACTTATTAAACTCATCACCGTGCCGCAGTTGTTTTCCCAAAAACCAGCGCTCATAATTCAGCCAAAACCCGACATACTCGGGGTCTGTTAGTACTTTTGCTACTTCCGACTTAAATGCCTCTGATACGAATTCATCCGCATCCAGAAACAGCACCCACTTAGTGCTGAATTTATAAGTCTGTAATACCCAATTGCGCTTCTTCGGGAACTGGCCATTCCAATCAAAGACCAGCACCTCTGCCCCAGCGTCACCCGCGATTGCGCAAGTCGTGTCCGAACTTCCTGAGTCCACCACCACGATTTCGCCAAAGCCGTTCAGCCGTCCGAGACAGACTGGCAGATTGGTCGCCTCATTTTTAACCGGGATCACAACCGTGACGTCGTTCAATAATATTTTTGGGGTAGATTCTGACATTCTATAAATAGGCTTAGTTAAGCGTCTCGGTGATTCTTGAATAGTGCCCGACAATACACTCAAAGTCCCGCTCTTTATGAGAAATCACTCCAGCCACTAAGATCAACTATCATCACCTCTCAAATCTTCCTTCAGGTGAGATAGCTGTGCCAATTAAACGTTGCTTTGAGTGTGAAAATGCTCGGTTGATTCGTCGCTTAGTGAGCTTTAGCCCCGAACTGACGAAGCCAACGTCGAGGTTAATAATCGTCCCGCTCATTGATTAAAATTCCGCCAATAGCTGCATTAGGTCAATTTCTATTTTACAACCAATAAACTCCAGCCAATCCCCCTCCAGCGCTGCGGCCGACATCGCCGGGCCGAAGACATGCGGCTCCATACATCTCAAGATCGGGCAGCAAGCAGTGCCCAAAAAAACTCCGTGGCATGGCCCAGCCTGATCTTTCTCAGAGTTGCTGCTGACAATACTTTTGCCTCTGAGCCAAACTTGCCCACAAGCTAGACGCATGATGACTGCTGCAGCCAACAATTTTTCTGATCTCTTTATTCCTGACGACGTAGTGACGCCCGAGGCGTATGCACGATGCTCGCATCTGGCAATCGGCGCGCATCAGGACGACCTCGAGTTTATGGCCTTCCACGGGATCAACTCTTGCTATGGCGATGATGGCCTCTGGTTCGGTGGCGTGACTTGCACTGATGGTGGCGGCAGCTCACGTGCAGGTAAATATGCGAACTTCACTGACGATCAAATGAAGGCGCTGCGACTCGAAGAGCAGCGCAATGCTGCCGAGATCGGTGAATACAGCTTCGTCAACCAACTCGGGCTGGCCAGCTCGACCATCAAAGATCCCGAGCAGCGCGGCGCACTGGTTGATCAGCTCGAAACCATTCTTTTACAAACACAGCCAGACGTACTCTACACCCACAATCCAGCCGACAAGCATGGTTCGCATATCGCCGTTTGTCTCGCAGTGCTTGAAGCAGTCCGCCGCGTGCCACCTTTCTCTCGCCCCAAAAAAGTCTATGGCTGCGAAGTGTGGCGCGATCTCGACTGGTTGTGCGATGACGACAAGATCGCGCTCGACGTGAGCGGCAACACCGAGCTCGCCGAAAAGCTCAACGCCTGCTTCGACTCGCAAATCGCTGGCGGGAAAAACTACGGCGAGGCGGTGATGGGCCGCCGCAAGGCCAACGCCACATTCTCCAATTCGCACAACATCGATATTATTGATCAACTTTGGTTCGCGATGGATCTCACGCCGCTGGCCGAAGACGACACACTCGATATCACAGAATTCGTAAAGGCCAAGATCACGCGCTTCGAAGACAGCGTGGTCGATGGGCTCAGTTGAACCGTCGTTAGTCGCCGAGTTCATATAGAAACGAAATGGTTCGATCTGTGGTTGAATACTTCGCCGAAATCCGCTTTTCTTGACCACATGCAAGCAAATGCGAACAATGCCGTCGTCGGAATTATCATGGGCAGTCAGTCAGACTGGTCCACTATGGGTGAGGCTGCTGCCCTACTCAAACAGCTGGAGATACCCTTCGAAACCAAGATCGTCAGCGCGCACCGCACGCCGCAACTGCTGTATTCGTATGCCGAAACCGCCGAGGCGCGTGGGATCCAGATTATTATCGCTGGCGCTGGCGGTGCAGCCCACCTCCCTGGCATGACCGCGGCGATGACTCATCTCCCCGTGCTCGGCGTGCCGGTGCAATCCAAGGCACTCAGTGGTCAAGATTCGCTTCTTTCGATTGTGCAAATGCCTGCAGGCATCCCAGTGATGACGCTCGCGATTGGCGTTGCGGGCGCGAAAAATGCCGCGCTCTCTGCCGCATCTATTCTTTCGCTCCACGACGCGGAGGTTCGCGAACGCCTCAAAGCCTTCCGCGAAAACCAGACCAACACTGTGCTCGCCACTGAGCTCCCAGAGGCCTAACTCATGGGGTGGAAATGATCGAGCATTTCCCTCCAATTCTTAAACACTGGAGGGAAGTGCTCCGTCATTTCCACGCGATTACCATCAGAGACCAACTTTCAGCATGATTACACCAGGCAGCACCATTGGAATCCTCGGCGGTGGCCAACTCGGCCGCATGCTCATCCTCGCCGGCCGTTCACTCGGCTACCGCTTTCATATCTTTGAGCCCTCTGGCCCTTGCACTGCAGGTATGGTGGCCGACCACGAGGTCAACGCGCCCTACTCAGACGAAGCCGCACTGCGCGCATTTGCCGAAGGGGTCGATGTCATCACCCTGGAATTTGAAAATATCCCAGCCGAGGTGCTGGATATGCTCAGCGCCATTAAGCCGGTGCTACCAGGTCGCGAAGCGCTGCACATTTGCCAACATCGCCAGCGCGAGAAAGATTTCCTCAAAGAAAATGGCCTGCCTTGCGTGCCGTTCGAATATGCAGACTCGGCGGAAAGCTTAAAAACTGCGATCGCTGCCATCGGCTTCCCTTGCGTGATCAAAACGGCTGCCTTCGGCTATGACGGCAAAGGCCAAATCAAGCTGAACAACGCTGATGAAGCGGCTGACACCGACTATCTTTGGAACTATCTCGAGCGCCCGCCACGCGTGGTCGTTGAAAAATGGATTCACCACATCGGCGAGTTCTCAGTGGTCTGCGCCCGCAAGGCTGACGGCACCAAAAGCACTTTTCCTATGTCGGAAAATGTGCATGTGCATCACATTCTGCACGCCTCAATCGTGCCGGCCCGCATCACCCCCGCTACCCGCGACGCTGGCGAAGCCCTCGCTCGCGAAATTGCAGATAAGCTCGACGTCGTCGGCCTGATCGCAGTGGAGCTGTTTCTACACGAAGATGGACACCTGATTATTAACGAAATGGCGCCGCGCCCGCACAACTCTGGGCATTACACGATCGACGGCTGCATGACCTCACAATTTGAGCAACATATCCGCGCAGTCACCGACTTGCCTTTCGGCTCGACTGAGCTGCACAGTGTTACTGTTATGATCAATCTACTCGGCGATGTCTGGAAAGACGGCGAGCCCGACTGGGCTGGCTTGCTCAGCGATCCACACGTCAAACTACACCTCTACGACAAGGGCGAAGCCCGTCCAGGCCGAAAGATGGGGCACTTTTGCGTAGTCGGCGACGACATTGAGCAGACTCTCGCCAGCGCCGAAGCGCACTTTGAGCGCCTGAACGGGAAATAAACATCTCCGCAGAAGCGACACTCTTGTCGCTTTTACCGATGCACCTGCCGGAAGCAAAGCGACAAGAGTGTCGCTTCTACCTATCGTAAAATTTATTCGACGTTCCGCGATCAAAGTTCAACGTTGCTTTACCATCTCCGGCAGACCTCCGTTGAAGTCCTTCACCATGAATATCCAACCTTCCAGATCCGTATTCGAAGCTCTCGCCAAGCAAGGCAATACCGTGCCGGTGTATCTTGACCTGACCGCAGACTGCGAAACGCCGCTGGGGGCCTATTCAAAAATCCGAGAAAACGGCCCAGCGTTCCTATTTGAGTCGATCGTCGGCGGCGAACGCGTCAGCCGCTTCTCCTTTTTAGGCAGCAACCCGCGTAAGGTGATCCGAGTCTTTGCGGACGAGGCCACGATTACACACAAAAACGGAAAAGTTGAAACTCTCAAGACCCCCGAAGATCCGCTCAAGATCATCGAAGCCGAAATGGCCCGCTACCAACCGGTGCACCTGCCAGGCATGCCGCCATTTACTGGAGGTGCTGTTGGATTTGTCGGGCACGAGTATGTACACTATGTGGAGCCCACGATTCAGAAGCCAACAGAGAATCCGCTGGAAGTGCCCATTTTGTATTATCTGATTACCGATTCGGTCGTGATTTTCGACCACGTGCGCCAAGTGCTGCGCGTTTGCGTCAATGCCCACATTGAAGGCGACGAAACTGTGGCTTACGATCGAGCCGTCGCGGAAATTGTGAATATCTGTGAACAACTCGACCAGCCTCAGCCGCTCACGCATCGCGAACTATCTGAGCCCGGTGAAATTACAGTGCCAGCCGGCAACTTCACCGCAGACCGATTTAAGGCCGCCGTCGACACCGTCAAAGAATACATTCGCTCAGGGGACGTCATCCAAACCGTCCTATCGCAACGCTTTAAAAAGGAATTTAAACCCAGCCCAGTTGATCTCTACCGCGCCCTGCGCACGGTTAATCCATCTCCCTACATGTTTTTGATGGAAGATGCAGATTTCTCGGTTGTTGGGGCGTCCCCTGAGGTACATGTTCGCCTCACTGACAATAAGGTTGAAATCCGCCCAATCGCAGGAACAAGGCACCGCGGAAGAGACGAAGCGGAAGATCGAGCGCTAGAACAAGACCTCCTTGCTGACGAAAAAGAGCGAGCCGAACACCTTATGCTCGTCGATTTAGCCCGCAATGACATCGGCCGCGTGTGTGAATACGGCTCGATACAGGTACCAGACTATATGACAATCGAACGTTATTCACACGTTATGCACATTGTTTCTCAAGTGGTCGGAACGATCTCTAAAGATAAGACCGCATACGACTTGATGCGCGCAACATTCCCCGCAGGCACACTCAGCGGAGCTCCAAAAGTCAGAGCGCTACAAATTATTGCCGAGCTCGAACAAAGCCAGCGCGGTGTTTACGGCGGCGCACTCGGCTATTTTGGCTACGAGGGCAATCACGACTCTTGCATCGGCATTCGCACCGCAGTGATCAAGGATGGCCATATCTATATTCAGTCAGGCGCTGGGATCGTAGCAGATTCCGTCCCTGAAAATGAATTTATGGAGACAGTGAATAAAGCCAAAGGAATGCTCAAAGCCGTGTCACTAGCCGAAGAAATGTTTAAAAAACTATAATAATGTTAATTATTTTGTAAGGGGCGTTGGGATTATCCGATAGATTTGTGTGTATAGAGAATGCGTTCTCTAGCTGTTGTTTTTATTAAAATAACATTCACATAATATTAACTATCTAACCTTAGCGAAATATGGCACAAAGACTGGCAATATCGAAATCCCGCAACCGTTTAGCTGATACATATTCGACCGTGCCTCGCGCTCAGAACGAGACAGCTGAAGCCGTTACCGATGTACGTGAATTGCCCTCTAAGGATCGCAATGTCATGCGCACTTACATGCAGGAGATTGGCAAGACCGCTCTCTTAACCGGAAAGGAAGAAGTCGCGTTGGCGGCTCGCATCCAGCAAGGCGACAAAGCCGCCCGCGACCGCATGATTTCCGCGAACCTGCGCCTCGTTGTCAAAATTGCTCATGACTATAATAATTTCGGTCTACCGCTGCTCGATCTAATCAGCGAAGGCAATATTGGCCTGATCAAAGCCGTCGAACGCTTTGACCCCTCTAAAGGCGGCAAGCTCAGCACTTACGCCGCATGGTGGATCAAGCAATCAATCAAGCGTGCACTCGCCAATCAGAGTAAAACCATTCGCCTACCGGTGCACCTCGTCGATAAGATCGCGAAAATGCGCCGTATTACCGCAAGCCTGACGGACGAACTCGACCGTGAACCCTCTGACGAAGAAATCGGCTACGACATGGGCATGCCAGTCAATAAAGTGGCACACCTCAAGTCGGTCAGCGTGCGCCCCTCCTCACTCGATGCACCCGTCGGCGTAGATGGCGATACCAGCTTTGGCGAACTCATCGGAGATGAAAACCAGACGACACCACTGGAAAACCTTCAGCAAAAATCGATCCATAATGACATCCAATCCGTCATCGCACTGCTTGATCAGCGTGAGGGCGAGATCATCCGTTTACGCTTCGGCCTCGACGGCGACCATCCGCTCACACTTGAAGAAGTTGGAGAAGCCTTCAAAATTACTCGGGAACGCGTGCGCCAGATCCAAACAATCGCCATTCACAAAATGCGCCGCATCATGACTGAAAATGAACGGCAGCGCAGCAAAACTGAAGTGAAGCAAGAGCACATCCAACAAAAGCGGATGGAGGTCTTACAAGAGTTTTTCGCCGAACAAGCTGCCAGCCGCTAGAGCGATCTAATTTTAGTGTTAGAGGTTTAAGCCTCTCGGCCCCTTTTAGCCGAGGGG
>Ga0206129_10002109_pt1 | contig 25393 bp, 22 predicted proteins | sample Helgoland_Spring_8_FD_148616 | JGI IMG/M metagenome (GOLD analysis project Ga0206129, IMG submission 148616) | Pelagic subsurface seawater microbial communities from Kabeltonne, Helgoland, North Sea - Helgoland_Spring_Bloom_20160502_2 | ecosystem: Environmental > Aquatic > Marine > Epipelagic ...
ATGAAAGCGTGCTTATTGCACGTCAGGATATTACTGCAGCCCAGGTGGAAACCATGGCTGATGAATTTGCCGAGATCATTACATCTGCCGGCGGATCAATCAAAAAACGTGAATATTGGGGCCTTCGTGCTCTTGCCTACCGGATCAAAAAGAACCGGAAGGGCCATTATGTCATGTTCAATCTTGAAACCGGGCCAGAAGCGCTAAAAGAATATGAGCGCATCATGGGTCTGAATGAAGATGTTCTGCGCTTTTTAAACATCCGGATTGAAGAGGTCGAAGAAGGCCCATCAATCATGATGCAGGTAAAGACCGAGCGGCCAACTCGCGGTGGACGCGATGATCGCGACGACCGTGATAGCGGCGACCGCAACGTAGGCAAAGCTGAAAGCAATGACAGCGCCGATGACGAAAAAAGTGAGGGTTAATCAATGACTCAGTTGGAAATCAAACGCGAAGCTGTACGCAAGCCATTTAACCGCCGCCGCAAGGCATGCCCGTTTTCTGGCCCGAATGCGCCAAAGATCGATTATAAAGATACAAAGCTTCTTGCCCGCTACACATCCGAGCGCGGGAAAATCGTTCCGTCACGCATCTCTGCTGTTTCTGCAAAAAAACAGCGTGAACTTGCCACTGCCATCAAGCGGTCACGCTTTCTGGCTCTGATGCCTTATGTAACAGCATAAGCATTGCCAGAATTAAGGAGACATCAAAATGCAAATCATTCTTCTTGAGCGTATCGAAAAACTGGGTCAGATGGGCGATCTCGTCAATGTGAAAACCGGTTATGCGCGCAATTTCCTCATCCCGCAGGGCAAGGCTCTGAGGGCAACCAAAGCCAACACCGAACGCTTTGAAGCCGAACGCGCCCAGCGTGAAGCAAATAATCTTGAACTTCGTAAAGACGCCGAGACCGAAGCTGGCAAGATGAAGGGCCTCGCTGTTAACATGGTGCGCGCCGCCTCGGAAATGGGCCAGCTATTTGGTTCAGTCACATCACGCGATATTTCTGATGCGGTTACCGAAGCTGGTTTCACCATCGACCGCAATCAGGTGATCATGGATCGGTCAATCAAGACCTTGGGCCTTACCGAGGCACGGATCCGGCTTCACCCTGAAGTTTTGGTGACAGTTATCGTCAATATCGCCCGCTCGCTTGCCGAAGCTGAGACCCAGCTTAAAACAGGCATTGCCGTCACTGGTGAGATCACAGATGACGAACCAGAAGCTGCTGAAGCTGAAGTGGAAGCCGTTGAAGGTGAAGCTACTGAAGCCGAAGCTGCCGAAGGCGACGAAAGCGCAAGCTAGTCAGGTCAGAACATCATCTGTGTAAAACAGATCAAATCAAAACCGGAGCCTTGTCTCCGGTTTTTTTTGTGAAAAAACCAATCCTTTTCAGATTTATCCCCAACATCCCCAAGATTAACATAGCACATTCACAAATTGAGCCTGCTATAACAGGCTATGGCTGATGAAAATTCCAACATAAAAACCTTTCCCGGGTCTGGCAGTACACCGCCGTCACGCACGATGCCGAACAATTTACAGGCCGAGCAAAATCTGCTTGGCGCGGTTCTGCTGGATAACAGTGTCCTTGAACGGATTGATGACCGGCTGCTTGCCGACCATTTCTATGATCCGTTTCATGGTCGCATTTTCTCGACAATGCAGCGGCTTGTCGAACGTGGGCAATTGGCCAATCCGGTAACCTTGAAAAGCTTTTTCACCGATAGTGAAGATTTTCAGAGCGATAGCGCCGAATCTTATTTATCCGAACTGGCCGATGGCGTTATCAGCATCACGCAGGCGCCCGATTACGCAAAAATCATTCATGAAGCGCATGTCCGTCGCCAGCTTATTTTGATTGGCGATGAAGTGATTCTCGATGCCAGCCATCCCGAAGTTGACGTTCCCGCTCATCAACAAATTGAAACCGCCGAATCAAAATTATTCCGGCTTGCCGATACTGACAGTACCAGCGTTGGCCTTCGCGGTTTTGACTCGGTTATCAGCGGCAGTATCACCCAAGCCGACCTTGCCCGTAAAAGTGATGGGCATCTGTCAGGCACAAGCACCGGCCTGACCGACCTGAATAACCTTCTTGGTGGTTTGCATAAATCCGATCTGATTATTCTGGCCGGACGTCCAGGCATGGGTAAAACCGCCCTTGCCACAAATATCGCCTTTCACGCGGCGGTCACGACGCGAACCGGTGAAACCGCAGTTCCGGTTGCTTTTTTCTCACTCGAGATGGCGGCTGAACAGCTTGGAACGCGCATTTTGTCAGAACGGGCACAGGTTGATTCAGAGCAAATCCGCCGTGGCAAGCTGAATAGTACTGAATTCGATCAACTCGTCAGCGCCAGCAATGCGATTTCAAGCGCCCCGTTCTTTATTGATGACACTCCATCACTTTCCGTCTCGCAGCTTGCCAGCCGCGCGCGCCGGTTAAAACGGACTTCCGGCCTTGGGCTTATCATCGTCGATTATCTTCAGCTATTGACCCCGCAGCTTGGCGTCAAATCTGAAAACCGCGTTCAGGAAATTTCAAACATCAGCCGGACACTCAAAGCCATTGCCAAGGATTTGAATGTACCTGTTGTGGCGCTTTCGCAGTTGTCGCGTGCTGTTGAAATGCGCGAAGACAAACGGCCAAACCTCGCCGATTTGCGCGAATCTGGGTCAATCGAGCAGGATGCCGATGTCGTTATGTTTGTTTACCGTGAAGAATATTATCTGAACAAACGCGAACCTGAACGCAAAATGGAAGAATCCGAAGACACTTTCAATTTGCGGCATGATGATTGGCTGCGGAAAATGCAGAATTCTGAAAATAAGGCCGAAGTGATCGTCGCCAAACAGCGTCATGGCCCAACAGGATCGGTTCAGGTGCATTTTGAAAAGCGCTTTACCCATTTTACTGATTTGACCGAAAGCACCCACCTTCCCGAGGGGTTCTAGGCCATCATGACAAAACGCCAATCTGGATATGCTGATAGCACAATAACCGTCAATCTTGACGCCATTGTTGCCAATTGGCGGTTTATCAACAGCCTATCCGCACCATCAACAAAGACCGCCGCAATGGTCAAGGCGAATGGCTATGGGCTTGGTAGCGTCGCTGTCGCAACGGCTTTGGCGGCGGCGGGATGCGAGCTTTTCTTTGTGGCAAGCCTTGGTGAAGCCATTGAATTAAGACAGCATTTCAATAAAATCAGCAGAAATGATATGCCCATTATGGTTCTTCATGGCGCGCAACGCGGCCAAGAAGATGCGCTTGCCACGAATCAATTAATACCGGTTCTCAATGATCTTGAACAAATTAGCCGTTGGCGGCTTTTTGCCAATAAAACCGGCATGACATTGCCAGCCTTGCTGCATTTCGACACGGGCATGACGCGGCTGGGGCTTGATGGTGATCAGGCTGATTGGTTGATTCAGAATCGCGGCGCGCTTGACGGGCTGGATATTGCCTATGTGATGAGCCATCTGGTATCGGGCGAGGCAGTTGACGATCCGGCAAATGCGCGGCAATTGGCCAGTTTCAATGAATTGCGAAGCTGGTTTAGCGGCGTTCCTGCCAGTCTTGCCAATAGTGCTGGTTGTTTGTTGGGCAAGGATTATCATTTCCAAATGACCCGTCCGGGAATCGCGCTATATGGTGTTCACCCGCTCGAAACCAGAATTCCCGATCTTCAACCCGTCTTTGACTGGCAAGCCCGAATCCTGCAAATCCGCCAAGCCGCCGCTGGCGATCGTGTTGGATATGGCGGTACCTTTGAACTGCAACGGCAATCGCGCATTGCGACCATCGGCGTCGGCTATGCAGATGGCTATCGCCGACAGCTTGGCGGCAAAGCAACCGTTTCAATTGGCGGTAAAACCGCTCCGGTCATTGGCCGCGTTTCAATGGACAGCATCACCGTAGATGTAACCGATCTTGACCAAAACAGCCTTCGCGTTGATCAAGCGGCCTTGATTCATGATGATTACCCGATTGAGGCAATGGCCGCAGATATCGGCACGATTTCCTATGAAATCATGACGACGTTGGGCCGACGTGCCGATTGGCATTATCACGGCGGTCAATAGCAATTCAGGCAAAAACCACTGCGCCCTAGCCGCCATCATTGTGATATCGTCGCCCCGCGCCCCATTTTGCATCAATTTTCGGAAAGCGGGCCGATTTCCTATAGCCAAAAAAGGCAAATATCGGCATAACAAAAGCGGTCTTTTCTTCAGTTGTCGAGGACGGTTTTCAGACATATGCATGGCTTTGTCCAAAATATAGGTCGCACCGCCCTTAATTTCCTTGCCGCATTCGGCAGGATCACGCTGTTTTCTATAACCGCCGTTCGCTGGATTTTCACGCCGCCCTATTATTGGCAACAGCTGCTTCGCCAGATCATTGATATTGGCTATTTTTCGCTTCCTGTTGTTGGGTTGACAACGCTGTTTTCGGGTATGGTTCTGGCGTTACAATCCTATACCGGCTTTGCCCGCTTTTCGGCCGAAGACACGGTGGCAACGGTAGTTGTGCTATCGGTCACACGCGAATTAGGGCCTGTATTGGCCGGATTGATGGTTGCCGGACGGATCGGCGCCTCGATGGCTGCCGAAATTGGCACGATGCGGGTCACTGATCAGATTGATGCGCTAGACACTTTATCAACTCGGCCGATGCAGTATCTTGTCGCGCCACGTTTGCTGGCAGGGACGATCTGCTTGCCGTTTCTGGTTCTTGTTGGTGATGTGATTGGCGTTTTTGGCGGCTATCTTGTCGGGGTTTACCGTCTTGGATTCAATCCGTCGATCTATTTGGCGCGAACGCTTGAATATCTTGAAGTATCTGATGTAACGCTTGGCTTGGTTAAGGCTGCGGTGTTTGGCTTTTTGATCGCGCTTATGGGCTGTTATCATGGCTATCATTCAGGCCGCGGCGCTCAGGGTGTTGGCCGCGCAACAACAAATGCTGTTGTGTCGGCGTCAATCTTGATCCTGATTGCGAATTACATCGTCACAACCATGTTTTTCGGGGGATAGGCATGGCTGTTATCCCGAAAATTGAATTATCCGGCGTTACCAAGTCATTTGATGCAAATCATGTGTTAAAGGGAATCAATCTTACCGTTGCGCCAAAGGAATCGCTTGTGATCATTGGCACATCAGGCTGTGGCAAATCGGTTTTGATGAAATGTTTGAATGGGCTAATCACGCCCAATCAGGGAAGCATCAAGATTGATGGGCAGGAAATTTTGGGTCAGGGGCGGGCCGCGCTTGAAGATTTACGGCGGCGTTTTGGTATGACTTTCCAGTTTGGTGCCTTGTTTGACTCGCTTCCGATCTGGGAAAATGTGACCTTTCGCCTTCGCCATCAGCAAGCGCTTGATAAGAATCAAGCCCGCGAAATCGCCGCACAAACCATTACCCAGCTTGGCCTTGCCGAATCAGTCATTGATCAATATCCAGCCGAATTATCAGGCGGCATGCAAAAGCGCGTTGCCCTTGCCAGAGCCATTGTCGACAAGCCTGAAATTCTGCTGTTTGACGAGCCAACATCAGGCCTTGATCCGATTACCGGCGGGGTGATTGACCGGCTGATCATTGATGCCCGCGAGCGGCTTGGCGCGACGACTGTAACCATCAGCCATGATATGGCATCGGTTCGGCGTATCGCTGACAAGGTGGCGATGGTTCATCATGGTGTGATCATCTGGGCTGGCCCTGCCGAAGAAATGAATGAAAGCGGTGTTCCCGAAGTGCATCAATTTGTTCACGGTTTGGCTGAAGGCCCGCTGACCAATGAAAAGCCTGCCGCCTCACCTGCAAAAATGGCGGGATCATAATGGCGCGTAACTCACTTTCATTTGTTTGCCAGCAATGCGGCGCTATTTCGCCAAAATGGGCTGGAAAATGCGATGATTGCGGCGCATGGAACACGCTTGTTGAAGAACGCAAAGAAGCGCCATCTGGCCCGGGAAAACGCGTCACCGGACGCCGGATTGTTCTTGAAGCCCTAAATCTGGATAACCGCCCCGAACCGCCACCGCGTATGCAATCGGGGATTAGCGAATTTGACCGCGTATCAGGTGGTGGGCTTGTCCCGGGATCGGCAACTTTGATTGGCGGCGATCCGGGCATTGGCAAATCGACATTGCTGCTGCAATTAACTTGCAAGCTGGCTGCGGCGGGTCTGAAAGCCGCCTATATTTCGGGTGAGGAATCGGCTGATCAGGTGCGGATGCGCGCCCAACGCCTTGGGCTGGCCAATGCCAGTGTCGAACTAGGCACGGCAACCAACGCCAGCGATATCGCTGCCTCGATGGATGGGCCCGACAAGCCCGACATCATGGTAATTGATTCGATTCAGACGATGTTTTTGCCAAGTCTGGATTCGGCGCCCGGCACGGTATCGCAGGTTCGCGCCACCGCGCAGGAATTAATCAGAGCCGCCAAAAACAATCAGGTGGCGCTGTTGATTGTGGGGCATGTGACCAAAGATGGCGCGATTGCTGGCCCTCGCGTTCTTGAACATATGGTTGACGCGGTTCTGTATTTTGAAGGCGACCGATCACATCATTTCCGCATTTTGCGAAGCGTCAAAAACCGGTTTGGCGCGACTGACGAAATTGGCGTTTTTGAAATGGTTGAGGCCGGTCTTGCCGAAGTGCCGAACCCGTCCGAGCTATTTCTTGCTGACCGGCGCGATGATGTTACTGGTGCGGTGGTATTTGCAGGCATTGAGGGAAGCCGTCCAGTTCTTGTCGAGATCGAGGCGCTTGTTGCGCCTTCATCACTTGCCAGCCCGCGCCGTAATGTTGTTGGCTGGGACTCAAGCCGCCTTGCCATGCTGACCGCCGTTCTTGAGGCGCGATGCGGCGTGCCTTTATCGGGGCGTGATATTTTCCTGAATGTGGCTGGTGGGCTGAAAATTTATGAAACAGCGGCCGATCTTGCGGTTGCGGCGGCGCTCATTTCGTCTGTAACTGGTCGGCCCGCGCCGAAACGAACCGTATTTTTCGGCGAAGTCGCCCTGTCTGCTGAATTGCGGCAGGTGGCACAAGCCGAGGCACGGCTGAAAGAAGCCGCCAAGCTGGGTTTTGAAAATGCGGTCATGCCGCGCCCGCGCAAATCAATCGGCAAAACTACCGGCATTTCAATGGCGCAGCCGACGACTCTGGCCGAATTGATTGAAATTATGGGTGGTATAAGTTGACGCGCTATCGCATAATTCGACCGGCTGGCCGTGGGGTTTTTCCTGAAAAAGGATTTGCATGATCGATTTTGCAACATTGACGCTTGTTGATTACGGTATTCTTCTTGTGCTGATACTGTCAGCTATCCTATCCACTTTGCGCGGTATGACCCGCGAATTGCTGGGGCTGGCTGGCTGGGTTGTCTCGATCCTTGTCGCCAATTTCACCGCGCCCATGATCGAAACGCCGATCGCCGATTTCCTGCAGGTCAAAGGGCTTGGCGCGGCGCTGGCATGGGCTTTGCCCTTTGCCGCATCGGTTGTGATCTGGTTCATTTTGGCAAGCCTGTTAGCCCCGGGTCTCAAGCGTGTTGGATTTGGCAGCCTTGACCGCTGGCTTGGCGTTTTGTTTGGATTTATTCGCGGTTTCGGTCTTGTGCTGATTGTGTTTGTTGCTGCGGTTTTTGCCGCCGAAGGTGAAGATAATCTGCCCGATATCGTCAAGGAATCACAAAGCACCCCTGCCTTGAGCCGCAGCGCACATTATTTTTCTGGCTTTGTCCCAGAAGATTACCGCGACAAATTGATTGATAATCTGACCTATCGCGCCCCAATGACCACAAATTCGGTATCGCAAGGCTTAGACGCCCCAATCGAAGCTGGCAAGGATACCCTTGATAACGGCATGAAATTATTAAGTGATGAAAAGGCCAATTAACGCGACAAAGACTTTGCATCATTGAAAATCTGGCACGCCTTGACGTGCACCAGTGTTTTGGTTGATAACCCAGCGCATGGCGGGCGTTTGAATGCCGGTTTAGCCCCCGTGATTTTAGGACATGGATTATGAGTTTGGTAACGACCCACCCTTTTGACGATGATCATTTGCAAGAAGAATGTGCGGTTTTTGGCATTTTCGGCACAAATGAGGCCAGCATTAACACCGCCCTTGGTTTGCACGCGCTGCAGCATCGTGGACAAGAGGCTGCCGGTATTGTCAGCTTTGACGGCAAAACCTTTTTTGCGCATCGTGGGCTTGGTCATGTTGGCGAAAATTTTGGCGCTGGTTCGTCACATATTGCCAATCTTGTTGGCCATGTGGCCATTGGCCATAATCGCTATTCAACCAGCGGCAATTCAAACGCATTACTGGAAATTCAACCCTTTTCATCAGAACTGGCCTTTGGCGGCTTTGCCCTTGCACATAACGGCAACCTAACCAATGCGGCACGGTTAAGGTCATCGCTTGTTGAAACCGGAAGCCTGTTTCAATCGTCATCTGACACTGAAATCATCGTTCACCTTGTTGCCCGATCACATCAGGACACGGTTACTGACCGGTTGATTGATGCGTTAAAACAGATTGAAGGTGCCTATTCACTGGTCTGCGTTGCCAAGGATATGCTGATAGGTGTTCGTGACCCGCTCGGCGTGCGGCCATTGGTTCTTGGCAAGCAGGGCGATGCTTATGTTTTGGCATCAGAAAGCTGTGCGCTGGATATTGTGGGTGCTGAAATCGTGCGCGATCTCGATCCGGGTGAAATGGTGGTGATCACCAAGGCCGGCATCAAATCAATAAAGCCATTTCCGACCAAGCAAAGCCGGTTTTGCGTTTTTGAATATATCTATTTTGCACGGCCGGATAGCGTTCTTGAAGGGCGCGGCGTCTATCACGCACGCAAAGCCATTGGTGCAGAGCTTGCTAAAGAATCTGGAGCAAATGCCGATTTGGTTGTGCCGGTTCCTGATTCGGGCGTGCCGGCTGCGCTTGGCTATGCCGAAGCGGCGAATATTCCGTTCGAGCTTGGCATCATTCGCAATCACTATATCGGCCGCACTTTTATCCAGCCTACTCAGCAAGGCCGGAATGACAGTGTGAAAATGAAACATAACGCCAATCCAGCAACGGTTCGTGGCAAGCGCGTTGTTCTTGTTGATGACTCGATTGTGCGTGGCACTACCTCACGCAAAATTGTTGCGATGATGCGCGCGGCGGGTGCTGCCGAGGTGCATATGCGGATTGCCAGCCCGCCAACAAAAAACCCATGTTTTTACGGCGTTGATACGCCTGACAAAGACCAATTGATTGCCGCCAAGCTGGATATTGACGCCATTGCCAAGGAAATTGGCGCTGACTCACTGGCCTTTATTTCGATTGACGGACTGTATCGTGCCATGGGCGAAGCTGGCCGCAATGCAGATGGGCCGCAATTCTGCGATGCCTGTTTTACCGGTGATTATCCGATCAAATTGGCATCCGGCCTGTCGGGAAAACGTGTTTCCCACGGCAATAGCCGTTAGCCATCGCCAACCAGAACGAGCGCAGCATGACCCCTGACCTTCAAAACAAAATCATTCTCATCACCGGTGCCAGCCGCGGGATTGGCCGTGCTGTAGCGATTGCCGCGGCAAAGGCTGGCGCTGAAATCATCATGACTGGCCGGACGATGGGTGCCTTGGAAGACGTCGATGATGAAATCAAGGCCCTTGGCGGCAAAGCCACTATTGTTGAACTCGAAATGGCCGATTATGCCGCAATGCCGCGTCTAGCCGCAGCGATCCATGGACGCTGGGGACGTCTTGATGGTCTTTTGGCTAATGCGGCAATGCTTGGCCCGCTTACCCCCTTATCGCATCTTGATGACAAAGTGTGGGACAGCACTATCTCGATCAATCTGACCGCGCAATGGCATTTGATCCGTGCGATGGAACCATTGCTGATTGCAGCGCCAGCGGGACGCGCCGTTCTGGTTTCGTCGGGTGTTGCCGAGGGCATTGCGCCATTTTGGGGGCCATATGCCATTTCAAAGGCTGGTCTTGAGGCAATGGGACGGGTTTGGGCTGGTGAGACCGAGCAAACCAATTTGCGAATCAACATGATCAGCCCTGGCGGCACAGCAACCGGCATGCGGGCATCAGCTTTCCCGGGTGAAGATCCAGATTCGCTGCCACAACCAGATGATATTGCGCCGGCCTTTTTGACGCTTCTTAGCCCCAATTGCCAGGATCATGGCAAACGGTTTAAAGCCCGCAGCATGCTAGGTCTATAGGCGGCTTGCCCGCAAGCGAAACCGATAAGGGTCAAGCCCCCGCCTTATATCACTATCAAGCGTTACCGGCATTCCCAGTATTTCTGCGGCCAGCATATCGCCAAGCAATGGCGCCAACGTCAAACCGCGGGCGCCAAGCGCACCAAGAACAAACAAATCATCATTGATCTTGCCACAGACCGGATTGCGATCGGCCGTGCTGGCGCGCCTGCTGACCCGCGCCCCATAGCTGGCAGGATCAGGCAAGCCGTCACCAAGCCCCTGCGGCAAAAGCTGTTTATTATGAAGATGCGCGCTTGCCAAAATTTCAGTATTGCCCTCGCGGTCAAATGTGGCACCTAGCTCGTGAAAACCATCTTGTGCCGGAGTCAGATAGCCGCCAAAGCTGATGCCTGCCCGCAATCCGGCAAGGGTTGCCGTTTCCGGAACATGGCTAACCTGCCCCGATGTAACATCGATGGCAATGCCCTGAATGGCTAGCATTTGATGCAGAGCCGCTAAATCTGCACCAGCGGCAACAACAAGCTGATCACATATTAATCGGCGTCCATCATCTGCCAAAAGGTGATATTTCGCGTCAACATGGTGCATGCCAACCACATGAAAGCCGAAATGCATTTCCGCGCCCCTCGCAAGATGATTTGTCAGGCGCATCGGATCGATCACCCGCCCCCAATGATGCACAACACCACCAAGCGGAAGATCAATGCCAGCCTGCGATGATGCCGCTTTGGCATCAACAAATCGCATTAGATCATCCGGCCAGAATTGGGTGCGGAACTTTGCCTGACGCACGGCTTCGCGATCAGGCCAATCAAGCGAGATAACCCGATCAGCAACAACCGCAAGCGCGGCATCACTGCATCCTGCCGCAAAAGACAGGCAATCAGCCGACATTCGGCTTGCCACATTGTGATCAACACTTAAACGCGGGCTTTGCAGGGCCAGCCGGTTACCCGATGCGCCACCTGCAAGCCGGTCGCGGGCGTCAATGATATGCGGGGTCATGCCGCGCGCCACAAGCCCCGCCGCCACCGAAGCACCGGCAATGCCGCCGCCAATAATCCCAATTTTCCGATTGTGGGAAACTGGCTGCGGCGTCAAAGCACCGGCGCGTTTGCGGCCAACAAGCATATCGCGTTTGCGGCCAAATCCGGGGCGTTTTTCAAGGTCAAATCCGGCCTCGGTCAATCGCTGGCGAACTGCACTGGCAACGGTAAAGGTGGCAAAACTGCCCCCTGCCCGCGTCAAACGGCCAATCGCCATCAATAAATCTTGATTCCATAATTGCGGATTTTTGGCTGGTGTGAACCCATCTAGAAACCACGCATCAGCCGCAAAATTGGCCTTTGCCACCGCCTCATTTGCATCCCCGTAAATCAGGTGCAATCGCAATCGGCCATGCAGGAAATCACGGCGATGCAATCCGGGCCATTGTGGTGGCAATGCTGCAATCAGATCATCGCTATGACGCGCCAGGTCGGGAAATGTCTGATGACTTTGTGCCATGGCCACAGCTGGCAATGGCCGTGATTCGAATGAGATATAGTCAATCTGGCACACGGGTTGGGTCTGCTTATGCGTCATGGCCTCCAGCAAGGCCATCACCGCCAGAAAATTCAGCCCCGTGCCAAAACCGGTCTCGGCAATGGTGAATTGTGATGCGGTGGCAATTCTGTCAGCAAGGTCATTCCCATCAAGAAACACATGACGCGCCTCGCCAAGCCCATTATCTGTCGAATAATATAAATCGTCGAAATCATCAGCACGCAAAACCCCGTCACGATACGATAGCGGAGCAGATGCAAGCCGGTAATCGGCGGATTGATGGGTCACGGGATCGGTCATGCTGGTAATCTGCACCCGCGAATCATAAGCCGCAAGCAAATGACCATTTTTTTTTGCAAAAAAATATCGGCCTTAACCTTTTATTTTGTTTTACCCACTATTCTTTAATTGCCGGTTTAAACAACAAGATGTGGTGTGCCATGCTAACCCGCATTGGACTATTCATATTCGAGCAATTTTTGCGTGTCGGTTGTCTCCACATGGTGATTGCCAATGGCCCCGCCCACAGTTTGAAGGGTGATTTGGCCGGACCAGATGTGACGATTCATTTACAGAATTACCGCCTGTTCTGGCGTATTTTGGTCAAGCCCGATCTTGCCATTGGCGAAGCCTATATGGATGGCAGCCTGACCATCGCCAATGACGATCTTGAACAATTTATGGCACTTTTGATGGCCAATAATAGCCATTGGCAAAAACATTGGTTGGCAAGGATGGGGCTATTTGCCGGAACCTATCTTGCTTTTTGGAATTTTTTTAACCTTCCCGGACGCGCCAAACGCAATGTTGCGCATCACTATGATCTGAAGGATAGCTTATTTGACCAATTCCTTGACCTGCGTCGTCAATATTCTTGCGGCTATTTCCATTCGGCTAGTGACACGCTTGCCGATGCGCAAATTACCAAGCTGGCGCGCCTCGGGGCAAAGCTATGTTTAAAGCCAAATCAGACGGTTCTTGATATTGGCTGCGGATGGGGCGGGCTTGCCAATGCGTTGTGGGAAATGCAGCCGGATATTTCGGTAACCGGCATCACCTTGTCGGAAAATCAATGTGCCTATGCCACACAAAAGGCAGAACAGGATCAACGGCAACAGCATCTAACCTTTCATCTATGCGATTACCGGCATCAGCGCGGCAGTTTCGACCGGATTGTTTCAGTAGGAATGCTTGAACATGTCGGCATGCGCCATTTTGACAGCTATTTTGCCAGTATTGCGCGGCTATTGGCGCCAAATGGGGTGGCGCTGATCCATTCGATCGGGGTTCATCATAACGCCCAACGCTGTAACCGCTGGCTGAATAAATATATTTTCCCGGGGGGCTATCTTCCTTCGCTTGAACAGATGACGGCGCGCGGCGGGGCGCCAAGGGCTAAAGATTCTCGATATGGAAATCATGCGTGGCCATTATGCCGAAACGCTAAAACAATGGCGACAGGCCTTTCGGCAAAATATTGCGACGGTTCGTCAGGATTATGATGAACGCTTTATCCGCATGTGGGAATTCTACCTTATTGGCTGCGAATATTTTTTTCGCTGTCAGGATGGGATGGTATTTCAGCTGCAATTGGCCCATGATCACAATGCAGCACCGCTTACCCGGCGTTACATCAGCCAAACCGAAGATCAGTATCGGAAAAAATTGTGTCCCAAAATCAGTTCTGGAAAACCATCGCGCTTGATCAGCTAGATAAAGATCAATGGGAATCCATATGCGATGGATGCGGAAAATGCTGTGTTTTGAAACTCGAAGATGTGGATACAGGCGATGTTCACTATACCGATGTTGCCTGTAAATTGCTTGATTGCGAAAATGCCCGATGCACCAATTATGTGGCGCGTAAAACGCATGTACCCGATTGCGTTTTACTGACCCCTGACAATCTTGGCATTTTAAGCTGGATGCCGCAAAGCTGTGCCTACCGGTTGATTTATGAGAAGAAAGACCTGCCGGACTGGCATCCGCTGATCACCGGCGATACGAATAGCACAATGCTGGCTGGCCATTCGGTTGCCAATCGCGTGGTGCCAGAAGGTACCGTTGACGAAGATGATTTGCCCGACCATATAACAAACTGGTAAACACAAAACAGGGAAGATTTGATGAGTCGAACAATGTGGATTCTAGTGGCATTGATCACCACTTTATCAATTGCAGTCATTTGGCGCGATTCAAAGGGCATGCCTGACCCAAGCTGGACTTTATGTAAGGAGTCGCTTGTGACACAGATTTTTACGGGTTCCTGCACATTGCGGTTTAAAGGCGAAACAACACCGTCTTAATCCCCCCTAATGGGCGCATAACGCCTTGTCCGATCTGGGCAAAGATGCATATAACGTCGTTTCGTTATTTTAAGGAGTTGGCATCATGTATTTTCGTCCTGGGTTGCATAAAGAGGCCGGTCTGTCATTCAGCCCGATTAAAGCCATTGTTTCACCGCGTCCGATTGGCTGGATTTCCAGTTGTGGCAAGGATGGCAGTGTGAATCTAGCGCCCTATAGCTATTTTAATGCGATCTCAGAACTGCCGCCAATGGTTATGTTCAGCAGCGCGCCATCAGGCAATGCGCGGCATAAAGATTCGCTGCGCAATGTTATCGAGACCGAAGAATTTGTTGTCAATATTGTCAGCGCTGCGCTTGGTGATGCGATGAATATCACTTCGGCAAATTTGGCCTATGGCCAAAATGAATTTACTGCTGCTGGCCTTGAAATGGCTGACTGTAATACAGTCTCGGTTCCGCGTGTTGCCGCCGCACCAGCCGCGCTTGAATGTAAATTGTGGAAAGTGATTGAATTACCAAAGGCTGAAACTGGCGGCGCTGGTGTCATGGTTATTGGCACGATTACCGGCATTCATATTGCCGATGAAACTGTTAAAGATGGCAAAATAGATGTCACAAGCTATCAACCATTGGCCCGACTTGGCTATATGGATTATGCGCGGATAAGTGATGTTTTTGCAATGGCACGGCCCGACGTAAAATAGGCCAACCAAACCGCAATATTTGCGCCCTAACGCAGGGTGCAGCTTTGGACAATCACCGTGACATAGCCAAGAAGGCTGGCATTTTCGAACTGTAATTTCAAAATCCAGTCTTCGGTGGGAATGATCGCATCTAATGGCAAAGTGCCGGTAATGGTTTTCTGGCCACCAAGGAAAACATGCCGAACGCTTAACGGCAATGATGGGTCAAACCACGGCGTGTCGCGTTGGGCCTGTTTACCCGCGCTGCCTTCGACAAATAAATTCAGCCCACCACCAAATAGGGTTAGCTTTGATTCTGGCCCTGCATAAAGTTGCGTGGCGACCGCTACGTCATTGCGTGCCACTTCACGGCAATTTACCGGATTGCCAAGCGCCTGAATTGACGAAATGATCTGCTCGGATGTGACCCCAGTGGCAATTTTCTTGGCAATAACACGCCGCAAAGCAACATTATCCTTGCCAGTCACAGATTTTGCCGTGCCAGCGGCCTTTGTTTCAGCAAGATCAAGTTGCAGCGATTGCACCTCGCTACTTAATTCAGTGATGCGCACATTATTTTCATAAATCACCAGATCAGCCTCGGCCTGCAGGCTGGATTGTTCGGCCTGCCCCCATACCCAGCCAAACCATAACGCGCCACCAAACAGGGCAATGCGCACAAGCAGCACCAACCAGCCGCGCATTTCACGACGGCGATAGCGTTCTTGTGTTTCAAAAAAATCCATGCTGGCAACCCTTGCCGGAATTATCGCGCCCTTGCGGCGTCTTCGTCGGTTCTAGATACAGCAATGACGCCCAAACGCCAAGCAATGATCGGCCGAAGCGACAAACAGCAGCCTTTGACTGCAATCCGCAAGGCCTTGCCCGCTTGAAACTTTGGCAAAGACTTGTCAAACTGGCCTTATAAATCGTCGCGGTGACGTTGCCTGACAACATAGGCGTGCAAACCAAACGGACAAACCAGACGGGTAACATAAACGGGAAACCCAACCACACCGCGCCATTTTCATGTCCTGAAAATCGTCTACGATCACTATATCACTTCTCACCATATTATTTGGATCATCATTCATGCAAAAACCTGCTTCACCCCGCTCCCGCAAATCAAAGTCAGGTCAGCGCATATCCAAACCAGCGAAAGATGAAATCGCGGCGCGCGCGTGGCAACGTATGCTTAGTGGCCGACGCCTTGACATTTTGAACCCATCTCCATTGGATATTGAAATTGAAGATATTGCCCATGGATTGGCACGGGTTAGCCGCTGGAATGGACAAACCCGTGGCAAGCATAGCTTTTCAGTCGCCCAACATTGCGTTCTGGTTGAACGGCTGGTGCGCGCCAATGCGCCGAAACTAGATCAAAAATGGTATCTGGCGGCCTTGCTTCATGATGCGCCTGAATATGTCATTGGCGATATGATCACACCATTCAAACATGTTCTTGGCGGCATTTACCGTGAAATTGAATCCGGCCTTGATCGGGCGGTAAACATCCGCTTTGGCCTGCCGCCTGGCCTTCCTGAATCGGTGCAGCGCAGCATCAAACGCGCCGACCGGATGGCCGCCTGGCTAGAGGCAACCCAGCTTGCCGGTTTTTCCGAAGCCGAAGCCGCAAAGATTTTTATCAAACCGGCTGGTACGCCTGCCAATATTCGGCTTCGTCCGCAATCTCCAGATGATGCTTCGGCCAGTTTTTTGCGGCGGTTTTCTATCCTTGGTGGCTATAAGAAACAGGCGAAATAGCCCCGCTATTTGCGCAAGGCCGAAGCGGCGCGCTGTCGCTGTTTCACTTTGCGAGATTTGATCATGGCCTTGGCTTTGCCCATCGTCAGACAATCCGGGCAAACACAAGTTCCCGCAAGGTCAAAAGTGCCGCGCAAATTCGGTAAACCCATGCACCAGCAATGGTCTTTTCCAGATGGGGCACCACAATTGAATTTGGTGCCGCAATGCTGACAAATTAGTTTTTCCATCAAAAACTCCAAGCAAGATGGACAAGAAAACAGCATCCCCCAATTCAACTTTTGGCGCAAGATGAACACGCATCGCAAAAAACCGCATAGCCATTTTTCACCCACAAATATGGGCGCTTTTTTTTTAAGTGAAAATCAAGTCACTTTTAAAGTGGAAAAGGTCTTTTTCTTTACAGTAATCTTTGCCACAGTAGGCTTTGTTACTACAGCATCTCAGCGCTAGGGCAATCATGCATTATTCAATCTGGTCATTGATCAATCAAGCGTTGACGGGCAATCGGAACTGGGCGCCGGTTTGGCGCGATCCTGAACCAAAAAGCCATTATGACATCGTCATTGTTGGCGGCGGTGGGCATGGTCTTGCAACGGCCTTTTATCTGGCCAGCCGTTATGGCATGAAAAACATCGCCGTTCTTGAAAAAGGCTGGATTGGATCTGGCAATATTGGCCGTAACACAACCATTGTTCGATCAAATTATCTTCTTGATGGCAACGAACCTTTTTACGAAAAATCACTACAGCTTTGGGAAGGGCTTGAGCAGGATATCAACTATAATGCAATGATGTCCCAGCGTGGCATTATTAATCTTTACCATTCAGATGCCCAGCGCGACTCCTATGTTCGGCGCGGCAATGCCATGCGGCTTCACGGCGCTGATGCCGAGCTATTGAATCAAGATCAATTGCGAAGCCTTTGCCCCTTTCTTGATTATGAAAATGCTCGTTTTCCAATCATGGGCGGTTTACTGCAAAAACGCGCCGGAACCGCGCGACATGATGCGGTGGCATGGGGCTATGCCCGCGCCGCAGATCAACGCGGAGTCGATATCATCCAGAATTGCGATGTTACCGATTTCCTGATCAAAGACGGGGTTTGCACCGGCGTTGAAACAAGCAAAGGCACAATCCGCGCTGGCAAAATTGGCGTTGCTGTTGCCGGGTCAACAAGCCGTGTTATGGCTAAGGCCGGATTACGGCTGCCGATTGAAAGCCATGTTTTGCAGGCCTTTGTAACTGAGGGGTTAAAACCGGTTATTCCAGGCGTGATTACTTTTGGTGCAGGCCATTTCTATATCAGCCAGTCGGATAAGGGCGGCCTTGTTTTTGGCGGCGATATTGATGGCTATAACAGCTATGCCCAGCGCGGTAATTTACCGGTCTTTGAAGATGTGTGTGAAGGCGGCATGGCGATCATGCCGATGATTGGCCGCGCTCGTATGCTGCGCAATTGGGGTGGCATCATGGATATGTCGATGGATGGATCACCAATTATCGACAAAACCCCGATCGACCATCTTTATTTAAATGCTGGCTGGTGCTATGGCGGCTTTAAAGCCACCCCCGCATCTGGCCTTTGTTTTGCGCATCTTCTGGCGCGTGATGAACCGCATGAAGTTGCCACCAAGCTTCGGCTTGACCGGTTTCGGCGCGGTGCCATGCTTGACGAACGCGGCGCTGGCGCCCAGCCGAATCTTCATTAACCAAGACCCTAAGGACGTGAATCAATAACAATGATTATCAACCACCCTCATCTTGGTCCGCGTGATGCCAGCGAATTCAGCATTCTTGGCGATGCCAGCCTGATTAATCGGCCTGATTGGCAGGCGGGTGACGCGGATGATGCGTTTTACAGTTATTTGTATCTAAGAGATAATCCAGCCGGACTTCATCGCGAATTATGGTTTCATGAACAGGGCGACCGGTCATGGCTGGTGGTGACGCGGGATACGGTAACACATGCGATTATTGATGTGGCGCTGGCAAGCGATATCGCCAAAGCGGCAACATCAAAAATGTCCAAGGTAAACGCCGGCAAAAAGACCGCTGCCAAGAAAACCGCCACCAAGAAAACCGCTGCCAAGAAGACCGCCGCCAAGAAGACCGCTGCCAAGAAGACCGCCGCCAAGAAGACCGCCGCCAAGAAAACCGCCGCCAAGAAAACCGCCACCAAGAGGGACGTCACATGAGTCCGGCAAGCCTTTCGCAAAAAAACCGTATCACTGGCGGGCTTGTTGATCGTGACCAACCGCTTGGTTTTCGCTTTGACGGGCAGCATTATACCGGTTTTGCAGGGGATACGCTGGCGTCGGCATTGCTTGCCAATAATGTGCGCCTTGTCGGGCGCAGTTTTAAATATCACCGGCCGCGGGGCATTCTAACCGCTGGATCCGAAGAACCGAACGCGCTGGTTACAATTGGCGATGGTGCCTATCAAGACCCGAATAGCCGTGCGACAACAGCCCAGCTTTTTGACGGGATGACCGCGAAAAGCCAAACAAAGATGGGGCTTTTGTCTTTTGATCTTATGGCGGTCAATGATTTGCTGTCGCCATTGCTTGGGGCCGGTTTTTACTACAAGACCTTTATGTGGCCTGCGGCATTCTGGGAAAAAATTTACGAGCCAATCATAAGAAAGGCCGCCGGTCTTGGCAGTCTGTCCGGCCTTGCCGACCCTGATCAATATGATAAGGGCTATCTCCATTGCGATTTACTGGTCATTGGCAGCGGGCCAAGCGGATTGATGGCGGCGCTTGTAGCGGCCAAATCAGGCTTGCAGGTTATTCTTGCTGATGAAGATTTTTGTCTTGGCGGCAGATTAAACGCCGAACGCCAAGAAATAGACGGCATGGAAAGTGCCGCTTTTGCCGCCTTATGTCTGGCACAGCTTGCGGCGATGGATAATGTCCGCATCTTGTCCAAAACAACGGTATTTGGCGCCTTTGATCATGGCTGCTATGGCGCGCTAGAACGTGTGAATGAACATGACGCCAATGGCGCCATTCGCCAGATTTTTTGGCATATCCGCAGTCAAAGATGTGTTTTGGCGGCAGGCGCGACCGAACGGCCAATTGCCTTTAGCAATAATGACCGGCCGGGCGTCATGCTTGCTGGTGCCGTGCGGACTTATGTCAATCGGTTTGGCGTTGCCCCTGGCAAACGCGTTGCTATTTTCACCAATAATGATGATGGTTGGGCAACCGCCCAGGATTTGCACGCCGCAGGCGTTGAAATCACCGCCATTATCGACAGCCGAACCGATATTGCAAAAACCCCACCAACAGGCGTGCCCACCGTTCTTGGCGGGCAAATCGTCAATACCACCGGACGGCTTGGCCTTCGAAGTGTGACATTGAATAACGGAGCACATATTCCGGCCGATTGTCTGGCTATTTCCGGCGGGTGGTCGCCGACTGTTCATCTGACCTGTCATCAGCGCGGCCGTCCGGTTTGGAATGATGCAATTGCCGGTTTTGTCCCGGGCGAAAATTTGCCTGATGGCATGATCGTGACCGGGGCGGCAAATGGCGTTATGACTCTTGCCAGCTGCTTGCAAAGCGGCCTCAAGGCAGGCCAGCAAGCGGCGCGCGATTTAGACCGTAAACCCGCTGTAATAAAGGCACCACGCGCCGCTGATGAAAGCTTTGCTATCCAGCCGTTCTGGCATGTCAAAGGCAGTGATAAAAAAGCCTTTGTTGATTTTCAAAATGATGTTGGGGTTAAGGATATCAAACAATCGCACCGCGAAGGGTTCCGGTCGGTCGAACATCTAAAACGCTACACCACACTTGGCATGGCAACCGATCAGGGCAAAATCGCCAATATCCCCGGATTAGCCATTCTTGCCGATATTTCCGGCAAAACCATCGCCGAAACCGGAACGACAATTTTTCGCCCACCCTATACGCCAGTGCCAATCGCCGCCTTTGCCGGACGTAGCCGTGGCAAGGATTTCCGCCCTACCCGCCTAACTCCATCGCATAAATGGGCCAGTGCTGCTGGCGCTGTCTTTGTCGAAACCGGCGCATGGCTTCGCGCCCAATGGTACCCGCAAACAGGCGAAAGCGAATGGCGTCAATCGGTTGATCGCGAAGTTTTGGCCACGCGCGCATCGGTTGGCATTTGCGACGTCACCACCCTTGGCAAGATTGATATTCAGGGCCGTGATGCGGCGGCGTTTCTAAATCACGTCTATGCCAATGGATTTGCCAAGCTGCCTGTTGGTAAAACCCGCTACGGCCTAATGCTGCGCGAAGATGGCATGGTGATGGATGACGGCACCACCGCACGGCTTGGCGAGACACATTATATAATGACCACAACAACAGCGAATGCGGTTGGCGTGTTCAGGCATCTTGAATTCTGCCGCCAATGCTTATGGCCTGAACTTGATGTTCAATTGATTTCGGTAACCGAACAATATGCCCAATATGCGGTTGCTGGCCCGAATTCCCGCCGCCTTTTGGAAAAGCTGATTGATTCAGGTGAAGATATCTCGAACGAAGCCTTTCCCTTTATGGCTTGCGGCGAGATCAGCATTTGCAGCGGTGTTAAAGCGCGGCTTTTCCGCATTTCCTTTTCTGGCGAGCTTGCTTTTGAAATTGCCGTTCCATCACGTTACGGCGATGCAATGATCCGCGCACTTATGGCGGCTGGCGAGGAATTTGGCGCAACGCCCTATGGCACCGAGGCGCTTGGCGTTATGCGGATTGAAAAGGGCCATGTTGCTGGCAATGAATTAAACGGGCAGACAACGGCACGCCAGATGGGGCTTGGCCGGATGGTTTCACAAAGTAAAGATTCAATTGGCCTTGTACTGAGCCGCCGCCCTGAATTGGTTCGTGATGATGATTATGAATTGATTGGCCTAAAACCGGTAAATTCCGATCAGCCCTTGATTGCCGGTTCGCATTTTATCGCTATTGGCGCCAGCCCCGTTGCGGAAAATGACGAAGGCTGGGTAACCTCAATTGCCTATTCGCCGCATTTAAAAAGCGCTATCGGACTTGGCTATATCCGGCGCGGCAACAACCGTCATGGTGATATTGTACGGGCGGTTAATCTGCTTGGCGGTCAGGATATCAAGGTCGAATTATGCAGCCCGCATTTTATTGATCCGGAAGGGACGCGGCTTCATGGCTAAATCTGCACCTGCTTCGAAAACGCCGCCAAGCTTGACCGCGCAAAGCCCGCTTGGTGGCTATAATGCGGCCGTGAATGGCACTAGCCTTATGGAAGTCACTCGCCTGTCAATGGTGTCGGTTGCCCCGCTTGCCGGCAGCCAAACAGCTTTTCAAACTGCCATCGCCAAATTATTCAAGACCGGCAAGACCGACAGCCCGAAACCAAGTGCAACTGTAGCACTTGACGGGTCTGGCAAGCGGCTCTGCATATTGATGCCGACCGCGCAGAACCAATGGTTTTTATGTTTTGATGATGATGGTGCCAATCCGGTTGACGCGGCAAAGGCGTTGCTTGGCAAAAGCCTGTCGAAACAAATTGCAATGACCGATCAATCCGATTCATGGGTTGTTCTGGCACTGTCCGGCCCGCAAAGCAGGCAGACATTGGAGCGGATTTGCCCCATTGATTGCAGCGCATCAGCCATGCCCGTTGGTACCACTGCACGCACAATCATGGAACATCTTGGCGCCATCATCACCCGCCGCCCCGATGGCGATGATGGTGAACCTTGTTTCTGGCTGTTATCAGCCCGATCTTCGGCAACCAGCTTTTTGCACGCCATCACCGGATCACCGCCATTTCGTGACTAAATCAGACAGCTTGCTTTTTTTAAGTAGAAAACCCCGCTTTCCTTTTGCATCATCGGATTAGCTGGGCTTTGACCTGAGACAGACCAGTCATGCGGGCATGATGGAACGCTGGATATAACCGATTTATTATCGCATACGTCCCACCTGCACATATGTTACTGCGCTTAGGCTTTTGCATCACGACATATTTTCATTTATAGAGGATTGATATGCAGGGTCATGCTTCATGTGAAAAGGCTGACAACACTCACTAAATAAAAATAGCGATATTTGACAAGGAACAAACCATCGCCCAATTGTAAACTATCCTGCTAACCCCCAAAGCCTAAAGAACATCAGTTGTTTGAAATAATGTATATTTGATTAGGGTTCTAGATGTTTTCACGACTGTCCAGATTGCGAAAATTAGTTTCAATAATTGTATCGTTTGGAATTCTTGCGCTAGCCTTTAGTTATGTTGACACGGAAAAAGCAATTGGCGCCGTTTCACATGTTGAAGCCAAAACCTTTTTTTTCATGGTGTCGATCTTTTTAGTAAATATCATTTTAGTGAATATACGGCTGCAGAAACTTCTAGCTTTTTTTGGACAACAATTATCATTTGAAATTTTGCTTAGGGCTACGTTGTTAAGCTTTTTGGGCTCTCTATTGCTCGGTTCTTTTTTTGGCCAAGCCATGGGTAGGCAAGCCGCGTTGAGAGATTACAATGTGCCACCAGAAACAATTTCAGCAATCACTACAATCGAGAGGATTATTACCGTTTTAATAGGTGGATTACTGTGCCTTGGCGGGTTTTTCTGGATTTTCAAGGCGAGTGAATTTTGGTCATTGCTCAATAAAACGAACATTGCTTCTTTAGCGTACACTATTCCCTTATGCCTCGGATTAATCTTATTCGCTGACAGTCAAAAAAATCGCTCGGGCCGCACCTTTTGGACTTTATTTTCTGTCAAGAAAATTTGGGAATTTATAAAAATTATTGGGGTCTCATGCGCCAGCCAATTTTTAACATTTATTGCTTTCATTATTATTACCCTAGAAGTGGCCCCCAATACCGAGCTTTTTGCGCTTATTGCGGCGATAACAATAATTGTGTTTGCAGCAAGTATACCGATTTCAATCAACGGTTGGGGGGTTCGGGAATTGACGTCGATCGCAATTCTTGGCGAAATTGGCATATCAGCAGCTAGCGCACTTGTGATTTCAGTGAGCGTGGGGATCTGCGCTAATATTTCTTTCGCAGTTGTCCTCCCATATTTACTAAAAAAAGCGAGACACACCAAGGCTCGTGCCGTATTGGCGTTGCATCACCCGAACAAGAAAACAGTTCAATCGTTGAACTATTTTATTATCACACTGACGTCTGTGCTGATATTGGCACAAATCACAATCAGGCCCTTCTCAGTTGATTTTTCCTTTAATTTAGCTGATCCCGTTGTGTTGATGACTTTATCATCACTGGTGATCACCACGATAACAGCCAAAACATTACCAAAATGGAGTGTCCCCAAACTCAACCTATTTATTGCCTTATTCAGCCTGGTTTTGGTTTTTGGACTTTTGAAAGGCTACACCTCTGTGGGTTTCACAGAGTGGGCATTCGTTGGAAAGGCCGGAGGGTGGCTTGTTTTAATTGCCTATATGCTATTTGGATTTTTTACAGTCAATCAATTTAGGCATGTTGGAATTCTTCGGGTCACCGAAGCTATGATCCTGTCACTTTCTGCAATAATTTTTGTTAGAATTTGTTCAGAATCAATTTTTTTGATGGGCATAATTTCAACCCCCCTTAGCGATTTAGGCCAGTTCACCGGGCTCGTTACGAATAGAAATGCATTTGCTTTCCAACTTTTGATCTGTTCAGCGCTCTTCATGGCCTATGCGCCTGTTTTAAGCGCTAAACAAATATTTGGCCGTGGCCATAAAATTATGAACCGTTTCGTTTTTTTTGAAGTTTTACATGGGCTGATTATCCTTGGTATTTATTTGACGGGGTCAAGGGCCGGTATCCTAAGTTGGCTATTTGTGACATCCGGTTTTATGTTTGCCGGGGTTCTAAAAACAAGGGTGGTCTTGCATAGCGTTGGATATGCCTTGGTAATTCTGTTAATTTCAAAATTAGGTTTATTCTTATTAACACAGTCAGGTACAGTCGTTACAGAAACGGTTTTCCTAAAGCCCGTTTTTTCGGGCGGCGAAAGCAACTCATTGCGATGGGATACAATCAGTCGCGGCATTGAAATGTGGGCTAGTAACCCTATTTTCGGCGCTGGGCTTGGTGTATTTATTGAGACAAACACCAGTAATTACCAGCGGCCCACAGTCATTCATAGCACGCCAGTTTGGGTGCTTGCCGAACTTGGATTAATCGGTTTTACCTTGCTTGTACTGACATCATTCAACATTATTAAATCGGCTTTTTTGTTTGATATTAAAAAGCCAAAGAATGCTTGCATTCTGATAATCATGTCACATTTCGCAATTTTTGGGTTGGTGCACGAAATTTTTTATCAACGAATTTTTTGGTTAGCCATTGGTCTTTGCCTCGCTGTTCCTTTCTATAAAAGAAAGTCGCTCAAATCTAAGCTGGCACTTTAAACTGCTGCTTTGTGATACGCTCACAACATCCCGTCTAAAATAATTTGTAAGAGAAAGGCACTCCTCGCCTTTTGCTCGTTACATTCATGTCTCGACAAATACAATTTTAGCGAACGGGTAACGAGCTATAAAGGCCCTCATCCCGAAACTATCAGCTCACAGCACTCACCTGCCAGTCGCCTCAATATCTTGCTTGATGCTCCAGAACATCAGTGATATGTCTGACCCGCACTGTGACTCAACAGTGACCAAGTGACCATGCGGGGATGGCGGAATTGGTAGACGCACTGGACTTAAAATCCAGAGATCGTAACGATCGTGGGGGTTCGAGTCCCCCTCTCCGTACCACTGACCAAGGGCGTTAAAATCCTTGGGCCCTAGGCCGTGGGCGTGCGAGCCCCCGCCCGCACCATCACCAAATCGATATCACGAAACGGATGTTTTTGACTGATCTGTGGCACCAAT
>Ga0206129_10002114_pt1 | contig 25358 bp, 20 predicted proteins | sample Helgoland_Spring_8_FD_148616 | JGI IMG/M metagenome (GOLD analysis project Ga0206129, IMG submission 148616) | Pelagic subsurface seawater microbial communities from Kabeltonne, Helgoland, North Sea - Helgoland_Spring_Bloom_20160502_2 | ecosystem: Environmental > Aquatic > Marine > Epipelagic ...
CTTATAGTGAAGAAGGTAATAAGTTAGTTCAAAAATACATTTCAAAAACTATCACTATAATCCGAGATCCACGAGATATGGCTCTATCGATGCTTAGTCATATTAAAGAGCGTCCTTCTCACATGGCCCACATTTATCTGTACAGTCATTTGAAGACGGACAATGAGAGGCTTACCGCCGTCGTAAATGGATATGACAACGAGTGTGGTCGTCTAGTTGGCTTAGCGGCAATGTATCGCTCTATGCTCTCGTGGCGTAATCAAAGTGGCAACCTATTATTAAAATTTGAGGACTTAGTAGGTGAGCAGGGAGGTGGTAACAACGCTGTACAGTATGATGTTGTAACAAGGGTAGTCAATCATCTAGAGTTGGCGGGGCAAATGTCGAATGAAAAGGTTGTGGCTATGGGTCCCGAGGCCTTTGGTAAAACAACTACCTTTAGAAAAGGGCAGATAGGAAAGTGGGTTGGACTAATAGACGAAAAAGGCAAAAGCCTTTTTAAGGATTCTGTAAATGACTTATTGGTAGAGCTGAATTACGAAGCCCATAGTGACTGGTAAAAATTTCCCGGTAAACGAGACGATATATACTCGGCTCACTCCAAACTAATTATTTTGTACTGTATAAGAGTAAAAAAGTAAGTTATTCAAAAATCGAATGTTTTATTAATCAAGTTATAAAACCAGATTACACATATTCAAATAGGGATCCATGAAAAAAATACTCTATATTATTTCCAACCCATTTAGTTATTCTAGACGATCTGTAGGAGGTAATATAAGTTCCGCTACAGGGGTAATAAATGGTTTTATTTCGGCCGGCTATCACGTCGATATCGTCACAGATACCAGAGTGCCTACTATTGATGAAGATGGGACTCAGCTAACAACTATCTATTACCCTTGGAAATTTCTTAGGTCCAAGATCCCTTATGGGGTCGGCGGGCTGATTGGGCGAATAATATTGAAAATCGACAGCGTACTATTTCAATTAGCTATGAAGTCAAAAATTTCAAGCTTGTTAAAAGACAATGATTATGGATTAGCTTATATGAGAGCCTCCTTTAATGGTCATGCTGTAGCAGATGCGATTAATTCTTCTCGAGTACCTTTAGTGGTTGAGGTTAACAAGCCACTCAGTATGGGTATCTACAATAATAGTGATACTCTAAAGTGGCCCGATGCAGGCGCGAGCATTGAAGTTCCGTTATCAGAGTCAATTCAATACGATATAGCTACATTGATTACTGTCGACAGTTCAGTTAGAGCAAAATGGGTTTTAGACTTCGTAAGTTCTGCTTATGAAAACAAAATAATTATTAACCCAAACGGCGTTGATGTAAATATGTTTTTCCCTTCAGATTGTGATCCAAAACTGAGAGATGAATTAGGTCTACTACAAAACGACTTACTCGTAGGCATGGCGTCAAGTTTTAGGTGGTATAACGATATCGATGAGATGTGTCAAATTTTCAAATATGTTGTTGGTAATCAAAGAAATGTTAAATTTCTAATTATTACTGGGGATGAAAATAAGAAAAGTGAGATAGAGGCTAGTCTTTTTGAGCATGGAATCACTCCATATGTAAAACTTTTAGTGCAGGTTCCGTTTAGTGAGATGCCTGGTTATCTCAACTGCTGCGATATATTCATTTCTCATTTCAATTTTCATGGGAAGTGGCCGCACAATTGCTCGATAAAGCATTTGGAGTATTTATCTCTTGGCAAACCCACCGTTGCGACTGATGTTGGAGAAGTGAATTTTGCTATAGAACATAATAAAAATGGTTTTCTGTGCAAGGAAGGTGATATTGAGGATTTTGGTGATTCTATTTTGAGGTTAGCTTCTGATAAAGAACTTAGGAACAAGTTAGGTGCTTCCGGAAGGTCAAAGGCGGTTGAAGATTTGACCTGGAATAAAAATGTTGAAAACATAATTAGTATGTTGTGATAGGAGACTTCAAATGAAACAGCCAAGTGAGTTCAGGGCTAAAATAAAATACCTTGTTTATAGGCTAATTAAGCCGCAGTTGGCGGATAAGCTGCGAAACTTGTATAACATAAAAGATAAATTTGTTTATAGTAGAGATCTTAAAAAAAAGGCACAAAGGTTGATAGCAGCGCGCAACAAAGATGTGCCCATCTCCAATGATTTAAGTCTATTGAGAGGCTTACATAAACTGTTTCCAACTTATAACCTAGCTAACAATTATAAGTTAAATAACTTATTGGAGTCCTCAAGAAATAGACTTAAGTATTTGTCATCATTCGGTATAGATCTTAAAGGTAAAGATTTGGTTGATTTTGGTGCTGGCCATGGCGAGAACCTGATGATAGTGAAGGAGTTCGATCTTAAATCGTGCACAGGATACGATTTCAGTGATGATAGATTCAGGGAGCACGAGAAGAGTCTCAGCCCAGAAGTTTTAGCTGCAATTGAGTTTAAGACTCTTGATTTAGTGGTCGAAAATATTGGCGATGAGAATTGCGATGTCATTTTATCGTTCAGTGCTTTCGAGCATTTTGCAGATCCAGCTGAAGTTTTAAAACGGTGCTACAACGCTCTTAGGCCTGGTGGTGTTTTGTACGCTGAGTTTGCAGCTTACAACGCACCTTTTGCAACGCATAGGAAACTTTATTCTGGAGTGCCCTACGTACAGAATATTTTTAGCGATGAGACTGCTTATCAATTTTTCTATAGTGATCTAAAAATTAATGAGGGTATTAATCGTTATACGAATGAAAAGATAGTGGATGGAAATCCTTTTCCAGAGGTAAACCGATGGAAAATTGCAGATTATGAGAAAATTTTTCTAGATGAGCATGATTGGGAAATCATTAACTATACCAAGGTCTATAACTATCAATATCAATGGTTGGTGGGACTGTTTGAAAATGAAATGTCTGAGTTATCTTCTGATGATTTATACGCAGATTATTTAAAGTTTGTTATAAGGAAAAGGTAATATGGGCTCGTCTAACAAAAGAGAGTTTCAACAGCGCAAAGCTAAAACCCTAAGTGTAAAGAAATCGCTGAATGAATCTAAGCTTACCGTAGGCTCGTGGATAACGCTTGCACATCCAGCAATTGCTGAAATCATGGCTAGTGCAGGCTTTGATTGGCTAGTGGTAGATCTGGAACATAGTGTTATTACAATTCGAGAAGCGGAAGAGTTGATTAGGGTTATCGACCTGGCTAATAGCGTTCCTCTGGTTAGATTAAGCAGTAACGATGCTACCCAAATAAAACGAGTAATGGATGCGGGTGCTTCCGGTATTATCGTCCCAATGGTCAAAACTGCTGAGGATGCGTTGCGAGCTGTTGAGTCAATTAAATACCCTACAGAGGGGGTCAGAGGTGTGGGATTGGCTCGTGCGCAAGGTTATGGCGTGTTTTTCCAAGAATATCTTGAATGGCAAAAGCATGGGTCCATCGTGATTGTGCAAATCGAGCATATTGAAGCAGTTAATAATCTTGAGGAAATACTGTCTATAGGTGGTGTAGACGGCTACATCATTGGCCCTTATGACTTAAGTGGGTCAATGGGAATTCCAGGTCAATTTGAACACCCAGATTTTCTTAGGGCCATGGAGCGCATCAAGGAAGTTGCTGGTAGTTTGAATGTCACGGGTGGAATTCATGTTATTGAGCCTGAAGTTGCGCAGCTGAGTAGCCGTATTGAAGAAGGTTATGCGTTTATTGCCTATAGCTTAGACGTCAGAATTTTAGACAATAATTGTCGTCAAGCATTAAACTTTATAAAGGATTAAACAATGAAAACTATAGCAATTATTCCTGCGCGAATGGGTTCTTCACGATTTCCTGGCAAGCCAATGACGTTGATTCAAGGAGTACCCATGATCGGCCATTGCTACTATCGAACGCGAATGTGTGAAGATCTTTTAGAGACTTATGTTGCGACTTGCGATGAGGAAATCTATGACTATATCCACTCTATAGGTGGAAAAGCTGTCATGACCTCAGACTCTCATGAACGAGCTACCGATAGGACCGCTGAGGCTATGCTGAAGATTGAGCAGGACATTGGTGACAAGGTTGATGTTGTTGTCATGGTTCAGGGCGATGAGCCTATGGTGACGCCAGAGATGATATCTCAAGCTCTTAGCCCGTTTAGAGAGGATTCAGATGTCAAAGTTGTAAATTTGATGGCCAAAATGGGAACAATTGAAGAGTTCCAAGATCCCAACGAAGTGAAAGTTGTAGTAAATCGAGATAATGAAGCGATCTACTTTTCTCGTGAACCTATCCCATCTCTGCGGAAAGGTGCTAAAGCCGTGCCAATGTTAAAGCAAGTTTGTATTATTCCGTTCAAGAGAGACTATCTGCTTGAATTTAATGAACTAGATGAAACTGAGCTAGAACGCATTGAATCCGTAGATATGATGCGCATTATTGAAAACGGGGGAGTAGTAAATATGGTGATGACACATGAAGCCATCTTTAGTGTCGACACTGAACATGATCGTTCAGTGGTTGAGATGAAAATGGTAGGTGATCGGCTTATGTCGCTATATGGGGATAAATAATGCCTAGGTATTTAGTTACCGGAGCAGCGGGGTTTATAGGGTCGGCAATCGCAAACCGATTGGTTGGAGAGGGTCATGAAGTCGTTACAGTTGACAACATGAGTACAGGCCATGACGAAAATGTCCCTGAAGGCGTTTTAATTGTAAAAGGAGACTGCGGAGATGCTTCAGTCTACGAAAAGATTCCTCAAGAGAGATATGATGCCATTTTCCATATTGCGGGTCAGAGCTCGGGCGAGATTAGTTTTGATGATCCGATCTATGATGTAAAAACAAATACTGAATCTACATTACTGCTTCTAAAATTTGCGCTGAAAAATGGTTGTAAGCGGTTTATATACGCAGGAACAATGTCCGTTTATGGTGTGCAACCCGATCGGCCAGTAACAGAAAATGACCCTTGTACTCCGGAGTCTTTTTACGGTGTAGGTAAAATGGCTAGTGAGCATTATATGAGGATATACCAAAATTATGGTATTGATAGCACAAGCCTTCGGTTATTTAATGTCTATGGACCTGGGCAGAATTTAGAAAATCTTAAACAGGGTATGGCTAGTATATTTCTTGCTCAAGTCCTCAAAGAAAACAAAATTCATGTAAAAGGATCTGCCGATAGGTTTCGTGATTTCATATACATCGATGATGTGGTGGAGGCGTTTGTGCGGTGTCTAGTTAAGCAGGAGTCCTATAATAAAGTTATTAATGTGGGGACTGGAATAAAGACTACGGTCGCTGAGTTGGTTGAAAATTTAATTTCTAATTTTGACTCCGATATACTAATTACATATGAAGGCCAAACTGCGGGGGATATCCACGGTATATGTCCTGACATATCTAAAATGAATGCGCTTCTTGGTACTTGGGAAAAGACTGATCTCAGAGCGGGTATTAAGAAGTTTGTATTTAGTTGTGTATAAATTTTAAGTCCGTCGTTATCAAAATTGCTAGCTCACTTTTGCTACAGGTTAAAATCAAAATCAAATCTATAACGTTAATATCTTCCAAACTAGAGACTAAGGTACACTTTAATCAAAATAATTAATGTAGTTACTGCATTGCGATGGTCTGGGTTTCGTTCGATCATTAAATTATCGGCTAGTCTGGTTGTACCTGTAATTCTTGCGCGACTGCTAAGTCCAAATGAATTTGGGTTAATAGCAATGGGCGCCGTATTCACCAATATTAGTGTACTGATCGCTGATCTGGGTACTGGAGATGCGCTGATCCAAAAACAAAAGGCTGACCAGATTTTAGAAAGTTCAGTCTTTTGGTTGAACATAGGTATCGCCGGCTCTTTAGCAGGTACTTTAGTATTCTTCTCCCCTTATATAGGTAGCTTTTACGGGGAGCCTGTAGTAGCGGATGTTGTGTTATCCTTGTCTCTGGTGCTTTTGATCCAGAGTTTTAATTTGGTGCAGGTAGCCTTACTTAAAAAACATAGACATTTTAAAACTATTGCTATAGCTGAGCTAGGCTCGCAGGTTGGAGGAGCAATATTAGCCATCAGTTTGGCCGTTCGTGGTTTTGGCATTTGGTCGCTTATTTACTACTCGATTGCTAAAGCAGTGTTTTATACCCTAATAATATGGTTTTTTTCAAGATGGCGACCAAGTTTTTATTTCGATGCTGTTAAGATAAGAACTATCTTTAATTTCAGCTTAAATCTTACTGCAGTAAAATTTCTCAATTATGTAGAAAGGAACTCTGATAAGTTAATCATTGGATATTGGCAAGGAACCTCAAGTTTGGGTGTCTACACTCGAGCTTATGAAAGTTTTCATCAAATTATTAAATTTGTGAATGGTCTTTACGCCCCAGTTTTTTACTCTGTTGTATCTAATAAGCAGAATGATTTAGATGGACTGAAAAAGATAGTCCTTCTGAGTTACCAGAGCTATTTATATATTTTTATTCCGATTTCAGCAGTGCTGTTTATGCTTTCAAGTAAATTAGTGTTCTTGGTTTTTGGTGATCAATGGTTGGAAATGGCGCCCATATTATCGGTACTCGGGGGGGTATGTTTGGTGAAGCCAATTCATAAGTTAAATGTCGAGATCTTTAAGTCAGTCGATAAAGTGGATACTTTGCGGAGGGTTTGGCTGTTTTTTACCCCTATTTTTGTAGGTGGCTTTTTTATTGGAAACTATTATTTCGGATTGATTGGTGTCGCAACGGCTTATCTCGTTATTTCTTGCATTATTACTATTGTGACTACTTATTTGGTTGCGAGTTATTTAAATTTAACAGCAAGGAATATGAAGGAGGCTTTCCTAATCCTATTCTTTAGAGGGGTGTCGATGTGCTTTTGCATGACTGCCTTTTTAAGCCCACTGATATCTGGCTGGTCAAATGGGAACTTTCTGGTAGATTTAGCGATGCAGCTCTTTTCGATATCGATAATCTATCTTAGCCTACAGGCTGTGTTTCCTGTAAAAGCTCAGCGAGAAATTTTTAAAATTCTTCGGCCAAAATCCTGATTGAAGAAGTAAAATTATTAATACCGTGGAGCAAGCTTTTACAATCCTACATTGTTAAATCATTGCAGTTTTACCTTTACGGGTTTGAGCGTAGAGAGCTAATAAAGTCTATGCTCTATTCTGTTGTCTGGGTAAACATGATTGTTAGTGAATTTAAATTTGGTATATGGGAATGGTTACTAAAAAGAAATAGGATAACCTAGGCTACTTAAAAAAGACAAAATTAATTATTTGGGAGGATAATATGATGGCGGAGAAGGAGAAAATTCAAGAAGAAGAGTATGGGTTTCCATATCACTATTTACCAACGGCTACAGATGGATTCCAGTTAACCCGAGTCTGGAGGTGGGGAATTCAGTATATGGCGACGATAAAATATTTGATAGAACAAGTAAATAATTTAGATTTTGATAAATTTTTAGATGTGGGTTGCGGTGATGGACGATTGGTTAAAGAGGTTAGCGAAAATTTCTGCCACAAGAATGTGAATGGTATAGATACTTCGGATAGGGCGATTCTCCTCGCTAAGGCATTGAATCCAGGGCTGCAATTTCAAGTCGGTGATGTGTGTGACCTAGACAAAAGAGAGTGCTATGACGTAGCTTCATGTATTGAGGTTATAGAGCATATACCACCCGACCAGCTGGGCAGATTTATCGAGGGTTTGGCTAGCGTGATTAAACAAGATGGCTATCTATTTCTCACGACCCCGACTACCAATAAAAAGGTTTCCCAAAAACACTACCAGCACTTTGATTATGGGCAAATAGAAGAGTTACTAAATCCTTATTTTAAGATTGTTGATTTAAGGTATATACACAAACCAAATAGGGTATTTGGTGTCTTGATGAAATTATTATCAAATAAATGGTTTTCTCTTAACCATCCAAAATTGTCGAATAGCATTTTTCAATATTATTATAAAAACGTATTTCTCAATGAATCAGAGGATGGTCATAGGTTCTTCGTAGTAGCAATTAAGGAGTGATGGTTAGATGAAATTAGGTAATTTTATAAATAATAAGCTGTTACCCTTTTTTGTAGCTCTCAGTGGGGCTAAAAAGGGTAGTTGGAGAGCGGAGAAAACGTTTATCTTCCTGCAGTCGCTTGTCATGATACCGGTCAAGCGGATACGAGGTTCAAGAAGAAATTCGAGGTTTGTTGAAAAGCAATATGATGAACTCTCTGGTCTGTATATCAGGGATAATTATTATGAAGGACGGCTAAGATATTCAGTTGTTGATGGAGATGTTAAAGAGATTTCTAGCATTGAAAACGCGGGCATGATTCGTCAAGAAATTAAAGAAATACTAGAACAATATAAGTTCAAAAGTATTCTCGAAGTTGGCGTTGGTGAACTAACTTCGATGGAGAACATATATAAAAATTTTGGGCCAGACATAGACTGCTACGGCATAGATCTATCTCTAAATCGATTGCACCATGGTTTGGCCGAGTATTCTAAGCGTCATAAAATCGTACCAACTGTTGCAAAAGCAAATGCTATTAAGTTGCCATTTCCAGACAATTCATTTGATTTAGTATATACAAGGCACACGCTAGAGCAAATGCCATTAATCTACCAGCAAGCCTTAGACGAAATCATAAGAGTCAGTAAAAAACAAATTATACTATTTGAACCGTCGTTTGAGTTAGGATCGTTAGCTCAAAAGGTAAAGATGTTGAATACTGACTATGTCAAGGGGATTCCAAGCTATATTAATGCTAACGACACAGTTCAATTAGATGAAATGTATCTAATGAAAAATAGTGCAAATCCATTGAACCACACTGCGTGCTATAAACTACAGCTGAAAAATCCTTGTATCCGAGAGCATAGTCCTGTGCAGTTTGTTTGCCCGCAGTCTAAATCACCGTTGTTAAAAAAAGACGGATACTATTTTTCAGAGGGATCATCGAGTGCTTATCCTATTATCGAGCGGATCCCTGTTTTGGATTATGATTATTCAGTCGGTATCTCAGAGCCTAATCCATGATAATTGTTCAAGATGTTTTTCACAATGATGGCTGCTCAAAAAATCAAGGAGGCTTTTAAATGGATAAGGTTGTTGTTATTGGTGGATCTGGATTTATGGGTAGCCATGCCGCAGATGAACTCACCGCTAGAGGGTATGCAGTAACTATTTTAGATGCTGTTTTTTCTCCGTGGTTGAGTGAAAATCAGGAAATGATTGTTGGCGATATTCTTGATCAGTCATTACTGAACCAAGTCTTAGACGGAGCTAAATATGTCTATCACTTCGCTGGTATTTCAGATATCGCAGAAGCTAAAGAGCTACCTTACGATACGCTAAATCTTAATATTATGGGGACAGTAAAAGTTTTAGCAGCTGCTGTAAAGGCCAAGGTAGACCGAATCGTCTACGCATCAACTATGTATGTTTATAGCCCATATGGGTCGTTTTATCGGGCAAGTAAGCAATCAGCAGAGACTATTATTGAGGCATATCACGAGGCGTTTGATTTAGACTTCACCATCTTAAGGTATGGGAGTTTATATGGTCCTCGTGCTCAAAAGTGGAATGGGTTAAAACGCTACGTAAGCCAACTGGTAAAGGAAGGACAGCTTGATTATTGGGGTTCTGGAAATGAAAGGCGTGAGTACATCCATGCTATTGATGCCGCGAGGTTAAGTGTAGATATCCTGGACTCCATTCACGCAAATAAAGCGATAACAGTAACGGGTCAGCAAGTACTAAAGTCAGATGAAATGATTGATCTCTTGTTTGAAATCACTGGCAAAGAAAGGGCGGTTAACTATATCGTACGTGATGATCATCACGGCCATTACACATCAACACCTTATCGATACACGCCTAAGCAAGCAAGAAAGCTAGTGCCTGATGAGTTCATAGATTTGGGTGAAGGAATATTGGAATTAGTTGAGGAGCTACATCAAAGTGATTCTGAAGATTCTCTAGATTGATATAGCTGACTTTTCTAGGTCTCCTAATAAAACTAAGAACTTCGTATAGTACCTAGAGTGGTAAAAATATGAAAAAGTCTGTACTCCAATTAGTTAGCGGTAAAAAGTATTTTGTATTTGATTTTGACGGAGTTGTTCTTGAATCTGTGACAATTAAAACAGATGCATTCGCCGCTCTATACGCTGAGTTTGGTAGTGATGTTGTTGCTAAGGTGGTTGCTCATCATGAGTTGAATGGTGGTGTTTCGAGATTTGAAAAATTTAAGCATTATCATTTGGAGTTTTTAGGACTTCGCTTGTCAGTAGACGAAATGGAACGTTTGAATAATGTATTTTCTAAATTAGTATTGACAAAGATCTTAGCTGCCAATGTAGTCAATGGTGTTTTTACTTTCATAGATGAGATAATTAGTAAAGGTATGGTATGTGGTATTAATTCTGCAACGCCAGAACATGAATTACGCTCAATTGTTGAGCAAAGAAAATTTACGAAATACTTTGAATTGGTATTGGGATCACCATGCAGCAAGCTTGAGAATCTTAATAAAATGAAAACTAAATTTAATTGTGAATACTCTGAGATGATATTTTTTGGTGATGCGACTTCTGACTTTGATGCGGCTCGTATGGCAGGAATTGAATTTATTGGTTTAGGTGTTGAGGGAGGCGTATTAGGGACAGGTAGATACGATTGTTGCATGATTACAGATTTTGAAAACATTCACTTGGATAATTATGAATATACTTAACTTCGAGGTTAATTGATGAATTTTGATGATGTGTTCGTGATTGCTGAAATTGGTGGTAATCACGAGGGAAATATCGATGTAGCTAGAAAACTAATGCATCTAGCAATTGATGCAGGGGCAGATTCGGTAAAATTTCAGGTATATACAGGAGATTCCCTAGTCAATATAAAAGAAGACCCAACCCGAGTTAAACATTTTGATCGTTTTGCTCTTACTGACCAAGATTACATCTCTCTAGCTAAAGAGTGCATTGAGTCGGGTGCGGACTTTAATGCATCTATCTGGAATGAGCGGCAAATCAATCTATTAGATCCTTATATGTCTTTTTATAAAATAGGATCGGGAGATCTTACTGCCTACCCACTGCTAAAATGTATAGTGGCGAAGAAAAAACCGATAGTACTGTCAACTGGTCTTTCGAATTTCGACGAGATTCGGCAAACTATCAAATATATCTGCAGTCTTGATCAAATATATCTAAATAAAAGCATGCTTTCCATTTTGCAATGCACCAGTATGTATCCTATTCCTGATGAGGACGCCAACCTTAATGTAATACGATCCTTACAAAACGAATTCCCCTATTCAATTGGCTACTCGGATCATACTGAAGGCGTTTCAGCCGTGCATTATGCGGTAGCACTTGGAGCCAAAGTGATCGAGGTTCATTTTACGGATGATCGAGAGGGTAAGGAGTTTAGAGACCATAAAGTTTCATTTACACCGGATGAGCTTCAATCCTTCAAAGCGAACACAAAGGCTATAGTGAGTATTTTGGGGGATGGTGAAAAGCGTCCAATGAAATCTGAAATTGAAAGTGGTCACAGAGTCAGTTTTAGGCGTGCGCTTTATCCTTCGCGTGATATTAATTCAGGAGAGATAATCAAAGAGTCCGATCTTGTGGCTTTAAGACCAATGCATGGAATTTGCGCAAGTAAGTTAGGTGAAATCGTTGGGAAAAAGGCGCGCAACCGTATCTCTAAGTTATCACCACTTGACTCCGATTTTTTTGAATAATCATCCTGAACATTCGTGGTCGAGTAATAAGAGAATACTTGATCAAATAGTAGCTCTGGAGGCAACTTCGCTGCCCAGTATCTTTGTAAAAGGCAATTTGAACTTTTGGCCCGCAGTGCGTATTCGTTTAGCCTTCGGCTTAATCGAAAGACGGTATAAGGCCAAAGCGCAAAAATTTCCTTTGAATGGGCTCTTAAGTGATCTATTCAAAAATATCTTTTCGTTCAGAAATAAACTTCAAAAATCTGATGTCCTCTTTGTATCCCACCCTAATTATCAGTGTACTGTTGAGGGGCAAACTTATGACCGTGTTCTTGAAGGGTATAAGCTTGAATGTAAAAAAAGAGGTGAAACATATTCAGAACTAAATCTAGCGACGGGCACCATTAAATTTCAAGATAATGAAGAATTAGTAAAACATTTTGGGATTCGAATTTTTTTAATTAAGGCTTATGCTTACATTTACAGCAGGCTTTTCAATAAAGGCATTGTGGGAGTTGATGGTGCGGTCGCTATTATTAATAAAGAGTTCAATAAGAATTTCCCTGGTCATAACATTACTGGATTGCAGATAAATCAATATGTTACATATGTAAGTGCCCTAGCTCGTTTCTATGGATCGGTACTAAAAAAGTTAGGAGTGTCGAGAGTATGCCAGGCTACGTATTATGATCCGGTCGGATTATCAATAAATGCTGCTGCAAGCTCGCTTAGAATAAAAACATATTGCGCCCAACACGGCGGCCAGTCAAAGAATAATCCAGCATTTGGGCAATGGACGAATATACCGGCTAATGGGTACGAAATGCTCCCTGACGTTTTTCTTTGTTGGGATGAAGAGTCTTCAAATACAATTTTAGATTGGGCTGAAGACAACAAAAATCATGAAACTGAAATTACAGGATATCATTGGCCAAATTTGTGGCGATCAGGGAAGATTGGGCTCGATAAAATTGACGTCAAAGATGGGTTTGATCATACAAAATTAAATGTTCTATACTCTATGCAACCCTCGATTGGCATGCCGCCTAGAATTATCTATCAGATGTTGGGGCTCTTCTCTGAAGACGTTAATTGGTGGTTTAGATTGCATCCGAGACAGTTAGGCTCCGAAGTTGAAGTCGATTTACGGAGTCTACACGGCGGTACAAATAATATCTTTATTTCCGAAGCAACGGGCAGACCTCTTCCGGCGTTAATGACGTTCATGGATTTACACATAACATGTTTTTCATCTTGTGTTTATGAAGCGATAGCATTTGACGTGCCAACAATATTTATACATAAAGCTGGACAGGAGTATTTCAATTGTCATATTGAGTCTGGCAAAGCTATGTTGTGCCTGGAATCCACTCAACTGGAACGAGAAATAGGCGCGCGTATTAAAGACAGAAAACAGATAGATTTCGGTATATTATGAGCGGTCTAGATTAAGATAAACTGATAAAAATGTATTTTACTTCTTACAATCAACTGAACTGAAGAGAGCATGAAAACAAATATTAATATTATTGCAGAAATAGCTAATGCGCATCAGGGAGATCCAAATGCCGCTCTGCGTCTTGCAAAAGCTGCCGCCGAAGCAGGCGCAAATTCTGTCAAATTTCAGATTTATTCCGCACAAGAATTACTGACTCGTAGTCATCCTAGATATGCCCATTTTAAGGGACAAGCTTTTGATGAACAAACGTGGGAATGGTTATTGCTCGAAGCTAAATTATTGGGAGTAGAGGTTTATGCAGATGTTTTTGGTCATGATGCATTTACGATTGCCAAAAAATACAGCTTGGACGGTGTCAAGGTGCATTCATCGGACCTAATCAATTCAACATTACTTGATGAACTAGCTGTTTTTGATGGCAAGGTATTTCTTGCCGTTGGGGGCAGTTCATTAATGGAAATTAGGTATGCCTTGGATCATGTATCCAAGATTGATAGTCCTGCCGAAATTATTTTGATGCATGGGTTTCAGGCATATCCAACAGAGGTTGAAGATTCCAAATTGGAGCGTTTGAATTCATTAAAAGAATTGTTTTCTGAGAATTATTCTATCGGATACATGGATCACGTCGACGCGGAGAGTCAATTCAGTTCAATCTTACCTTTGCTGTCCATACCATACGGCGTTAGTTATATAGAAAAGCATATAACTTTCGATCGTGCAGAAAAGGGAGTTGATTATTACTCCTCGATGGAGCCTGCGGAGTTTTATGAGTTTACAAAGCTTGTGGATCTTGCCGTAAATGCTATTGGTAATAATCCATTGAATTTCTCAAAGTCTGAGAAACATTATAGAGATACGGTCAAAAAAAGTTGGGTTGTTGATGGCTCTAAAAAAGCTGGGCAAGAGATTACAGCAAAAGACTTAGTGATGAAACGGTCTGAAAAAAATGCGTCTCCTCCTTATTTTGAAGAAATAATAGGACGAAAAATTCTATGCGACCTAGATGATGAGAGTGCAATAAATAAGGGCTGTTTAGAGCATAAGGTTCTTGCTGTAATAGTTGCGAGGAGTAAATCTTCTCGATTACCTGGAAAGGCACTTGCTAATTTGGCAGGGGAACCAGCGATTGGACATTTAATCAAACGTGTATTACGCGCCAAGGAATTTGGCAGTGTTACCAGCATAGCATTTTGTACAACGGGTGACGAAAGCGACGATGAGTTAGTGAACTTTGTGTCCGACTTTCCGGTTAAAATTTATCGTGGTGATGTTGAAGATGTACTTTCAAGAATGATGCTCGCGGTTAATGATTACAACGATCACGATGTTGTACTCAGAATCACCGGCGATGACATTCTTATTGATCCTTATTACCTAAATGAAACAGTCAAACATCATTTACAGACAAATGCTCACTATACTGATGCAAAAGACTTACCCAGTGGTACCGAAGTAGAGGTGTTTGATTCGAAAGTGCTGCAACTCCTTATAGACCTCTCAAAAGATAGCAGTGGCACTGAATATCTCACTAATTACATTACTGATAATGCAGATCAATTTAAGACCTCTAGCTATCCTGCACCAGCGGAGCACAAATTAGACTACAGATTGACTATCGACACAGTTGAAGACTATTCCCTAGTTAGCAGTATGATTGAGTCTTTTAGATCTGTGGGAAAGCAATATACTTATACCATGGACGATATAATAGAGTTTATGGACTTGAACAAAGACATTGCGAGTATCAATAACAATATATCCCAAAGAGCGAAGCCGATTAGTATCGATTCAAGTCTTTCCTGGAGTAACTTAACAGTACCCCCGCTAGTTACAATTTACATAACGAATTTTAATTACGGGAAATATATTAAAGAGTCCATAGACTCAGTATTGTCGCAAGATTTCCAATCATTCGAGTTAATCGTGATAGATGATGGCTCTACCGATGAATCACGTAGCATCATAGAGCAGTATAGAAATAACTCTAAAATTACGATTGTTCTCCAGCAAAATAAAGGGCTTAATGCGACCAATAATGTTGCGCTTAACCTTGCAAGGGGCAAATATATTGTTCGGCTTGATGCTGACGATTTTCTTCATCATAGCGCTCTACTATTGATGAGTAACAAGCTTGAACGTGATCAAAGTATCGCAATGGTGTTTCCCGATTACTATATGGTTGATATTGACGGTAGGCCTATTAGTCATGAGCATAGACATAATTTTTCGAGCGATGTCACTTTATTTGATCAGCCAGCGCATGGCGCTTGTAGTATGGTTAGAACGAGCTCCTTGAAGGACGTTGGCGGATATTCCGAAGAATTTAAGTGCCAAGATGGATATGAACTTTGGATTAAGCTAACACAGAAACATAAGGTTGATAATATCAATTTACCGTTATTTTATTACAGGCAGCATGGCAAAAATTTAACCAGCGATAATGCGAAAATTCTAAAAACACGCTGTGATATTATTAGAAAAGAATCAAGTCAAAGCCAAGATAGTAAAAATATAAATTGGTGTGTCATACCTATTCGAGCAGATTCTGATTTAATTCCTCTGGCCCTAAGAAAAATAAAAGGGGAAACGTTAGTCGACATTGCAATCGAACAAGCGCTAGTAGCTAGCCAGGTAAATCACATAATTGTTACTACTAACGACAAGCGAGTTTATGATCATCTATCAGATAGGAATTACCATAGTAGAGTTATTGTTGATCTGCGTCCTGATTCGATAGCTTTACCAAATGTTGCTATAGAAGAAACTGTGAAGTATTTGCTTGAAAAGTTCTCAGAAAGTCTCTTCCGGCCTCATATTATTGCAATTGCTAATTATGAATACCCCCTAAGGGACCCCAAATATCTAGATAAACTAATCGATGTAATTAATCTTTTTAAAGCAGACTCATCTCTTTCCGTAACGACACGAACCGGAAATCTATATAAGCATGAGGGCAGTGGATTAGCCGATTTTACTACAAATCGGCAATTAAGGCTTGAGCGAGAGTCTGTATATGAAGACTGTGGTGGGCTACATGCCTTTAAAACGGATATGTTTTTAGATTCCGGCAAGCTGATGGGTCAAAAAGTTACACATATATTAATGGACGAGATTAGTAGTAATAAAGTTGACAGTGCTCTGAGTTTGGAAGTGGCGGAATTACTATTTGGAAAAAAAGAGAGGTGATTCGCAGTTAATAATTTTTTTGCATATAACTTAACTCTATGCCTGTAATCTATTCTCCATTTCAGAGTAGCAAAATATAATGTCAATTTCAGTAGTTCTTATCTTACTGCAAGTATTCATAGTAGCAATTTTTTTATATTTTATTTTGCGTAATAAGATAGATTTTTTATTATTATTTTTTACATCATTTATTCTTTATCATTGGCAAATCATTGCAGGAACCATATGGGTTCCCCCCTATGAATTTGCTGCCTCAATACAATCAGTTTTTGTAGTTGGAATTGTAGCCACAGTCCTTATTGTGGTTACTCTAATTAATGACAGAGTCTCTTTTAATGTACCGATGGTTGAATTTAACCATAGAAAAGATCGTGACCAGAAAAATGTTAGTCTGGTTCTGATCGTTATTTCGTACGCTGCCACTGGCTATGCTATATATTCAGCAGGCGATGCAGTTTTTTCAGGCAATAAAGCAGACTTTACTCGATCGATGGGATTAAAGTATGATTTTTTATACTACTTTCCAGCAGGAATGGCATTCTTATATGGTGTTGCAACAAAGAATAGGTCCATAGTATTTCTTTCCTTTTTACCGCTATTATTTTATTTATTAGTAGGATATCGAGCTATCATCGTCACTGCGCTAGTTGGAGCTGCAGTAGTTAATCTTTATGGGCAGCCTATACTCACCTTTAGGATGGCAAAGGTCATTTTATATGCGATAGTTGGGTATATATTTTTTGTTTTATATAAATTTTCATATATTGCGTTTAAAACAAACTCCTTTGACTGGTTCGCAACTATGATTGAAAAGGATGCTCGCTTTGACAGTGTTTGGGAAATTCTCCTTTGGGGAATGTTCTCTGCAGAGTTTGGGCAGGTAGCATCAAATTTATCAATGTCTAGCGCGATAGACATGTCAGAGCATTATCAATTTTCTAGTGCATTTTTGGGCAGTATTCCGGGGCTGAACAGCATACTTAATTTCAATGAAGATATGACTCGTTTTTCCCGTGCAATAAGAGAGCATGCGAATCCCGGTTTTTCATATGGTCTTGGGAGTTCGTTTTGGGGTGAGATGTATCAGGCTGGAAGTTACGTAGGAGTTTTTATGGCTTCAACTATCGTAATAGGATGTATCGCGGTCTTCAATTTAAGTTTTAGACGTAATAAAGAAAAATATACCTTGTTGTTGTTGTTGTTTTCTTTTCTTGCTTTTTACATTCATCGGAATGACTTTACTTTAGTCGTGGGGTACATGAAAAACCATATAATACTGCTTGTTATTTCGTATTTAGTGTTACTGCTACTTAAAGGAAAGGTAAAGATTCGGAACTATGCAAGATAGAGTATTTATAATATGAAAATTGCTTTCATTAGTGAAAGTCTCGATGTTTCGTTTGGAGGTCCTGCTCAATCTATACCTAAATTGGCAGCCGGCTTACTTAAACACGTTGACCAGCTAAAGATCTTTATTGTCAAAAAGAAACATACTCCCTTAAAAAACGTACTCCTTGAAAAACTTAAACTGAATTATCGCGTTTATAATGCAGACTTAGGTTCCAAAGTCGATTATTGTCCAAAGTTCGGAAAGTCATTAACCTGTTTTATTGAGGAAGATGAGGGCGCTATAGTCCATGTCAATAGTCTCTGGAGGTGGGCTCCATATAAAGCGTTAAAGCTAGCTCAGTCAATGAGAAGGAAGAGTGTCTTTTCACCACGAGGAATGCTGCTAGAGGCAGCGCTGTCCAAGGAACGATTTTTTAAACTTATCGTTTGGGGATTATTTTTTAAGCCATTAGTGCAAAAGGTAGATTGCATTCACGTTACCTCTCAGGCTGAGGCATTTGCGCTAAGAGATATGGGTCTTACCGTTCCAATAGCTGTTATTGCTCACGGTATAGATCCGTATAAGACTGTTTCGTTGCAGCAAAAAAGATTAGCTAAACAAAAGTTGAATTTAATAGCCGATAGGGAATATATTCTATTTCTCTCCAGAGTCATTGAACACAAAGGCCTGCATCTTCTTATAGAGGCTTTTGCTAATATTACTGATGATAGCATCGAAAATTTTGATATCCTAATCGCTGGCGATTTTGAGGATTCCGAGTACAAGTCGCTAATTGAGAGTATGGTTATTGACCGTAAGCTGACAAATAGAATCAAATTTTTTGGGGAGGTTTCTGGGGCAACAAAAAATGATATTTTTTGCGCTGCTTCTTTTTTTGTTCTTCCGTCGCGCTCGGAAAACTTCGGCATTGTAATTGGTGAGGCGCTATCTTATGGGCTCCCAGTCGTTACCACTCAAGGAACGCCTTGGTCGGTGCTTTCCGAAAAGAGTATCGGTGCTTGGATTCCTAGAGAGGTGAAACAGATTGAAAAACAGATTAAAAAGTTTTGTTCCATGTCACCTCAAGAATATGAATCACTTCAACCGACAATTTGCAGTACGATTGCCCAGTACTCGTGGGGGAAAACGAGCCAAGAAATGTTTGAGTTGTATTCTTGGCTAGGTGATAGAAAAATCACTCCTGACTTTATTGTGCCCTAATTAATTACAGCTTCTCTAATTCATTTTAAGCAGGTGTATTCCTTGAAAATTCTTGTTACCGGTGGCTCAGGTTTTATTGGTACTAATCTTATTGCGAGGCTCCTTCAAGAGAGTGGCGTCACTATTCTCAATATTGATATAAATCCACCAAAAAATGTTTGTCATCAGGCTTATTGGGAAAAAGGAGATATTCTGGATTATGGCTTTGTCTTGAAAATTTTTGAGGATTTCAAGCCTCATATGCTAATTCACATGGCTGCCCGGACTGATCTAGACGGGACCTCGCTCGAGGATTACTCGGCGAATATAGATGGCGTTAAAAATATCATTACATGCTGTAATTTAGATAAAACACTGAAAAGAGCTTTATTTATATCGTCAATGTTAGTTTGTCGTTTAGGATACCAACCTAAAAATGATGAAGATTATTGCCCAACTACCTTATATGGTGAGAGTAAGGTCATGGGGGAGGAGTTGGTTAGAACCGATATCCGACCTGATTTGGAATGGTCAATATTACGGCCAACTTCGCTTTGGGGGCCTTGGTTCGATATTCCATATAGAAGTTTCTTTGATGCCGTTCGCTCAGGTTTCTTCATGATGCCTGCCAATATTAAGGTGTATCGTTCATATGGTTTTGTACTGAATAGTGTTGAGCAAATAAAGGCCCTGATGGACACAGACAAAATAAGCGCTTTATATAGAGTTCATTATCTCGCGGATCATGAGCCTATAGAACTTTCTGATTGGGCCAATGAGGTAATTAAGTCCTCAGGTAAAGGCAAGATCTATCGCCCCCCTTGGGTTATTCTCAAACTGGCCGCTAAGTTTGGTGACTCATTAAAATATATAGGTTTGAAATCGCCGCCCCTTACATCCTTTCGGTTTAAAAACATGACTACCAATGCAGTGTATGAGACAGGTAGTTGGGAAAATTTTCACAGTGACCAGAGATATAGTATGAGGGAGGGAGTAAGGATAACAGTTGACTGGATGGATGGTGCGAATAACAATCCTTAAGGCAAGCACGCCGCTTTAGGGTATCCACCACCATAAAATTATTTATTTTTAGATTTAGGAGTTTTTATAGTGTCAGTAATATTAGGGTTAAATGCATTCCATGGAGATTCGTCGACCTGTCTCATCGTTGATGGCAACCTCGTTGCCGCGGCGGAAGAAGAACGATTTAGACGGATAAAACATTGGGCAGGGTTCCCGTCTGAATCGATATCATCATGCCTTAGTGAAAATAATCTCACTTTGAAAGATGTGGATGTGATTGCTATTAACTCAAATCCAAAAGCTAACTTACGCCAAAAACTGGGATTTTCTTTGAGTAGTTTTTCTGGTGTAAATGAAGCCTTTGATAGGTTAAAAGCTGCTAGAGAAAGCAAGAGTATCGAAGACTTTTTAGCCGAATCTTTTGGTGAGGGACAGTTTTCCGGTGAAATTAAACACATTGAGCATCACCATGCACATTTGGCATCAGCTCATTGTGTGAGCCCATATGACGAGTCGATTACCATTTCTGTGGACGGTTTAGGGGATTTTGTTAGTACGGCTTGGGGAGTTGGTAGGAAAAGTGATATTGATATTAAAGGACGAATCTTTTTCCCGCATTCGCTAGGGATTTTTTATGAGGCCATGACTCATTATTTAGGTTTTAAGCACTACGGGGATGAATATAAAGTAATGGGGTTAGCACCACTAGGCAAACCAACGTATGTGTCAGAGGTTGGAGAGCTTATCAACCTTCAAAGTAATGGTGGTTTTGAGTTAAATCTTGATTATTTTGCTCATCAAAATGGGACAATAAAGCATACCTGGGAAGGAGGTGTTCCAGTCAGTGGTGATTGTTTTGGAAGCGCAATGTCTGAGCTACTGGGGCCACCTAGAATAGAGCGTAGTGAATTGACTCAGCGACATATGGATATCGCTTACTCAGTTCAACAAGTCTATGAGGATGCTTTTTTTAATTTGATTAATGCAGTACATGATCGGTACAAAGTCGATCAACTGACTTTGTCTGGAGGGTGCGCAATGAATTCTGTTGCTAACGGTAAAATTTATCGTAGATCACCTTTTAAGCAAGTATATATTGCACCATCGGCAGGCGACGCAGGTGGTGCAATTGGAGCTGCTTTTGTAGCAGCGAAAGAATTAAATGAAACGAATGATAATTTCCATATGGATCATGCTTATTGGGGGCCATCTTTTGATAACAATCATATTGAAAAATTATTAACTAGTAAGAAAAGCGAGTTAGTCTCTGAGGCCTGTGAAATAAAGTGGGTTGAAAGTGAAGACGAAATCTGTGCCCATACAGCTGAGTTGATATCGAAAGGGCTTGTTATTGGTTGGTTCCAAGGACGAATGGAGTGGGGCCCTCGATCATTAGGTAATCGCTCAATTTTGTGTGACCCAAGACGTGATAATATGAAAGATATCCTCAATCTTAAAATTAAGCGTCGCGAGTCATTCCGTCCGTTTGCGCCTGCAATCTTGCGTGAAGAAGTAAAGGATTGGTTTGAAGAAGAAGATGACGTACCTTTTATGATGCAAGTGTTTCAAATTAAGCCGAAGAAGCGAGTTGAGATACCCGCAGTCACACATCTCGATGGCTCGGGTCGGTTACAGACGGTTACAAGAGCATCCAATCCACGATACTATAAATTAATATCGTCATTTAATGAAATCACCGGCGTTCCCATTTTGTTAAATACTTCTTTTAATGAAAATGAACCCGTTGTTTGCAGACCGGATGAGGCATTGAATACTTTTTTACGAACTAAAATGGATGTATTAGTATTAGGTAATTGGGTAGTCACAAGGAATAACGCAGAGTAATCTAAAGAAATTGTTATTACTGGGTTAACAAGACCAATAGTTAATGGTTAGAACCGTAAGTCGACACATGCCTGATGGTTAAAAAAGTGTGCAAGGTACCAAGTGTTGAATTAAATTGACCTACAGGATTTTAGCGTGAGCATAACTGCGTTGACCCATGTTAGCTCTCGTCATCATTTATGTCATATTTTTATAGAAGATAATATGAAAGTTTCAGTCATAACCGCGACTTATAATCGCGCTCCGACGATTGTTCGAGCAATATCTAGTATAAAGAGCCAAACCTACTCTGATGTTCAGGTGGTCGTTATTGATGGAGCGTCAGAGGATTCCACTGTTCCATTAGTGAGTAATTTTTTATCTCGTGACGATGTGCTCTTGTCGGAGCCAGATAATGGAATTTACGATGCCCTAAACAAGGGGCTAGACCTAGCATCAGGTGAAATCATTGCCTTTCTCCATTCGGATGACCGGTATTTTGATGATGACGTAATATCTACGGTTATGAAATATTTTGAAGATGATAGTGTTGATGTGGTTTATGGAAATGTTTGTTTTTTTTCTGGGGAAAATGTTGAGAAAGTAGTGAGGACTTACCATTCTGACGTATTATCATTGAAAAATTTGGCTTGGGGTAAAATGCCGGCCCACCCGGCTATGTTTATCCGTAGTCGTGTATATGAAAAAATTGGGGGATTCAAAACAGATTATCGGATTGCAGCTGATTACGAATTCCTATGCAGGTTAGTAAAATCGCCAGGGCTTACCGCTACTTATCATCCGGGGACTTTAGTCCAAATGGAGTTGGGAGGGGTAAGCACGAGCGGAATAAAAAACACTATCATTCTTAATAAAGAGGTATATCGAGCAGTGAGAACTAACGGTATATATACAAATATTTTTATGCTTCTTTCTAAATATCCATCCAAAATCAGGCAGTTCCTTAAAAAATGAAAGTTTTAGTTACTGGTGCAAGCGGCTTTATTGGATTAGCGTTAACGCAGTATTTAAGTTCGTCTACCGAAATTCAAGTAATTGGAATGGTTAGGTCAAAAACACATTGTCTCGAAAATTCAAATATTGAGTTTAGATTCGGAGAAATAGGCCATAAAAAAAATCTTGATATAGATCTGACGGACATTGATGTTGTGATTCATACTGCAGGTCGAGCTCATATTATGGATGATAAATCACTTAATCCTACAGACGACTTCCGGAGAATAAATACTCAGGGGACATTGAATATTGCGAGGTTAGCCGCAAGTTCAGGAGTAAAAAGATTCATTTTTTTGAGCTCAATTAAGGTCAATGGCGATAGTACTGATCTTGGGATTCCATTTTCGGTCGATAGCGACGAAAACCCAAAAGACGCTTATGGGGTTTCTAAGTATGAAGCGGAAATTGGACTTCGTAAAATTTCTTGTCACACAAATCTTGGAGTTACAATAATTCGACCCCCTTTAGTATATGGTCAAGGGGTTAAGGGTAATTTTCATACTTTGGTTAAATTATTATCTTCTCGTCTCCCATTACCTTTAGCCTCTCTAACCACCAACAGACGCAGTATGGTAGGCTTAGATAATTTAATAAGTCTAATAGAGACATGTCTGCATCATCCCAATGCAGTCGATCAAACTTTTCTTATAAGTGATGATAGCGACATTTCAACCGCTGATTTGTTAAGATTATTGGGGTCCTCAATCGGAAAGCCTGCGAGGTTGTTAAGGTGTCCGGAGTCCATTTTATGTTTTTTTGCAAAATTATTTGGAATGGAATCTAAGCTGCAGAGAGTTACTGGTACTTTGCAGCTGGATATTTCTCATACATGCAACCAATTAGAGTGGTCTCCACCTTTTAGCATGGTGGATGGATTGAAAAAGTTGAAGGACTAATGCTAAGTGTAATTTCATCTACTAAGACTCGACTATGCGCATACATCTTAAATACTAACTGGACGCCATGATGAACATTCTGTCATTAATTGACCGCGAATCAGAACTGTTTGAAAATGATTTGCACTTTAAAAAAAAATATCTAGCTGAAATTGTTTCCCGCGGCCGCTTCTTGGTTATCGGAGGGGCTGGTACCATTGGTCAGGCCACTACTAAGGAAATCTTTAAGCGAAGCCCAAAGGTTTTACATGTAGTTGATATCTCAGAAAACAATATGGTCGAGCTTGTTAGGGATATTCGCAGTACTATCGGGTACGGGACTGGTGACTTTAGGACTTTTGCCTTAGATTGCGGTAGCGTTGAGTTTGAGGCCTTGATGGCGAATGAAGGACCCTATGATTACGTGTTTAACTTGTCGGCTTTAAAACATGTAAGAAGTGAAAAAGACTCATTTACCTTAATGCGCATGATTATGGTCAACGTTTATAATACGATTAAAACGCTACGTTTGGCGCGTGATAATGGCGCGAAAAAGTATTTTTGTGTTTCAACTGATAAAGCTGCCAACCCTGTAAATATGATGGGTGCAAGTAAACGTATTATGGAGATGTTCTTAATGCGTGAGAGTTCGAACCAAAATATTTCTATGGCGCGCTTTGCCAATGTAGCCTTTTCTGATGGATCTCTTCTCCATGGATTTAACCAGCGATTTTCGAAGCGCCAACCGTTTTCTGCTCCAAATGATGTCCGTCGTTATTTTGTAACGCCTCAGGAATCGGGTGAACTGTGCCTGTTGGCTGGGTTGCTCGGAGAAAATAGGGATATTTTCTTTCCGAAACTAAGTGAAAAATTACATCTTACTACCTTCTCTGAAATTGCCGTTCGCTATTTAAGAGAGAGAGGGTATGAACCTTATGAATGTGAATCCGAGGACGAAGCTCGTGATAGGGCTGAAGAATTGATCGCTAACATGCAATGGCCTTGTTACTTCTTTAATAGTGATACAACCGGTGAAAAGGACTTTGAAGAATTTTTTACTGATAACGAAGATTTAGATATGGAGCGCTTTGAAACTGTTGGTGTTATTAAAAATCAGCCTGATTTTGATGAGGCTAAGTTAGACGATTTTATGGACGGAATTGAAGCTCTAAGGGAAAAAGGTACTTGGACCAAGGATGATATTGTTAAATTGTATTTTGGACTCCTACCTGAGTTTGCTCATAAAGAGACGGGTAAATACCTAGATCAGAGGATGTAAGAATGGACCGTTTTTTTGACATTTTATTTTCTGGGATAGCGTTATTGCTACTTTCTCCTCTGTTGGTGCCTATAGTAATAACGTTAAGACTCACTGGCGAGGGTGAGGTATTCTTTCTTCAGGAACGTATCGGTCAGGGCGGCGAAAAATTTAAGTTGTTTAAGTTCGCGACTATGCTAAAAAATAGCCCAAATATTGGTACTGGTACGGTTACTATGAGACATGATCCTAGGGTGCTTCCAGTAGGCACATTTTTGCGTAAGACCAAAATAAATGAGCTGCCGCAGCTATTGAACATCTTTTTTGGTGATATGAGTGTTATCGGCCCAAGACCGCTAACTACCCAAACATTTGGAGCTTATTCGGAGTGCACTCAGAACCTTATAAAGCAAGTTCGGCCAGGTCTCTCAGGGATAGGTTCGATGATATTTCGGGGTGAGGAA
>Ga0206129_10002126_pt1 | contig 25294 bp, 18 predicted proteins | sample Helgoland_Spring_8_FD_148616 | JGI IMG/M metagenome (GOLD analysis project Ga0206129, IMG submission 148616) | Pelagic subsurface seawater microbial communities from Kabeltonne, Helgoland, North Sea - Helgoland_Spring_Bloom_20160502_2 | ecosystem: Environmental > Aquatic > Marine > Epipelagic ...
GGGTGTGGGTGTGTGAACAACACTGGCCACCGCGTCACCCCACAATACCATGATCGTGCCAGTGCACGTGGCGCACACGCTTCCCAATGGCACGTTTGCGGCGCTCGCCGCGTGGCCGGGCCGCTTCGTGATCGAGGTGGGCGCGTCGGACCGCAACACGGCGGACGTCGAGCTGCTGCCGCGCTGGTCGGACGCCTTCCTCGTGACGGCCGAGCCGCTGCTCGACAAGGTGGCGCGCGCGCTCGGGCGCCGCGCGCCCGCGCACCGCGTGCTCGACGGGTACGAGCCGCTCGGGCAGCACCACGCGCGCGGGATCGTGCTGCCGATCGCCGTCGGGCCCACCACCACGGCCAGCTCCGAAGGCGAGCTGCAACTGTTTCACGTGGGCGCGGTGGCGGGTTGCTCGTCGCTCGCCAACGTGTCCAGGTCGCCCGCGCGCGGCCGCTTTGGCGCGTGGTGCCAGAACACCAAGGAAGCGCGCCACGTGTGGACGGTGCCGCTCTCGGCGCTCCTCGGTCGGCTCCCGGCGCACGCACGCGCGACGCTGCTCAAGATTGACGCGCAGGGCTACGATCTCAACGTGGTGGCCTCCGCCGGCGACGCGCTCGATCGCATCGACTACGTCGCGATGGAGGTGGTCTCGGACGACTGCGCGGCGCTGTACGACGGGCAGCCCAAGTGCGCGGAGGTGGTGGAGACGATGATCAGGCACGGCTTCGTGCCGCTCGGCCAGGTGCCGTGCACGCCGACCTTTTCGCGCGCGCGGTTCAACCACTACTGCGAGCTGGAGCTCGTCTTCCGTCAGAGCGAACTGACGCACCACGGCTTGGTGCCGCGCGCGGTGCACGAGCTGCACAACCTGCACTACAACGGGTGCGAGGCGCTGCACGCGAGCGATGGGGCAAAGGCGGCGGGATTCCCCCACGCCACCGTGATCGCGTCGGGAAGCGGCTGGACCAGGCGCTACACGGACGTTGGCACTGGCCTGTCAAGCAACACGTCCTTTGGAAGACTGTACTCTTGCCCCGCCGCGTGCGCCACGCCCAAGGCGGCCGGGAGCACGGCGCCAACGCCCTCGGCACCGTGCCCGTGGTGAGCGGTTTTTTAAATCATTGCATTTTTTAAAAGCGCAAGCGCCACCTCCCAGCGCACGGATAGCGTCAACCCACCCTGACGAGGAGGGGGCGGCTCTTGATGCGGCAGAGTGGGCACGGCGCCGCGGAGGAGCCGGTGGCCTGCAGGAGCCTCTGCGAGCAGGGCAGGCACGTGCACATGTGGCCGCAGCCGGTGAAGACCACCTCGCACGTCCACCGGTCGTCCAAGCAGATGCAGCAGGTCCCGAGCGCGAGCGGCGGTCGCGGGCGGTTGCGCTCGACGGGCTTGGGCAGCGGCGGCGGTGGCACCAGGTCCTCCTCGTCCACGAGCACCCAGGTGCGCATCGCGGCCGCGGCGCCGCCCACGGGGCTCTGGCTCGGGTCGCGCGGCACGTGCGCCAGGCGCACGTACTGCACGGGCAGCGGCGCTGGTGCCGGCAGCTCGCGCTCCGGCGCCCGATCCGGTGCGGGCCGCGCGGTCTCGCGAATTCGGTGCATGGCGCGCCGACGCGCAAACGGCGCCGACGAGTGCGGCCCCAGACGCTCATCTGACGTGGTGCCCTGTGGCGCGAGCCCGAGCACGTCGCGGGCCGCGTCCATCGCGCTTTGGTAGGCGGTGGGCGACACGCCGCGCGTTGGCGGCGGCGGCGGCGGCGAGGTGAGGCGCGCGGTCTCGCGCAGCGTGTCGTTGAGCGACGGCGGCGGTGAGGTTGGTGGCATGGCAGCGTCGTCGGGCTCGGTTAATGCCATTTGCAGTGCGCCCGCGCGGCGCGCGGGCGTCGAGTGCTCCGTGGGACGCATGCGCAGCGCCTCGGGGGTTGCGCCAGAATGCGCAAGCCTGAGGCAACGGAAATAGCGTGGCACCAGTCCAGTAAACTTGCGACTCGTGCGCGTTTTCCGCACGCACGCACGCACGACGCGCGTGGCCATGGATGCGGTGAGCACACAGGAGTACTACCAGCACCTCTACCCGTACGAGAAGTTGGTGGCATGGCTGACGTGCCACGGGCACGCGCTCGAGCGCTTTGAGTTTGCCATGGAGGGCCGGAGCGCGACCGACGACAAGCTCTACAAGCGGTACGTCGTGGCGCGGACGGCCGCCGACTTGCGCCGGCAAGTCGGCGGCTTCACGGGCATCCGCGCCTTCCACTTTGGCGGCATCTACCCGGAGGCGTGCAACCGGCGCGCCACGCCCACGCAGCGCATCTTCTCCATCGACCTCGACCTCACCGACTACGAGTTCCTCGACCTCACGGACGCCGACGGCCAAGTGTCGCCCGAGCTGTGCGACCGCGCCTACCCCGTCGCCGCCTTTGCGATCTTCGTGCTGCTGCACCTGCTGGAACGCGCCTTTGGCTTCAAGCAGGTGCTCGCGTGCTACTCGGGCCGGCGCGGCGTGCACCTGCACGTCATCGACCCCTCGGCGCTCGCGCTGGGGAACGAGGCGCGCGGCGCCGTCACGGCCTACCTGACCGCGACCTTCAGCAAGAGCGGCCTGCGCGCGTCGTCGTACACGCGCGGGGTGGCCAGGATGTACGACCTCGTCGAGCCGGCGATGGACGCCTTCAACCGCACGCTCGTGGGCGAGATGGACCTCTTCGGCAACTGCGACCAGATCGTCAAGTTTGTGGAGCGCCTCGAGCTGCACTGGCACGAGGCGCTCGCGACGCTGGCCGACGACGCCGTCGCGCAGGACGACGGGCCGCAGGCGTGGTGGTTCATCCAGCGGCGCGTGCTGGGCGCCGGCGTCGGCTGGTTCAAGGAGCGGCTGGTGGACGCCGTGCTGGCGTACCTGTGGCCGCGCATGGACGAGAACGTGAGCAGGGACATCGGCCACCTGACCAAGGCGCCCTTTTGCGCGCACGCGTCGTCGCGCCGCGTGGCCGTCGCGCTCAACCGGCGCACGTGCCCCAACTGGTCGCCGGAACGCGCGCCGACGCTGGACGCGTGGGACCAGGCGGGCATGAGCGCGGCGCTCGACCACCTGGTCGCGGCGACGCAGGCCGCCCACGGCGACGTGGAGAGCGCCGTGCCGCCAAGCCCGCGGCCGCCGCCGCGCAAGCTGGGGTTTAAGCGCAAAGTTTCCCCGTTGGTACCCAACCAGAGCTAGGTTACGTACAGCGTAAGCAGGACACCGCTCAGTATCACTAAGCTCACGATGACACACCACAGCCAGTAGTTCGTTGGTGCGTTTGTGTTCTGAGTGGACCTGTTCGTGTTGAGCGGGGCTACCCTGGCCACCCCGTGCCTTGCCAACTTTTTTTCCAAGTAGCGGTCGGTGGAGGCGGGAGACTCGTCGTCGTCGGCGCCGTCGTCGTCGGCGTGCACCGTTTTAAAGAAGAGCGAAGGGAGCATGGTTCAGTGGTTGGGGGGAGTGCGGTTGCGGTGGGCGTCTCACTCCGTGGACGCACTGAACAAGTTTATACCATCGACATGGGTCTACCACGACGCGTGTCGCAGGCCTAAAACGTGAGTACCGGCAACGCACACGCGGTGTCCTCCACCTGAGCAAAGCGCACCTTCTTCTCCACGAACACCTCCCGGTCGCACGGCGGCGGCGGCGTGCGCTCGCCGCGCACCCAGTCCGCAAAGCGGAGCGTGGCGGCGATCGTGGCGGCGACGGGGTAGACGTAGAACCCCGCGCCGGTCAGGAGCGCCGAGAGCGCGATGGGCAGGTCGAGCAGCGACCAGAAGCCCTGCGCCCAAAAGGGCGAGAAGGGGCCGATCCCCTGGAACCAGCCGCACGCGCACTCCCACCGCCCCTCGCGCCAGAGCTTCTCGGGCACCTCGCGCGCCCAGAACCACGGCAGCGCGACGCAGAGCAGGTAGACGAGCTTGAGCGCGTACCAGAAGGAGAACATCTGGTAGCCGGCGTCGCCCGTCGGCACGTCGCGCGCCGCGATCAGAAAGTGCGCAAACGTCTCGAGCAGGTCGACCGCGATGGCGTACGTGGCGACGCCGTACAGGACGCACCGCACCGACCACGCCCAGCAGACGCCGCGCAGCTTGGCCCAGTGCCTCTCGGGGAACTGCATGGACGCCAGCTGGCGCGGGAAGGCGACGCCGACGGGCACGTGGAAGACGAGCCAGCCGCCGTGCCACCACCACAGCACGAAGGCCATGACCCACGGCACCGCCAGCGCGATGAGCACGAGCGTCCACGAGGCGTCGTTCCAATTGGAATGGGTGCGGATCACGTAGATTGGGAAAGACAAATACTCGAGCAGGGTGAAGCGTTCGCACTCCAGGCCCTCGCACCCGACGACGACGCCGTACACGATGTCCTCCGTGGCGTTGTCGTGCACGATGAGCCGCACCGAGAAGTGCTTGCTCGAGCAGTTGGAGAGCGCGGACGTGTTGAACTGGGGCGCGCGGTCGTCGCCGTCCGCGTCGAGCGTCCGCGGGAGCACCTCGTAGTACGAGTGCTGCGTGAAGGCCTCGAGCTTGGGGCTGTGGTAGGTCGTGCGCGTCGCGAGGGGCAGCGTGAGCGGCTCGTCCCAGTGGAACGGCATCTTCGAAGCGCACCCGCCGCATCCGGCGTAGATGGAGTACAAGCTGGGGTCATAGGGCTTCTTGAAGACTATGTTGTAGTCCACGTACGCCTTGCCCTCGAGCTCGTGGATGTCGTACTCAATGCCACCCGATCCCTTAAGGTAGGCTACTTGGCTCGTTTCCGCGTCGTGTGGGAAGTGACAGCAGTTGTGGTCGCACCCGTCGTACTTGGGCACGTGCCCCACAAAGGCCGCAAAGAAGGCGATCATAATGCGCGCTGTCGGCTCCTGCTACTAGGGGAGCGTGGGTGCACCTTTACTGCGGGGAGCGGTAGGTGGGGTAGGGCGGTCGCGCGCGATGCCGGACAACGACCCGAAGAAAAGGGAGACGCTGTGGACCAAGGCCAAGAACGAGGCCAAGTACCAGGACGAGTCGGACTGGTGCGCGGGGTGCGGCTTCTGCTGCATGGAGTGCTGCGGCAATGCTGATGGGGGGATGTTTCAGTTTGACGCGCCCGCCGATGGGGCCGAGACGTTGCCGGCCATCCTTATCTCGCCCGGGTTTAGCCACGTGTCCATGGAGCGCGTGTGAAGGTGTACGTGTGTGAGATAAGCGCGAGGCGCGCCGTTTCCTTACTAGAAAGGCGCGTGCCCGTGGGCCGCCGCCGCCATGCTGCCCAGCCTGTCGGAGCTGACGCTGCGCGCGGAGGAGGAGGTGGTCCCCACCGGCGTGGACACGCCCATCGCCAAGAAGGAGAAGAAGAAGAAGCCGCTGGCGAGCAGCGGCGCGCGGTTCAGCCTCCCCAAGTCGGAGGACGCGCCCTGCGCGGGCCTCGAGTGCGCGTGGCTCAAGCTGGTCGTCAAGCCCGTCCGCGACGCCGTCAACAAGCTCTTTGCCAACACCAACCCGGAGGTGCTCGGGAGCGGCGTCGACAACCTCGCCTACCGGCAGTACAACACGGTGGTGCCGGTGGGCGTGTGGCAGATCACCTACGGCAGGGACCACGCGCAGCGGAACGCGTACCTCGCGCGCAAGGCGGCCATGCTGTTGGAGAACAAGGAGTGCAACGAGTACGGCCCGAGCCGCGAGTGCGTGCGCACCGACAAGGTGCTGGCGACCGTCGGGGACAAGCTGGTTGGTGAGGCCATCTCCCCGCGGCTGGCCGAGCGTATCAACGAGAAGTACCTGGTGCACGGCACCAACGCGGGCGTGCTCAGCTCGATCATCCAGTCGCGCTTCAAGCCCGAGCTGAGCCAGGCGGGCCGGCAGGCCTACGGCGCGGGCGTCTACCAGGCGGAGGACGTGGGCAAGGCGGACCAGTACGCCAAACGCACGGACGACGGCGCCGACGCGCTCGATCAGACGCTCAACATCCGAACACTGGCGGAGGAGGTGGACCCGAGCCTGGCCGACCTGGACACGTTCTACATCCTGGTGACGCGCACGCTGCTCGGGTGCGCCAACCACGTGGCGCACGCGGAGGGGGGCAGGTCCATGGAGATCATCAGGGACATGACGGACAAGCACGCCTTTGAAAGGAACCCGTCGCTCGACGCGCGTGGGCTGGTCAGCTACCAGTTCCGGCCGCCGTACGACTCGCTCATCAAGGAGCACAAGGACGTGATCCGCGGCGGCTTCGCCACCGGCCCAAAGTACCGCGAGTTCCTCGTGCAGAGGGCCGACCAGGTGCTGCCCGTGATGGTCGTGGCCTACAAGCGCGTCATGGTCACGCCCGAGCCGCCGTTCGACTACCGGGTGCTCCAGTGCGACCCGTGGGCCGACGTGGTCGCGGTGCTGGCCGTCAACAGCTCGAGCAGCTGGCCCGCCAAGCAGAAGGCCGCCGCGCAGCTGCGGCAGGGGGGGACGTCGGACGACGCGGGGATGCTGATCAAGGCGGGCGCCGTGGACCCGCTGTTCTCGCTCGTGATGGAGGCGGTCAACGTGCTGCGCCCGGGCAACGAGCTGCCGATCTGGGCGACGGACGCGCTCGCCGCGCTGGCCGGCCTTGCGCAGTGGGCGTCGGCGCATGAGTTGACCACCGTGGTCAAAGCGCTCAGGAAGCGCGCCAAGGAGCTCGCGCTGCTCACGCACGCGGTGTGGGGCAGCCAGCAGTACAAGAACCTGACGGCTGTCACGGAGCTGCTCAAGTGGCTTTTTTTCGACGAGCCAAAGGGGCTGGCCCAGGATCTGCTGACCTACCTCGGGTTCCCGACGCTCGTGAATCTGGGCAAGCTATCGATGGAAGCTGGCGTCAGGCCCGCGGCCTACAACTTGGTCGAGATCCTCAAAAACATGCTCCATGTCGGCAATGCGGAGACCGCGAACGACTTCTTGGCCGCCGACGGCTTGCAGCTGTTCCTCAGCGTGATCAAGAATCCACCCGCGCGGTACACGAGCAAGGACGAGCCCATGCGAAACGTCGATTGGATCCAGGCGATCTCCGAGGGCCTGGATGCCGTGAACCACATGTTCGCGACCCTCCAGGAAGGGCTGGGCGGCAAGACGATGCGCGGCTTCTTTCAGTCGACGCTCCTCTGTCAAGGCTTCCTAATCGCGACCAAGGTGGCCTTCTTTGCCGACCCGGACGCCGGGGTCTTCCCTAGCAGCTATCATGTCAGGTGCGCTGGGCACGCTGTCGACCTGCTCCAGTCGCTGGTCAAGGACAACCCCAGTGGCGCCTTCAAGGTCGTGGTCGGGCTTGGAAAAGAGCAGCTCGACTGGGACGCCTACGAACCGGATACGAGAGACAGATACTCGGAGGGCGAGATCCAAAGAAGGATGTCGTGCTGGTACGCGGCGGGAGGGTCAGCGGTGCTCTTTGCCGTGCTTGACGGCCCGGACCACTACAGGGAGGTGGTGCACGAGTGGGAGGCGCCCGTGGGCGGTGCTCTACGCGTTCTCAACAACCTGTTCACCGACAAGCTGCGCACCGCGCACTTCCAAGGGACGGAGGGGGACCACAGGGAGCTCGTGCACGACATTCTCATGCGGTACGACACCGTGCTCGCGAAGGGCGACTCCTTCGACTTTGTCCGGAGAAACAGGCTCCAGAAGATTGTGAACTGGTCCGCGGAGGGAAAGCACTACAAGGGCGGCGACGAGAACTTGAACGCGCGCATGAGCCAGTCCCGCGTCAATATCGAGCATCTGGCCGGCCAGCTGCTCGACACGCTGGCCGCGTACGACACGCGCAACAAGACGGCGGGGTGGATCGCGGATCTCAAGGCAGGGAAAAGCGTGTTCGATTCGTGATTGGAATGTGTGCGCGTGTGTGTTTGATAAGCACCCTTTGAGGTTCCTCTTAACAGCAAGGCGGGGCCGGGGAAGGTCATGCTGCCCAACCTGGCAGGGCTGGCGCTGCGCGGGGACGGCGACGACGGGGAGGAGGAGGTGGTGCCCACCGCGGTGGACACAAAGGGCACGGGCATCGGCAAGGTGCGGCTCAAGCCGCTCAAGAAGCGGATCGAGCTGCCCTCGCTCAAGCTGCCCGACGGCACGGTGGCGGCGCCGTGCGGCAGCGACCCCGAGTGCGCGCGCGTCGTGGCCGTGAGGCCGGCCGTCGTCGAGGCCGTCGCCAAGCTCTTCGCCAACACCAGCCCCGCCGCGCTCGCGCAGGGGCGCGACCTGCGCGACAGGACGGACGCGCCGTACAAGTCGCTGCGCGTCCAGGCCGTCTTCGAGATCGAGTACGGCGAGAGCAACGCGAGCTACAAGGCGTACATCGCGCGCAAGGCGGCCATGCTCGCGGCGAACAAGCCGTGCGACAGCTACGGCGCCAAGGAGGAGTGCACGCGCACCAACGTGGCGCTCGCTCCGGCGGTCAAGGACCTGATGCAGATGGGGTCGCTGGCCGAGGGCGTGAACGAGACCTTCTTGCTGCACGGCAGCTTCCCGAGCGCGCTGCTCGCGATCATGCAGGCGGGCTTCAAGACGGACATGAGCCGGGCGGGCCGGCAGGCCTACGGCGCGGGCATCTACCAGGCGGAGGACGTGGGCAAGGCGGACCAGTACGCGAGCTCGCAGAACAGCTGGCAGCTCGACGTCGCGCTGGGGCTCAAGACGGAGGACGAGATGCGGGCGCAGATGCGCTCGGGAGCGGCGTCGACAAAACCGACCACGTTCTACATGCTCGTGACGCGCACGCTCCTCGGGTGCGCCACCCACATGGCCGACGACGAGTCGTCGAGGTACAACTCGTCGAAGCGGGGCCTGAACGACACGCTCGTGTTCGAGGCCGTGACGTGGCAGGACGCGAAGGGCGTGTGGCATCGCGAGCACCGGATCGCGCCGCCGTACGACTCGATCATCAAGGAGCACTCGGACACGCTGCGCGGCCGCGCGCAGTGGCATCCGCAGCGGTTCCGCGAGTTCCTCGTGCAGAAGAACGACCAGGTGCTCCCCGTGATGATCGTGGCCTACACGCGCGACCCCGCGCCGATCGAGCCGCCGTACGACCCGCGCACGCTGCACTGCGACATCTGGTCGCCCGTCGCCGCCGCCCTGCGCGACGGCAGCGCCGAGGCGCGGTACCGCGCCGCCTGGCACGTCAAGCAGGTGCTCGAGGACGTCGCGCCGCGCCCAAAAGCGGGGGGCCTCGCTTCCGTACTCGTACACAACGAGATGTACAAAGCGGGCATCGTGGAGGCGCTCGCCAAGGTGGCGACGGAACGCGTGACGAGCGTGGGCTGGACGGAGGAGCACGCCGACTTGCTGCGCGAGAAGGAGGCGCTCGGGGCGCTCTCGATCCTCTCCCAGTGGTCGGCCGACAGGTCAATCAACAAAACCATGGCGGGCAGGCACACCGTGCGCAACCTCCTCGAGGTCTACGGCGACGCCCCCCTCGAGTTAGACCAGTGGGCGATCCTCGACCTCTTTGCGGCGATGCTGGACAAGCTCATGGTGCGTGAGCGCGTGACCACCGCGACAGCGGCGAGCGCGGCGCAGCTGCTCGAGCTCCTCTCCACGCTGGTTAGGGACCACGACGACGCTACCCGCAAGGCGATGCTGCTCAAGGTGGGGATGCCGAGGGTCCTGCGCGCGTGGGCCGTCCTGCAGAACAGGTGGTCGGCCTTGAGCACGTTCATCTACTCGTACGAGATGATAACAAACGCGATCGAGCTCGTGGGCTTACTGCTGCTGCAGGACGAGGACGCGCTGGACGACGCGGTGCTCGACGAGTTCCTGGCACAGAAGGGCGTGCAGGGCCTCGTCGCGCTCATCAAGTACCACAGCGTCGTCTACGTGAGCGCCTTAAAGACCATGCCCTCGCCTCACCACAACCCGATCGCCGTCGATGCGCTCAGCCTCCTGGGCGTGCTCGTCAGCGAGGGCCTCAGCGGCGGCTCGCTTGCCTGTTCGGATCTGCAAGATACCCTGTTTGACCCCAAGTGGACGCCGCTGGTCGACCCGCGCCCAACCGAAACCTTGCGGGAGGCGCTCGTGCGCATCGCGTGGGATTACCCAAGCCGCGTTCGTTCTCCGACGTCGGTCGAGACGGACATGGCAAAGGAGGCCATTCGGGTGATCGGGTGGGGCATCTCCATGAAACCGCTCGATTCCGCCGCGATTTGCGGCGCGCTCCGGATGCACTTTTTAAAGCATGTGCAGGCCATCGCGGATCTCAAGGCGGCGGAGCGGATGCGGTGGTTTGTCGAGAACAAGGGGGTGGTGATCGCGCTGCGCGTCCTGTCCGAATCGCGAGAGAAAAAGCACAACCGCGGTGACTATAACGACGACTACGTTCCTCAGAAGCCTAGGCCGCCCCCGACGCTCATGCCCGAGTGGTACGACGCCTCCGCGCAGGCGCTGGAGTTTCTGGCCTCGCTCTTCGATTACAGCATGATGTTGGACGATACCACCGACACCTTCGTGATGCTCCGCCGCGCGACCACCCATCATGATGTTCCTCTAACCCTAACCGTTGCGGATAAACGACCACCCAGCATGTTCATCCGCAACCTCGTCGACCTGATCACCGTTCGAATAAAGAAGCAGTTGAGAATCGTGCCACGCATCAATCACCCTGTGCTACGGTATGCGGTACGGCTGTTGCACCACATGGCCAGGGAGAGCGACACCCTGACCCCGGGGGGCATCACGTGGAGAGAGGAGGTCGCGAATGAGCTGGCGCTGGCGCTGAAGGCCGGCGAAACCATTTCGGATGGGCTCATCGCTTATGTGCTGCACGGCGAGGGGCTAAAGGATCATCGGTTGTTGTGAATTGCGCGTCGTGTGTGTTACCCAGTTTGCTTTTAAAAAAGTACCACATGCCCACATGCCCGCATGCACTATCACCGCCGCACCGCCGGTCCGCGCGCGTGTCAGTCGGATCGCTCCGAGAGCACGCCCAGCGTTGCCACTGCTATACTGACTACACACAAGAAGGACGCGATCAGGTGCGTCATGCGCTTCGGCGTGAAGAAGAAGAGTGCAATCAGCGCCGGCGCCGGGATCGCCGGGTCGCCCGCGCTCAGCGACGCGACCAGCAGCACGATGGCGATCACGATGGGCCATATGCTCGACCGGTGCGTGTACGAGGTGTCGCCGTCGGGCTGCGCGACCGTGCCCGCCGGGTACGAGGCGTGGCTGATCGCGACCGAGCAGTTGAGCGCCGACGCGAACCACAGCCAGCCGGCGAGCAGGCCGTACCCGGGCCCCAGGAAGAGCAGCGTGCCGTACTGCGGGCCGGGCAGCGTCCACGCGCGCAGGATGCCCGAGCCGGCCGTCGCGAGGATGGCGGCGAGCGTCACGACGGCCCACGCGAGCCACAGGAAGGCGCCCTTGGTCGTGTTGAACGGCTCGGCGCGCGGCAGCGGCGCGCTCGGGTCGGCCGTCGCGGACGGCGCGGGCTTCTCCCCCTTGCCGTGCGTGCCGATGCGGAAGAAGACGGGCCACGCCGCGCACAGGCAGAGCGCGGCGGACACGCACGCCGCGGCGCGGAGGTGCTCGGCCTCGCGGAAGATCTCGATCGCGGGGATGGCCCCCGCCAGCACGAGGTAGAAGCCCGCGACGAAGAACCACGCGATCAGGAAGGCCCACACGGCGCCAAAGAGCGGCGATCCCTTGTCGCGCTTGTACGAGTGCTCCTTGGCGCTGGGCCAAAACTTGCCCGGGAACCAGCTCGCCTTGTACCTTTCGGACACGTCCTTGACCGTGATGCGCTTGCCAAAGGCGTCGGGCTTGCCGTCCTTCTCGCCGCGCGAGGCCCACAGGAAGACGACCAGGATCAGCAGCCCGACGATCAGGCAGAAGCCGGCGAGCACCACCGACGTGCTCGTCTTCACCACTTGCTCGGGCGGGTGCTCGATCACCACAACCTCCTCGACCGCCACGACGATCTCGCCCGGCGTGGCCATGGCTGCCGCGCCTGTTCCTGCTCTGTCCCTTGCCGCTCCAGGGTTATGAATCGGCCAGCTTGCGCACCAGGTCCTCGAAGGGCGTCGGCCGCTTGCGGATGGCGGCGCGCGACGGCGACGCCAGCACCGGTCGCTTGGGCTTGGTCGGCGTGCGCGCGACGGCGACGCGCCGCTGGCGCGGCGGCGAGGTGGCGAGGAAGGCCGTGGCGAGCGAGGGGATGTCCGCGGCCGCGCGCTCGGCGCGCGCGACGCCGCGCGCGATCTCCGCGTTCAGGAAGGCGAGCCGCGAGTCGCGGCTCAGCCACGGCGCGCACGCGCGCGAGAGCAGCTGCCAGCGGTCCGACTTGGCAAAGAAGGAGAGCGAGTTGTGCCGGTCGCACACGCTGCGCTCGGGCTCGCGCAGGATGGCCTCCGCGAGCAGCTCGACGAAGGCGAGGTGCGGCGCGCAGACGCTCGACGACTCCATCGCCAGCAGGTTCGTCCGCGAGTGGTGGCACGCCATCAGCAGCGCGTGCGCGCCGCTGCGCACCGTCTGCAGCCCCACGAAGCAACGCATGCCCTCCGCCACCTGCAGCAGCGCCCCGAAGGCGCGCTCCATCACCACGGGCGGCACGGCATTCCGCGTGTAGTGCCGCAGCAGCTTGTGCGCGCTCGACGCGAGGAAGGTCTCGTAGTTTTGCAGGAACCACGACGGCATGCGCTCGTGCGCGTCAGTGCCAAAGGCGCCTACGGCGCACTGGCGCAGCAGCGCGCCCACGTCGGCCGCCAGCGGCCGCAGCGGCCCCGCCGCGCACCGGCGCGTCAGGCTGCACACAAAGCCCCGGGAGACCTCCGCCCAGCTCACGTCCGTCAGGAGGTTGACGGCGATGAACTCGTCGTGCTGGGCCAAAAACAGGTCCTCGAAGAAGACGACGTAGGCCGCCAGGCGGGTGACGTTGTAGTCGGCCACGTGCATGCCCACCGGTGCGGCGGCGGCGGCGGCGGCGGCGGCGGCGGCGGCCATCGCGCGCCGGTTCGCTCGTGCACCCCTCTTTTAGTTACAAGTCACAAACACTGGCCCTATGACTCAAAAATACACACTTAGCGGCTTTGAGTGCCACCACGCCCCCCCCCGCCCCCGCCCCGCCCAGGCCCTCACCCCGTTGCGAGGGTGGCCAGGTCGAGCGCCGCGCGCAGGTTGCCTTCCGTGACGCATTCGTGATGCACCCACCGGTGGTCGCCGTAGCAGCTCACGGAGATCATTTGCTCCGCCATCTTGTTGCGCACGACGGCGCTCTGCAGCAACCCCCACGCGGCGATGCGCTCCTCACGGGTGAACTCCGTGTGCATCAACTCGGGGGAGGCGTGCAGCAGGGCCTTGGGGTTGCTGGCGACGCCGAGGGCAAACATCGACGCGCAGACCAGCGCCCCCCCCGAGATGCCCGCGGCGCCGCTCGCGCAGTAGGTGAACAGGGGCGCCAGCGCGCGGATGGCCATCGCGCAGTCGGGAGTCACGACCCCGCGCGCGAGCAGCGCGGCCGCGCGCGCCTCCGTGTGGTCGAGCGGCGTCTCGGTCAGCAGCGAGAAGACGTTGACGCGCGCGAGCAGGTCCACCTCGAGCGCGGTCAGGTCGTCGTACAGGTCACGGATGGCCTCGATGTTTTCTTCGCTCCAACCGCCAAAGGCGTCCTGCTCCAGGAGGGTCATGAAGACGTGGCCCAGGTAAGCCAGCTCGTGCGTGTGCGGCCCAAGGAGCGACGGCTCGGCCGAGTCGAATTGCCGCGGAAAGTGGGAGCACGTGGCACGATGGAACTTCCACGCCACGCTCAGGCACACGGCGAGCCGCATGCGCGTCGCGAGCGAGAACTCAAAGTGCGCGACGATCACCTGCGGGATCTCGTCCGACTGGAAGGCCCACGCGTTGGCGAGCGCGATGGCGCCCGCCACGCAGTTCCAGCCGTCGGTGGACGGCTCGGTCAGGTGCCGCGTGGCGAGCGCGCGCAGGCGGCCCGTGCGCTCCCAGGCCTCCACGGCTTCCCCGATGCGCCGGTCGCGCCGCCCGCGCGTGAAGCCGGCGTACCAGAGCTGCCGCCGCACCAGATCGGTGTACACGATGAGCATCGTGAGCGTGGTGAGCGGCTGCATGATGCGCTTCTGCGCGTTCGACACCTCAAAGGTGGCCTCGACCGACACGGGTGACGAGACGGCGCGTCGCGCGCGCTTGCTCATCGGCGCGTCGGGGCGCAGCCTGGCCAGGTCGATGGGTTTGGGAAGCGCGACGGTTGCCACCGCTCTGTCGCCGACGGCGTCCTCGCCACTCATTAGCGACCTGACCAGAGCGGCGACGAGGTGGCACGTGTGCACAACGCAGGCGCGCAAAATCGTGCCACACTCAACTTGGCAGGCGGTGGACCAGTGCCACACGCGCTGGGTGTTTGCCCTTTTAGACCGAGCACGCAGTTCGCTAACCCACCTCTCCATTCCAACGCACGGGTCGCGATATAGCGCGGCGTGACACTGTCAGCGTTCGTGGCACCTGGTGGCATGGGGCTCAGCGGCGGGCCCAACGGCGCCAAGGCCATCTTCCAGCAGAAGTTCGGCCAGGCCTTTGCGCAGATGAACACGCTCAAGGAGATGCGCGAGGTCACCCGGCTGCCGCGCGAGGCGGCGCTGGCCGTGCTCGACGGCAACGTGATGATGAGCGGCCTCCCCTTGTCGGTCGACACCTTTGGCGGGTACGTGCAGGTGCTTGGTGGCCAGATCCGCGCGGCCCACGAAGCGGCGGCGCACGTGGTCGTGGTCTTCGACGAGCCGCAGGCCATGACCGAAGCCAAGCGCGACGAGCAGGCGCGGCGCGACGCGCAGCGCAAGCCCAAGGAGCTGGTGTGCTCGGACGACCTGGTGGAGGGCATCACCGACGACCGCTTCACGACCGACATGCTGCACGCGGAGGGGTTCAACGCCAAGACGCTGTGGAGCCACCGCGCGGCGCGCGCGCGCTTCTGCGACGCCATCTGCGTCGCCCTGCTGCGCGGGTTCGTGTCGCGCAACGCGCACCGCGCCGGCTCGCTCACCTTTGACGGCGTCGACGCGCGCGGCGCCGAGCGCGCCTTCGACACGCCGCGCGTCGCGCAGGTGATGTCGACGCACCAGGAGTTTTGGGGGGCGCTGCTCGCGCGCGAGGCGCCCATCGGCGAGGGCGACCTCAAGCTGACCGACGTGACGCAGCGCGTGCACGACGCGGCGCTGACGCCCGGCGCGCTCGTGGCGGGCGTCGTGCTCAACCTGGTGGTCACCATCGACACCGACTCCTTCGCGATCGAGCTGCTGCAGCAGGGCCGGCGGCTGCGGCGCGGCGACGGCCACAACGGCAACAACGAGCGCACGGTCGTCTGCTTCAAGGAGCGCGCGCGCCAGCGGCAGGGCGACGACTTCAAATCGGGCGGACACTACCTGTGCTGCGACGTGCACGTGCTGCACGAGGCGGTGGTCAAGTACTTTTACGGCACGCTCGACCTGACGCGCGAGATCGAGGCGCAGCAGCCGGCGGCCCTGGCGCTGTTCGCGGCGGCGCTCGCGTGCTGCGGCTGCGACTTTGTGGAGGTCAAGGGCATGCGCGTCGACCTCGTGCTGCCCATCGTGCGCGACATCGTGCGCAACCACCGCGACGAGCTGCAGCTGATGGCGCACGTGCTCGCGCCCGACCGCAAGACGGTGCTCCGCGCGGCACCCGCCGTCAAGTTCCTGATCAACGAGTTTGCGGACGCCATCTTTGAGATGCCGCGCATGCAGAAGGCGCACGCGAGCGCGAAGAGCGTCTGCTCTGCGCAGGTGCTGCGCACGCTCTGGACGTGCTCGTACTGGCACCAGAAGGAGTACAAGAACTGCACCGACTGGGGCTTTGTGCCCACCAGCGGGTGAGGGGCAAGGGGGGGGGGCGGGGGGGGGGGGGGGGGGGGGGGGGGGGGGGGGGGGTGCGCGCGCACATAAGTCGTGACACGGCTGAATAGAAGTGTGAGAAGGGGCGCGTGTGCGCGTGCGTGTGTACTCGTCGGACGATGTCGCTTCCCAACCTGGCCGGACTCGGCCTGCAAGGGCACGGCGGTGCGCCAACGGCCGAGTTCTTTTCGCTCGACGAAGACCAGCAGAAACAGTTAAAGAAGGCGGGGGACGTGGAGATGTTCTCGCAGGAGACGCCCGCGGTTCACAACGGCGGCACGTTTCGCGTCGCCAAGACGAGGGGTGCCCGGCCGGACGTCATGACCGACTACGACTGGTACGACGCCAGGATGCTCTGGCAGTGGGCGCAGACGCACGAGCTCGACCCGCTGCGCAAGCCGTGGTGGTACGAGGACTGGCTGGCGCTGTACGACGTGTACGCGGAGGGGCCCGGCGTGCCCGACTGGGTGAACGGCCTGCGGCAGCTCGACCCGAGCGTCCCGAAGCGAGTGCTGCCGCCTCAGATGGTCAACTGGAGCAGCAGCCGGGAGACGGTCATGGCACCGAACGAGCCCAGCCCGCCGCCGTCGCCGCTCGCGCCGCGTCGTCTTTGGTTTGGTGACGACGACGACGACGTCCCCACCCTGCTGCCCGTTGTGCGGCAGCGGGGCGAGCGCGAGTTGCAGCGCTCGCCCCTTCCGTCGTTCACCGACGCTCGAGGGCGGCGGTGGACGCACACGTGGGTAGTGGGCTGGGTGATGCGCAGCTGAGGGGTGTTTGTGGCACCGTTTAGAGCAATGCCACCAAAGGCCGGTGGGCCGACGCCACGAGTGTTTGGTGTTTGCGTCTTTAGACTAACACGCGCACTGCGCACCCAACGCACGCGCCGACCACAGGGGGAGGGGGGTCCCAAAAGTGTGCCACCATGTCCAACCGCAAACCGTGGCACTTTGACGACGGCGGCCTGCAGCCCTCGGACGACGACGAGAGCTGGGAGGAGATCAAGCAAGAGTGCGGAGTGCGCAGCTGCACGCGCGCGGCCGACCCAACGCCGTCGCCGCCGCAGTCGCCCGCGCCGTCCACCTTCACCACCGCGTGCACGCGCCGCTCCCTCGACCCGTTGCCGAGCGACGAGGAGGAGGAGGAGCCGGAGGAGGGGGCGTCGGCCGAGTCCGACTCCGACGCGGGCGGCGACGGCCTCGAGGCGCTGGAGGAGGTGCTGCTCCTGCAGGTGCCCAACGACGTGGCCGCGCAGTTCGAGCGCCTGCTGAGCGAGGAACCGCAGGGGTCCAAGGGCGTGCGCGTGTCGTTCGACGAGTCGGACGAGGGCGCGCCGCAGGCGGCGCGGCTGCGCGTGGGCGGCGAGGAGCTGCCCGGCCGGCTGTGCCGCCTGCCGACCGTCGTGGAGGTGCACAAGTCCTTCGACGGCCCGAGCGGCACCTACTACAAGGCCAACCAGATCGGGCAGATGCTCGTGGTCGACCGCGACGCCGAGACGCTGCCCACCGAGGCGGAGCTTCCGCACGGGCTGAGCGCGCCGACGATGGGCATCCGCCGCCGCAAGTGGACGCGGAAGGCCCAGAAGGACATGAAGAGGGTGGGCGGGTACACTCGGGCGCAGATGGCCGCGCTCGAGGACGAGTTGGCCAAGTACAACGTGGGCAAGAAGGCACCCGCGCCGGTCAAGGAGTTGGTGTGGGAGGACGTGCTCGAGGGGGACGAGGACGAGATTGAGGGCGTGTGTCAGAGTGTTTAAGCGTCGTAACGAAATAGCCGAAGCTCGTACACGGCCAGCAAAAAACACAGCATCCACTGTATCAGAAGGATGTGCACGCCTATGGAGCGCGCCTGCTTGCGGCGCGCCTTGCGCGCGTCCCGGGTGAGCGTGAGCGTGCTCACCAGCCAGTTTTTGAGGATGGTGGTGCGCGTGCTGTTGCCTAGCTCGGCGAGGGGCTGCGGCGAGTTGATGGCCCAGACCATCGCCACGAGGAGCGTGAAGAGGAGCGACTTGGGCTGCCAGTGCGTCAGCGCGTTCACCAGCAGGCACAGCGCCACGTTGACCGACGTGTCGACGACGCGCAGGTAGTCGCAGTACCGCCACTCGAACGCGCACGCCACGTGCGTGACGACGCCGTTGGCCAGCACCACCCATCCGATCCACGCGCCGGGCACGAGGGGCGCGCTCACGAGCGCAAAGGGCAGCATGCCGAGCGCCATCGCCATCTCGCGGCGCCACGCGTGGCGCCGCACGGCATCGGCGCGCATGAGCCGCGCGCGTCCAATGGTTTGTTTGTTTTGGCTGCAAAGCCGACACCCGACACAGACATTAGCGGATCCCGCACGCGCTATGCGCACCCTCGCGACTCGTTTCATCGCACGCACGCACACACGCACGCACACGCACGAACGCGGCCCCATGCCGCCCGTCACCTACGGGCTGGTGCAGCAGGACGAGTCCGAAGCCGACCCGAGCGCCACCGTCACGCTGCACGTGTCGCGCACGGCCGACATCATCGACCGCGTGACCACGCGCGTCGCACTCGTGGTGTCCGGGATAGCCAGCGTGTTCAGTGTTCTGACGGTTGTTGCCGTCGTGTATTACACCCGTTAAGCGCTGTAGAGGCGCACCGTCTGCGTGACCGGCGCCCGGCACAGGGGGCACTGCTTTTGCGCCTTGGCGCACTGGGCGCAGAGGCAGTGGTGGCCGCACGGCACGAGGACGTGCGTCGCGTCCCCCTCCAGGCAGACGACGCACTCGGTGGCCGGCTTGGCTGGTTCCGGCTCGGTCGCGGGCTTGGGCTCGGAGTGGTCAACGCCCGCGCCAACACGGTCGATGCCAATGCACTGCACGTCCTTGTTGGCAGGCTCGATCGGCGGGCAGAGGAGCGTGGAGGCCGCGAGGGCCTGCTCGAGCGAGTCCGCGTCCTGCTTGGACAGCTCCTGCTCGCGCTCGTGCTCCTCCCGGGAGCGCTCGAGCGCGCGCTGCATGTCGTCGTCGGCCGTCTCCTCGGGCGCGTGCGCGCGCGCGCGCGCGCGCCGCGCGCCTTTCTTTTGGCACTTGGACCACCCCGCCTCCGGCGCGGAGAGCACCGCTTGTGGCGCGGCCGCCAGGGCGGCGGGGCGCGCGTCGCTCGCGGCCACCAGGACGGCGGGGCGCGCGTCGCGCGCGGCCGCCGCGTCGGCGGCCCGCGCCTCTTGCTCCAACTTGGTGGCGTCGGCCTCCGCCGCGTTGGCCATCAGCCTGCTCAGGCTGTTCGGCGTGTGCCCCACCGCCTTGGCCTTTAGGGTCTCCGCCACGGCACGCTGCTCCTGCGCCTTCGCGCGCACCGCGTGCACCGAGCCGCTTGGGGACGCGTCGCTCGCCGGGATGTAAAAGGCCGCGAGCCGCTCCACGACCGAGCCGTCGGCCGCCCTCGTGGTCATCATCCCCGTGCCCGTGGGCGGGCCAAGCGCCGCCTTCGTCGCCTTGCTCTTTCCGGCGGCCTCCACGGCCACGGCCAGCGAGGAGGCCGGCGGCGGCGGAGACGGCGACGCCTCCCGCTCCTTGGCCTTCTGCTTGGCGCGCCGCTTGCCCAACTTGGTGGGCTTCTCGCGCTGCTGCGTCTTCTCGCGCTCCTCCTCGGCGAGCAGCTCGCTGGCGGCGCGCGCCGCCAGTTCCTCGCGCTCCTGCAGACTCAGCGCCGCGTGCCCCTTGCTTCGGGTGTCCTGCCAGTCGGCGCCCAGCCAGAACTCGCGGCTCGTGTCCCCAAAGTTCTCGAGGGTGGGGTCGTACGCCACGTGCAGCGCGAACAGGCTGTGATGGTGCAGGGCGTCGAACCCGTTCCCCTCGATGTGCCGCATGAGGCGCGCGCACGGCTTGGCGAGCAGCTCGCGCATCTCGGTCCACCACTTTTCGGGTCCCTGCGGCCGCCAGAGCAGCGTGCACAGGGCCATGGCCCACTCGTTCGTGTTGGCCAGGAAGGGCACGCGGAAGCACGGCACGATGGGGCAGCGCAGCAGCGCGCCGTGCGCGGTGCGCAGCAGCTTGTCGCGCCACCGCTCGAGCTCCTCGGCCTCGTGTTGCGGTGGGCCGTTGGTCCAGGGGACCCCGATGGGGGCGTCGCCGGTGTACTTGCGTCGCACGTCGCCGGCCAGCAGCGCGAGCTGGCAGATGTGGCGCATGATCCCGTTTGTGTAGTCCACCTCGGACGCAATGTTCAGGTTGACGCGACCCTCCGCGTCGTCCACGAGCGCCGCCTTGGCCAGCAGCGTCTCCCGGTCGGGCAGGAACCTGTGGTGCAGGGCCACAAACTCGTCCGACTTGTCCTTGAGTGCCCAGTGCGCCTGCTCGAACAGCGCGGTCCAGAGGCGCACGTTGCCCTTGATGTCGCGCAACCGGTACAGCAGCAAAAGGAGCTTGAAGACGAAGGGGTGCACGTGGTGCTTCCTGACCGCCTGGCAGACGGAGAGCATGAACTGGGCCATCCATTGCAGCAGCTTCGATTCGAACCGCGCGTGCTTGAAGGGGGGAGTCAGCGCGTCCAGCCGGTGCACAAACGAGATCACGGTGTTGACCGTCCCCGGCCCAAACCCAAAGGCCATCAGCTTGCTGCTCCCCCGGATGTCGGCGGCCACGCGGCGCATCCCTCGCCGCACCTCGCCCTTTGGCACCCTGGCAAAGTCGTAGCGGTCGGGCTCCTTCTTGCTCGCCGCCAGCAGTTCCCACAGCAGCTCGGCCATCCGCTCAAACCGCCGGGATGCGAGGTGCACGGGCGGCTCGGACAGGTCCGGCGTCATGTACTCGTGCTCCTCGCTGAGCGAGGCCGCCAGATGCACCTGGGAAATCGTCGGCGCGAAGCTGGGCGGGGGACAGCCGGGCAAGCCGCGCCGCGCCTCCATCATCTCCTGCAGCAGCAGCTGCGTGATCTGCGGGAGCAGCACGCGGAGCAGGCGCGCGTACTGCACCTTCTCGCGGAGCAGGCGGTCCATGCACATGAGCACGAGCCACATCAGGACGCTCGCAAAGTTGCACAGGCGACAGATGAAGACGCCCTTGCTCGCCGGATCCACCTGGATCATCTTCAGGAGGATGTGCGCACGCGCGGCGAGGACGGCGCGCGGCTCGCCCTCGCACACGTCCGTGGCCAGGCTGTCGAGCGGGTCGCGCGGAAGGACCACCTGCGGCAGGCCGTCCTCCTGAAGATCGCCCAGCCCCATGACGTACGCGAGCGTGCGGTTGAACGTGTTCCACGGCACGAGGTCAAAGTGCCACAAGCCGCCCACGAGCAGCGCGTCCATCCGCATGACCCGCACGTTGCTCGCGTGATCGTCGGCGGTGGGCGGCGCGCCGTCGCGGCCTTCCTGCAGTGGCGCCTGGGCGCTCGCCGAGCAGAGCGACATGCCCCTCGCGATGCGCGTGGTCGCAAACTCGTGCAGCGCGGTCAGGTTTGCACGGGCGTCCTGCCGCATGTAGTCGGCGATCGTGCTCACAAACTCCTCGCGCGCTGCGCGCGGCGTGCGGTTGCGCAGAGGCTCGTGGAGGTCCAGGCCCAGCACGTCGCCGCCAAAGTGGTGCAGCACGAGCGCCGAGACCGTGTAGACGCCGTCGGGGCCCCTAATGAGTTCCAGGTCGTCGACGGCCATGCAACCGCCGCAGCAAACGCCCGGTTTCTCGTAGGAGGCGTAGAGCCGCTCCACTTTGGCGGAGACCCGCTCGAGGAGGGCCTCGTCGCCGCTCGGCAGGAGGCGGTTCAGGGTTGCGACAACCTTGGTGGCATCTCTCTCGGAAAGCGGCATCGGTGTGGGCTGTCGGTGTGTGTGCGCGCGCTTGCGTCGTGCACGAGTGCAAAGTCTTCTGGCCGCAAAAAGCGAGCGCGTAACAACCTAGCGCCCGCCTTCCTTATCCGTGGCACGTTGGGTTTAATCAACGTTTCCCCTTTGCCGCCAATCAGTGCCACCAATCAACGCGCTTGCTTTTTTTGCGGCGTGCCACCAATCAACGCGCTTGCTTTTTTGCGGCGTGCCACCAATCAACATGTTTGCTTTTTTTGCGGCGGTTCGCTTTTCACGAACACACGAGCGCACGCGAAGCCATGAACGCACAGCCACGCACGTCCAAGCGCACCCGCAGCGCGCCCGAGCGCCACGACCCCAACAGCGTCGCCGGCTCGCACTCGAGCAAGGCCGAGCAGGCGGCTTACGCCAAGAAGCAGAAGCTGGACGCCGCCAAGCGCATCGCCGCCAACCAGGCGTTGGCCACGCTGTACAACTGTCCACCCAAGAGGGCGCCCGCCGCCGCCAAGCCGCACGCCCCGAGCGCCGAGGTCGGCGCTCGGGCGCCGAGCGCCGCCGCCCCGGCGGCCGCCCCCGCCGCACCGGCCCCGGTCCCGGCCGTCGCCGTCGCCCCCGCGCCGCCGCCGCCCGCGCTGACCGTCGACGTGAGCATCGCCAACGAGGAGCATGCTGCGGTGGAGGAGGCCACTCTCGACCAGGCCGCCGCCACGATCAACCAGGCGGCGCAGTCGCCCACCGCGCAGGTCCCCGCCGAGTTCACGGCTCAGCAGCAGGCCGCCATCGAGGAGGCCACGCGCCACCACGAGCAGCAACTGGAGGCCGAAGCGCAGCAGGAGCGCGACCGGATTGAGCAGCAGAAGAAGGAGCGGGCGGAGCGGGCGGCGGCGGCGCAGGCGGCGGCGCGCGAGGCGGCGCGGGCGGCGGCGGAGAGCGAGGCGACGCAGGAGGCGCAGGCGGCGGCGGAGAGCGAGGCGCCGCAGGCGGCGCCGCAGGCGGCGCCGCAGGCGGCGGCGCAGGCGGCGGCGGAGCCCGAGGAGGAGGACGCACTCGAGTTGCTGCTGCAGCAGGTGCGCGATCTGCCCGACGCGCCGCCGGCGCCCGAGCCCGCTCCGGCGTCCGGCGCCGCCTCTTCCAGCGGCACGAACAAGCCCCGGCCCAAGACCAAGGAGCATCACAGGCAGTGGGCCAAGGAGCGGTCCCTGCCCAACAAGCAGTGGGCCGTGGCGCAGGCCGAGGCGCGCCGCAAGGAGGTCGAGAACGCGAACCGGCTTCGCAAGGCGGACGCGACCCAGGCGGCGCGCGCGGAGCGCACCTCCCACCCCTTCCTCCAGGACGGCCCCCGCCGTCAGGCACCGCCGCTCGCGCCGGAGCAGGAGGAGGAGGACGACGACGACGGCGACTTCCGGCCGGAGAGCGGGGACGAGGACGACGACGACGACGACGACGACGACGACGACGCGGAGGCAGACGAGGGCGACGCCAATCAGCTGCTGGCCGAGGAGACCTTCCTCGACTCGGACGATGAGGACGAGGCGCCCCCTCGCGCTCGCCGCGGCCGTGGCGGAGGGCGCGGCGGAGGGCGCGGCCGCGCCCGCGGCGCGCTCGCCGCCGCGCCGCTCCCCAACGGCGGCGACGACGACATGCCCGAGATCACGAGGGACATGACCTGCAAGGATGTGGACGACGCGTCCCCCTTCCGCAAGGGCGTCATCGCCTCCAAGCCGTGGCCGCCGGCCCACTCCGCGGACTGGTTCGTGGACGACCCCGCCTGCGAGCGCATGCACTGCACCACCAAGGACGGCGTCCACCAGCGCCTGCTCACGCTCAAGCAAGCCAAGGGCAGCGCGCAGTCGGGCACGCGCTTGGGATCCAAGCCCACCACCTCCGCCGGCTCGCTCACCACCTGCAAGCAGTACGAGAAGGGCTTTGCCAGCATCCTCATGATCCCGGGCACCGGCTTCAGCAACCTCGACGACGTGCACAAGTGGATGGTCGCCTTTGCGATGCCGCCGGGCGCGCCGTCGAAGCGCATCGCCATGGCCGACCACCTGATCGCCTGCTACTACGAGGGCGCGCTCGGCAACCGCAAGATGCACCCCAACGGCACCACGCACAAGCACTTCACCAACTGGATGAGCGGCCTGCTCAACTGGCTCGGCCCCTTTGTCGGCGCGCAGTGAGCGCGCGCGGCGCACCGGAGACGCGCCATGCGCTCCCGATGATGCTTTGGTGTGACGGACCCTGTTCCCCCCTCCCCCTTACCGCGGAGTCGCGTGAGTGTAGCAGTTTTGGGCACGTGCCTTTGGTCGTTTAAGGCGTGTATTTTTAGAGTGCACGAACACGACCCTTGACACTCAGAAAAACTCACCGATGAGCGCCTTGCGCGCACCCGACCACTCCACCACCGGCCGGGTGGTCTGTCCGTCGATGGTGGGCGCGGACCCGGCCTTGAGCCCGGCGTGGTCGGCCTCGGGCACCTCGAGCAGCGTGCAGCAGCCCGAGGGCGAGAGGTGCCAGGCGGCGGTGTGGTTGTGGTCGTACGCGAGAGTGCAGCACGCCGCGGGCGTGAGTCCGCACGGCTCCTTGAAGGCGATGGGGTAGGTGTCCCCAAACGCGAGATTGGCGTACTCGTGGCAGTTGTGCGAGGGGGGTGGCGGCGGCGGGTCGGGCGGTGCCACCGGCATGGGTGGCACGGGCGGCACGGGCGGCGGCGGCGGGCTCAGGGGCGGCAGCGCGTCCATGGAGCGCCACAGCGCGCGCGTGCCCATGAGCCAGAGCATGCGGTACTCGCCGAGGAGCGTGAGGCGCACGAAGCGCACGTCGCGCATGGCCACGTACGCATCGTCCTCCGCGAGCGCGTCGAGGCACACGTACTGGAAGTGCGTCATGCCCTCGGAGTAGAAGTCGACCGACTGCTTGAAGTAGGGCTTGCACTGCACGGACAGCGGGTTGTGGTTGTGGTCGAAGACCTCGAGCTCGTAGAAGCGGTTGGTAACGTCGCCGCGGTCCTCGGAGACGCCCTGCGCCGTCTGGAAGAAGAGCTCGCCCAGCTCGGGCACGGCGGGCAGCGCCACCTCGAGCGCAAAGAAGTAGTAGTCGCGATCGGTGGGCTTGCCCTCGCGCAGGTCGAGCTCCATCCACGGCGCGCGCATGTTCTCCTCCGTCGTGCCGCAGTGCTCGGCGCCGTTGATGCAGCGCTGCGGGTAGTCGCCCGTGCGGCACGGCAGCGCCGCGCCCTTGTCGTCGATGAGCGCCTGCGAGCACTGCGCCCAGTGCGGCTTGTCGAGGCTGTACGTGATGGCCTGGAAGGCGGCCTCGCGCGTGGCGTTGTCCACGTTGTTGAGCGCCATTGCGTTGCCCGTCTCGAAGGAGGCTGTGGCCGCATCGACCTCGACGCCGCCCATGAAGTACGTGGACAGCTCCACCGCCTGCGGCGACTGGAAGACGACGCGCCCGAGCTCCTCGTCCGGCACCGTCGCAAAGGCTATGGGCGAGGGCGGCGGGGGCGGTGATCTGATGATGTCCTCGTTCATCACAACGTCGAGCGGCGGCGGCAGCGGCGGCGAGAAGCCGTCGCCCAGCACGAAGCGCGTCATCATCACCGACGCGAGGCGCGAGCAGCGCGCCTCGGCGCTCAGGATGTAGACCTGCGCAGGAAGATTG
>Ga0206129_10002133_pt1 | contig 25239 bp, 21 predicted proteins | sample Helgoland_Spring_8_FD_148616 | JGI IMG/M metagenome (GOLD analysis project Ga0206129, IMG submission 148616) | Pelagic subsurface seawater microbial communities from Kabeltonne, Helgoland, North Sea - Helgoland_Spring_Bloom_20160502_2 | ecosystem: Environmental > Aquatic > Marine > Epipelagic ...
TACCTCTGGGTGTAATTATATATTTAACTTTACCTTTAACAATAATTGCCCTAACTTCCTTACAGGGTTTATTTGAACACGTAATAAGTTGTTCAGCATAAACTAAATTTTTGACCTTTCTTCCTAGCTCAAGAGGATTATGGTGATTTATAAAAAGCCATTTTTTAGATTCATTAAATACTTCATCTATTTTACTTTCGTGTGTAACAAGAATTTGTCTTCTCCAACCTTTATTGCATTTTAACATAAATGGTTTTCTAAAACTTTTTAAACGTCTTTTCAAATCAGATTCATTTTTACATACAAAAAATATTTTTGGTAAGTATTTGTCAAACCCTAATTTTTTTATAAAATAGCGTTGGCGATAAGAATCTTCTATATTAATATATTTTTTATCTTGCATAGATATAAATTGTTTAAAAGTCTTGGCATTAATGGTTTTATGAAAAAAAATGAAATAAATAACAAATATTAAAATTAAAATAATAAAAATCATAATAGTTTATTCCTTATAATATAAAAATTTTATATTTTAACACATTCATAATTTTTTTTCACTCTTTAATAATTTTTTTTTTAGGTCTTTAATATTATTACCAATATAGGCGGTGCTCATATTGGTCTTTGTCAAATATTTTTTTATTACATAATTTATTTTATTTTTAGTAACTTTCTTATATTTTTTTTCAAAAATATCTTCTATAGGTATATTTTTATCTTCCTGGTTAAAAAGATATCTAATTCCGTTTATCTCCGAAATATTAGTTGTGTTTTCCTGAGAGAGTGTTAATGCTCCTTTTAAATAACCCTTAGCTATATTAATTTGCTCATCGTTAACTCCCGTTTTTTTTAAATTAGTAAGAGTTTCCATAATAACATCCAAAGCCCCCTGTTTTTTATATTTATTAAATATCTTATCTTTGTCAACATTAGTTACTATTATAAAATTTCCAATTGTAGTGTGTGTATCAAAATCTATATAAACTGAATATGTTAAGCCATTTTTTTCTCTAAGTTCTACAAATAATAAACTACTCATATTACCAGTTAATATAATTTTTAGTAAATCAAGTGCGTAGTAATCTGGGTGGTTTGTTCCACAAACTCTAAATCCTACAGCTATATATGTTTTTTCTAATTTTTTCTGATGTAATATTATTTGCTCTTTTGGTAAAGTAATTGTCATTTGGGGTACAAACGCTGTAAGTTTTTTTATAGCGCGGTTTTTTATATTCTGTTTCTGTATTAAACCGCAAATTTTAGTAAAAGATAAATTCGAACAAACTGAAATAACTAAATTTTCAGCGCGATAAAAATGCTTATAAAATTCTAAAATTTTAGTATAGTTATATTTTAATATTACCTCAGGGGTTCCGCCTATAGAATTGCTTAAATTAGAGCCAGTAAACAAAGATTCATAGGACAATTCACCTATAAGATTCGAAGGATTATCTTTAATTGTAGTTATTTCTTCGATAACTACATGTTTTTCTTTAGCAATTTCCTTTTTATCAAAAATCGAATGTAAGATCATATCTAATAAAGTATCTAAGCATAATTTAGCATAATCGCTATCACATTTAACCGAATAATACGTGTATTCCAATAAGGTATGCGCATTAATATAAGCACCAATAGAATCAAATACTTGAGATATAATCTCGGAATTTTTTAGTCGTTTTGTACCCTTAAATACCATATGCTCTATAAAGTGCGCGACCCCCGCTAATTCCTTTGGTTCATTTACACTACCAACCTTTATAAATATATCCATCGATGTGATTTTTTTATTGTTTTTTTGATACACTAATTTCATACCATTAGAAAATTTTTTATATTTAATAGGCATAAATACTATATATATATATATATATTCATTTAAAATTAATCTATACAGTTATTAACACTAATGCTAAAATCCGTTTCAATTTTAACACCCACATACGATAAAAGAATTACTTTTTTAGAATTTGTAGCTGAGGGTATCAGTAAACAAACTTATTCCGATATTTTAGAATGGGTTATTGTTGATGGGACAAAAACAGGAGTGAGTATTTTACCTCAAACTATTGAGAAATTAAAAAAAATTAAAAATATTCCAAAGATTGTTTATGTCCCCCAAGATATAAATAGACCAAATACCATAGGGAATTTAAGAAATATTTGCAAAAAAATCGCGAACGGCGACGTTATGATACATTTTGACGACGATGACTATTACCCCGAATGCCGGATTAAATATACTATGAGTCAACTTAATTCTACTAAAAGACAAATTGCTGGAACAAGTGATTTATATATGTATGATGTTCATTTTAAAACGTTATATCAGTTTCGTTCATTTGGAGATAATCACATTTTAGGAGGAACTATGGCGTATACCAAAAAATACGCCAAAGAACATGATTTTGACGAAACAGTAACACACGCCGAAGAAGGGAGTTTTACTTCTAAATTTACCGAACCTGCAGCTGTTCTAAAAGCTGATAAAATTATGATTGCGTCATCTCATGGAATAAACACTTATTCTAAGAAAAAAATTATTTGGGATAATCTGTATGCGGTAGGAAAGAAAACGCAAACGATGTTTTATAGGTCAAAAACACCTAGGTCAGTAATGAAAAATAAGAAATATGTAAAAGAATATTTGCGTGTTTTAGAAAATTCGGCAAAAAGTTTAGAAGAAGATTTTGATATTACCTATTTTTTAGGAATGGAAACCGTTCTGGCTGGAAACGTTTATTATGATTTAATACATCAACAATCGATTTATTTAAAATCTTTGGGATATCGCATAGAAATTTATAGCAACAACGTCAAATATAAGCAGAATTACTCAAGTGACTATGATGGAATTAGTTATAAATATTATACCCAATTTAATATAAATAAAAGGTATAAAAATTTAATTATAGGAGGTATTATAGCTTCTTGGCCTTTTTATAAAAACAATATTAGACTTAAAGCAGATAAAATTATAATTTATAATCCTGATTATAGAGAAGGAATAATATTACTGCAAGAATATTTAGATGAAATAGAGGAAATCGTATTTGACAATGCTAGTTTAAAGAATATAGTCAAAGATAATATGGGCATGAAAAAATATCAAGTTGATGAATGGGAACAAAAGGTTAAATGCCTCACTAACTTTGTCCCGCAATCAGAAAATATTTCAGGACATTCAAAGATAGATAATTCAATCTATTTATGTATATACCACGAGACGTGTATAGAAGAATTATTAGTATATATAAAGGTGATATTTCCTAAATTAAGGGAGGTTATAACAAATTTGACAATCCATATATATAACTTTCATATTTTGGAAAAAGTAATTAAAAAAAATACGATAAAGGACTTTACTGTAGCTGATATTGAAAAACATATTTCTTCAAAAGAATTTTATACCATTCACCGCCCCAGTAGTTATAATGAAATTATTCAAGAAAAATATAAGTATAAATATCACTTTTATAGTTATGGTAAATATGAAGCTGGTCATTTAACCATATCCGATATAAGGCATAGTATCTATATAGGATGTATGCCAATTATATATAAAAACGTAGGGCATATATTTAATGAATTTAAATGTGTATTTAATACTCTTAATTACCCTATACCAAACATAGATATGTTAAGGTTTTTAATGACTGTATTTAATATGCCAAATAGTAAATATGATGAGATTAATAATAGTAATAAGGAGGTTTTTAAAACTCGCTATACTAAAGAGTTATGGGGTAAGGAATTTGTTAAATTATTGAAATAAATTTCTGTAATTATATAAATGTTTTCATACATAAAATCATTCTTTTATTCTACTACTGGGAAAAGTAAAACGGCAACTATCGAAAAACAAATTAGCAAGAAAAAAGACCTAACTACCATACGGAAAAATAAAGACCTAAGTGAGAAATTGATGCTTATTCGTCATAGAACTAAAAAACGTCTTGGCGAAAATAATCTTACATGGCACCTTCCTGGTTGGAGTAATAAATTATCATCTCATGTAGATTGGAGTATTAAAATAGAAAATAAACTTACCACTCCAATAATTCAAGCAGAAACCAATATAGGTCGCTATATTTCAGCAATTGATGTGCCTATAAATATTACTGATACAACTAATATTTCGCTTCAGAAATACTTAGAGAATTTTGGACAATTTAATTCTAATATTAAGATTGATTACAATCTATCCAGTAACTATAATGAAAGTGTTCGATTTACATGCGCACTAGTATTATTACCCAAACATCTCAAAAATAAAATTTTACCATGTAAAATTACTCACAGATTTAAAAATGCATTGCATAAAAGTTTAATTTTAAGCTCAAATAAAAGCGGCACGGGTTCATTTATAGAAACTGATAGAAAACATATTATTAATTTAGAAATTGATAAAACGGATAATAATGAAATAAATTATAATATCTGCGCCGAAATACCCTTAATCAAATCACAAACTATACCGGGTTTATATATACGAGATTTAAATAGGATGGTTACAGGTACATTAGTTTATTATTTTTTTGTCGATGAAGATAATATTACTGAAGAAGATTTTGAACAAATTATAAAGGTTTTTAATAACTTTAAAACAGAGAAATACGGATTTAATTGACCGCAGAGGGTATATTATCGGTGGGTCTATATTATATATTAAAAATGACTATTTTTAAAATATAGGAATATCTATAGAATTTTTAACTAAAAAACAAAAATTTGATTTATCCAATTCCACTATAATTTTTATTAGTCTAAAAGTGTATACTTTATTGAAGTCATTATAAAATGAATAAAAATTCCGGAAGTTCTATTTCAAAGATTAGAAGAACTGGTCTTAAGGTTATGAAGAAGAACGGATATGAACTGCGCGGCTATCAAAAGCGCGGCGTGTTTTGGATGATTAAACGAGAACTTGCATCAAAATACCGAGGGGGTATTCTTGCAGACGACCCAGGACTTGGAAAGACGATTCAAACTATGGCTTTGATGGCAAGCTGTCCAAAAAAAACTCTAATCATCGTCCCGACGGCTGTTTTAGAACAATGGAAGTCCATATGTATTCAAGTATTTGATAGAGAAAGTGTATATGTACATTTTGGTCCAGACAAACTCAGAACTAAAACTAAAATTATGAAATTGGAATTTAATATTTGTATTACAACTCATGGGAGTGCAATTTCTAGAAAAAAAGGAACTATAGAATCTGTTCTTCATATCCCTGATTTATGGGAAAGAGTTATTATTGACGAAGGTCACGTGATTCGAAATAAGAAAACCAAGATGAATAAGGCGGCGATGCTCTACTCCAGTATATCTCCTGTAAATTGGTTGCTAACTGGAACCCCTGTGCAAAATAAAGTGAGCGACATTATTAGTCTTCTTAGTTTTATGGGTATGAGTCGAACAAAAATTAAAACTGACCTGGAACTTTATATCTCTTCCCATTTACTTCGGAGAACTAAGAAAGTTCTGATGGACGAGACGTTTGAAGACTACGAATATAACACCAATTTGGTTCCGTTTTCAACAAAAGAAGAACAGGAGTTGTACTTCAATATTGAACGTGCTGCTCTGGAAGATCTGGCTGACGCGAAATACTCGGGAACTTCCGAAAAAGAGTATAACATGAAAGTATTAGAAACCTATATACGTGAGAGCCAGGCCTGTTCTCATCCACAAATAGCGCTGGATTCGATTGCCTTGAAATATGGCGAAGAATTCAATAGGGAATTCTCGGGTGATTCTACTAAAATGGAACGAATCGTTGCCGATATTATTTTGGCAGAAGGTATGAGTTTAGTATTTTGCCATTTTAATACAGAGATGCAACGTATCGCTTCTTCGTTGGATGAAAATGATGTTAGTTCTGAATTTTACGACGGGTCTATGTCCCATAGAGAGCGAGAACTGACTCTTAAAAAGTTTCGTAGTGAATCATCCGGTTCTCCTAAAGTTCTTATTATTCAAATTATGGCAGGAGGGGTAGGACTTAACCTGCAAAATTTCTCAAACGTGTTTATTCTTTCACCCGATTGGAACCCCACTAATGAAATTCAGGCCATCGCCAGAGCTCATAGGTTTGGACAGAAAAAAAAAGTTACGGTCAATAAATACCTAGTAGTATACAATCGCGAATTTATGAAAATTGGTGGAGATATTGATGAAAATTGCACAACAATAGATGAGCGCATACTTGAAAGACAAAAGGAGAAGCGGGTCTTGATGGCAAGACTATTAAAAGACGACACGTTGAGTTTTAATGAGAAAATAAGGCTTAATGATATCGTAAATCCATCACGAGAGAGTATAGTTAGTGATTTTATAATATAATAAAAATTTGATTAAATACACTTTGTATAATTTCTTATTAACTACATAAATACCATGGCATCTAACACAGACGTAAAAGAAATCGAGATAGATATCCCTATCGAGAAAATAAATGATTTAGCGTATATCCAAGAAAGTATTCTTGATGGTGCTTTTAGGGCTCTGAAAGAAGTAGCAGCCCATGGCGATATAGAATTTAAAGACTTAGTCAGAAGGTTTATTAATAGCGACGAGTATGTTACACAGGCCTTTTTAAATAAATGGGGTCTAACCAAGAAAGACATTTCGGATAAACCCGCTAATTCTGAGGAAAACATCACAACGTCAACACAAGCACCCGCTTCTACTAAATCTAAAGATGCGGCAGAGCCACCTATTGCTGATACGCCTTCCGTTGTAAAGCCACAGAAAAAATTAATGGTCAAGAAGAAGAAGAAATTGGTAATTAAAAAAAAACCGAAAAAAAAAACTTAAAGGTGGGTAAATATTTAACTGGATAATGATGTATTTTTTATTAATTTAAAGAAAGAATATATAAATATATTATATAAATGACTATGCGATTAATAGAGTTGGAATTTAGCCTTTTAGACAAACTAATGAATAAATATTCATCGGAGTCAATTGATACATTTACTCATAGAGCAGAAATCAATTATACCGTTACTAATTTATTAAATTCTATTAATACTATTTACGACGATCCTCTGCTAATGAAGTCTTATTACGCTAATTTAATTTCTATGGTTATACTTAAGCGCGCAATTCATTATCCATCCTCCGAAGGTCTTCGAGAAGTAAGTTATTGGTTATTTATAAAATTACACAGTGAGTTTCCAGATACTATGGAAGAAATATTGGAGAGTTTTCCTTCTATCGGTTATTGGGGTGATTTAAATAATATTTATAAAATTGTTTATGAATCAAATAATGCCCCCTGGTATCCATATAAAACACGACTTTTGAATAAAATTATCAAAATATGGTGTTACAATTTGCACTTAGAGGAAGAAAACTTAAATAATACTACCGATTGTAGTAAGTTCACTTATTTATGTAAATGGATTCCTAGAGAAAAAAACGCAATTAATAAAGATACTAAGGTTGTTAATAAAATATTACAAGCCTATTACCCTAAATTATACAAAAAAAAAAGAGTGACAGCATTTAAAAGATATAGAAAACTGGTCTCCTCTATAAATAAAAAAATTCAGACTACTGAAATTTATATGTGCGATAAAAGGTTTTCTAAAATTGATTACAACCAAGTGCCGACTACGTGTTTGGAAAAAAATATTTTGGGATGGTTGGATATTAATAAAAAAGGCAAGCGAAAAAATATATTATTATTAGATAGAAATATCGCCAGAGCGAATTATATAAAATATATACAAAATAAAAATACTTCTTGTGACTATTATGACAATAAATACACCTATCCGCTAGGAACTCATATTTTCGATAAACTAAGTGACCCCGCCTATAAATATTTTAAGGATATAGTGTGGGATAGTGACGAAATAGACTTTTTTACAAAAATACCCCAACCAATCATTTTAGATTAGATAAACTTATAAATAAATTTTTTTTATAAGATTATATAAATAGATATGAATAAATCTTTGCAATTTTTGCAATATGGGACGGGTCTTTTTTTTACATTTGAAAATGCGGAAGAAACTCCGGGAGGTGATAAAGTATTTAATGTTTTGCAATTTAGAAATCCGAAATCCTTTTCAAAGGAAACTCAAAATTATTTAAATTTAATTACTATACAGGAAGATGTTAACCCTGTAGGAAGTCAAAAATTCAAAGTAGCCAGATACCCCGGTGATATAGATTTAATGGAAACAATAGAATATTGCTGTTCATTAAACACCGCTACTCAAAAAATAGCGAAAGCTATAAGTAAAATGGCAAAAGTAATTAACGAAACTAAAAAAATATATTTAGGGGATTTTAAAGCAGGACTCGATGATAGATACACTCGATTAAAGGAAAATTTAGGAGAAATAAATGAATACAACGAAATAGCAGGTTATGATTATAAAGAACTAAAAGAGATAACTAAATGCCTTAGAGAAAAGAGATTAATTACGAATCAAGATTTTAAAGAAATTAACGATTTATTAGTAGAAACAATATCTATTTCTAAATGGACAATTTTATACAAGTTTTGTAGGGATTTTTGGATTATTAGATGGTCTCTTAGTGAATTAATTGCCGGTAAAAAATTAATAGGACTCAAGATTGCTAAAAAAAAACATATAAAATTAAGCGAGGCATTAAAACATAGAACGGTATGTAAATTAGATTTATGGGCACCTGTTAATAAAAGATATATGGAAGTTACTAATTTTTTTTTAACAAGTTATATGGATAAATCGGGGGAAAGTATTGCTATTTCCCCTCCATTAGGAAGGTATAAGGAGCATATTATTACTGATATAAAACATTATGGCGATGATGATATGGGTGCATATAACCCACTTAAAATGTCAAAAAGAATTTGGGCATTGGCCGTAAGTATAGGCGACCAAAAAACTTTAAAAAAAATATATCCATTATTTTCTAGTGGGGCATCGTCTTTATATCAGATTGATGCCGAAATAGAAACTATTGTTTTTATGTTAGAAAAAAAATCTATAGAGCAAAAAATTAAAAGGGATAAAACTATAATTGTTATTAAAGAGCAAGTCGATGGGTTTAAAAGTAGAATAAGTGAAATATATGATATGGAAATTGACGAAGATCTCTTATTTTCTATAATTGATGATATTGTGGAATCAAACCAAAATTATTTTATAATAAAAAAATTAAAACAACTTTCAAAAATTATTTTTGAATACCATAAAGATGGCGCAGAAACTTATTTAAAAAATGCAAATTTATTAAATGTTAATAAATATGATTATCTTTTAGGGGATTAGGCATAAGACACAGGAATCAATATATTTTTCGAACAACACCGTTGCAATTTATCTAAAAGTGTTTTGTATAATCCGGCTTGTTTGTAAAAATCAATAAATATAATATTTTTTATAGATAAATTATTTAATTGATGTAATACATCATAGATATTAAAGAGTGCTTCTTGTATATCGCCCTTTTCGCTTAAATCTACATACCCACCACATAACTCTTTTTTTTCCCAATTTCTTTTACCAAAATCAACCAAAATACTTTTCTCTAAATATTGAAATGTTAACTTATTAAACTCTTTATTTAATTTTTCGGTGGTAATAAAATTAGCTAAAACACACTTCTTATCAATACTATAATGTTTATCTAAACAACCATGTTTCTCGTAGGTTTCGGTGTATTCTATATTTACATCTGGTAAAATTTTATCGATATTTTTTTTTGTAATAATTCCCGGTCTTAGAATAGAAATATTATTATTATTATTTATTTTAATAATTGTATTTTCAATAGCATATTTAGAATTTTGGGAATTTTTTAAAACTGTAATATCTATATCTTCAAAATAATTTTTTACATGATTTATATGAGAACAACTTACCTTATTAGATATATTAGCAGAAGTAGTTATTATAGGCTGGTCTAATTCGGTAATTATTTGTTGGATTGATTCATGGGCGGAGCATTCAAACGAAACAAACTTATTAGAAGAATACAACGGGTTATCTAAATTAGTTTTAACTACAATATTCAGTGGACCTGGCCAAAAAGTATCAGTTAAAATCTTAAGTAGTTTTTTTTCAGAATCACTAATAGCTAAAAAGGGTTTTATCATCTCAAATCCAGTAACGGCCAAAGTAAACGGTGATTCAATCGATTTTTCTTTTAATAAATTAATTTTTTCAATCGATTGTTTATTGAAAATATTAGTATTGAATGTATATACACCATTTCCAGGCAATATGACTACTTCGCCATCATTAATTTTATCAACTATAACACGGAGTGTCGCTTCTGATATATTTAATATTTTCATTTTAATTTAGTTGAGGAATATATTTCTTATATTCAAATTTTATTTAATATATGCTTTAAAATAATTTGTGTTAAATATCTATATGAGTGACTTAGAAATAAATTTCCAAAAAACCGTGGAATGTATTAAAACTTTATCGCAAGTTCTTTCAAACGAAGAACTTTTAGAATTATATGGATTATATAAACAGGCTATATTAGGAAATAATAATACCAATAAACCAAGTATATTTAATTATAAAGGGTTAAAAAAATGGCAATCGTGGACTTCTTTTAAAGATATAACTTCTGACATGGCCAAAACTAAGTATATTTTACTGGTGCAAAAATTAGTGAACGAATATTCATAAATTTTATTTATAAGCTATATTTATAAATATGAGTATTCCTAATAGAATAATATTAACATATAAGACTGATAAAATTGAATTATTTCCTGAAAAATATAAAATGTGCTATACAGAAATTAAAAAATATTTTGGAAACAATTTTGAAATAAAAATATATATCGATAGTGAAATGGACAATATTGTAAAAAATTATAGTAAAGACTTATATGAAATATATAAAAAACAGCATATTATTGTCAAAACAGATATTTTTAGATTAGTAGCATTATATGTTTTGGGGGGATATTACATGGATATGGACATATTTTGGATAAAATCTCCAGACAAATTACTAGAAAATATAAAAAAAGAAAATAAAGAAATTGTTTTTTGTGTAGAAAAAAAGGGCTTGCAACAAAACAATTATTTCTTTAAAAATAAAAATATCACTTCCCAGATTTCAAATTATTTTATTGCATCCAAAAAAAATAGTCCTATTTTAAAAATTTTTATAGACAATCTATTCAATACTTTAAATGAAAATACTAAACTTATTTTAAGTAAATGGACTCCGTGTCATATGCTTCTTTTAATTAATAGGAATAATATTCTTAATAATGTTTTGATTTCAAAAGAACAAATAGATAATCAACATGTATATAAAATAGCCGATGTTTTAATGAGGTCGGGACCTTTATTTATAACTAACATTTATACGGAGTTAGATAAAAAAATCACCGATAATATCCAAATTATTCCGTCTGAAAATAATGACATGGTAGGTAACTGGGCTAAACATTTATATTCGGGTTTAGGTTGGAAGAATTAAGTAATAAAATATATTTAATCAAACGTGATAATAATTGGTTTTTGCTCTTTTATTTTGGGTTCTTGTGGATTCGTATGTAACTTTTTTATTGTAATCACGGAAGCTGCTATTATATTTGTCCATGGGTCGATTTTACCAACATGGTATAACATAAATTTATAACCGCTCGAATATTTTTCTTTAGAAAATACAGTATAACCAAGATGTTTTAAAACTTGTCTGAGAATAGTTATGATGTTTTTTTCAGACAAGCTATTTAAATAAGTTCTTGCTTTACATGGTATATAACATTTTTCTAATTCTGGTTTGAGTTTTATTAACTTTGACACCGAACCCCTATGTAGTAAATCAAGGCGTGAAAACGAGGTATTATCATCTAACGCATTTAATCCAAAGGCGCACAGAAGTTGTCTGATTAAGCCGGAGGTCGGATATACCTTGAAGAGTTGGTCATTGAGCATTAAATTAATATAGAGACAGATTATTAAATGGTAATACAAAAACAAGAAAATCACACCTCATATTGTTTAATTTGAAAATAAAATCAACGAATAATTCAGTCATAAGGAGAAGCAAACTTCTTCCAAGACTTAGTTAAAAATATACACATAATTTTATATAGAACTTTTGTGGTAGTAAGACGACCAAATATAAATAATGATAACACAAAAATATATTAGTTATTAAAAAATTCATGAACGAATATTTTTAAATATATGGTTTAAAATTATATTTCAATCGATTAAAAGCAAAATTTTGATATTAAAAATATTTCAGTTATAATATGAATATGATGAGAGTTACTAAAAGAAATGGCGAACAGCAACTTGTTAGTTTTGATAAAGTTACGAAACGGCTTAAAGTACTATGTGAAATGGAACCAAAGTTAAAAAATGTAGACTATACAGGAATTGCGCAAAAGGTAATCAGTCGTATATATGATGGGGTCAATACGTATGAATTAGACGAACTCGCTGCTGAACAATGCACACAAAAAGGGGTGGATCATATTAATTATAGTATTCTTGCTTCTAGAATTGCTATTTCCAATAATCAAAAAAGAACATCACCATCATTTTCAGAAACTATTTCTATTCTTTACAATAATACAGATGTAAATGGGAAACCATCTCCTCTAATCGCCGATAAAGTATATTCTTTTGTTAAAAAAAATAAAACTAAACTTAATAGTTACATCGATTATCGGAGAGATTATAATTTTAATTATTTCGCCCTCAAAACTTTAGAAAAAGCATATCTTATGAAAATTAATAATATTATTGTAGAAAGGATACAGCATATGTTTATGAGAGTAGCTGCTGGATTATACCCCAATAGTATTAGGGATGTGTTGGAGACATACGACTTACTATCACAGAAATATTTTATCCACGCCACGCCAACACTTTTCCACAGCGGGACCCCTAAACCGCAATTATTAAGTTGTTTTCTATTGGAGGTAGGAGATAGTGTCGAAGGGATGTACACCGCCATGAAAAATTGCGCTTTAATATCAAAATGGGCTGGAGGAATAGGGTGCCATATTCATTCTATTAGGGGGAAAAACTCAGTTATCAGAAGCACAAACGGTAAATCTAATGGAATTGTTCCTATGCTTAGAGTTTTTAATGATGTAGCCCGACACATTAATCAATCGGGGAAAAGAAATGGTTCTTTTGCTATGTATTTAGAGCCTTGGCATCCGGATATTATGGAATTTTTAGAATGTAAAAAAAATCATGGTGATGAAGACGCGAGAGCGCGGGACTTGTTTTATGCCATGTGGATTCCAGATTTGTTTATGGAGCGGGTGATGAAAAATGAAAACTGGACTTTGTTTTGTCCCGATAAATGTAAAGGATTAGTTGAAGCGTATGGGCAAGATTTCAAAAACCTTTACGAGCGCTATGAATCAGACGAATCTAATATAATAAGAACTCTACCCGCAAGAGAAATCTGGATATCTATTTTAAATTCACAAATGGAAACAGGAACTCCTTATATTTGCTATAAAGATGCTTGTAATCTGAAATCAAATCAAAAAAATCTTGGAACTATTAAAAGTTCTAATTTATGCACCGAAATTATAGAATATTCTAATGAAAACGAATATGCTTGCTGCACGCTGGCTTCTATTGGATTACCTAAATATCTTATCCCTTTTGACAAATCTTCTTTAGGTAAAGTTACTATTTATACTATTGAAGGATGCAAGGCATGTGAATGGACTAAAAGACTATTAGATTCTCATGAAATAGGATATACATTAATTAATGTAGTGGACGACGACGATAAAGATGAAAAGACCGATATAGACCCAAATACGATGACTATGACCGAATTATATAATACTATACGGGATGTTCCTATTGAATCGGCCGCACCGGCGATGGATTTCAGTTTTCCTATTATTTATTCTAATAGAGAAATAACTGAAGGTCAATTTGTGGAAGAAGAAATCGGTGGTTTTACAGAATTATACAATAAAATCAAACATACATTTGATTTTGTTAAACTGAAAACCGTTGTTAGACGAATAGTTAAAAATCTAAATAATGTAATTGATTTGAATTTTTACCCTGTAGAGGAAACAAAGCGTTCTAATCTAAAACATCGACCTATCGGAATTGGTATTCAGGGATTGGCGGACGTTTATGCCCAATTCAGATATTCATTTGATAGCGACGAAGCAAAGCAACTAAATAAGGAAATTTTTGCCACAATATATTATTCTGCTTGCCAAATGAGTATGGAATTGGCGAAAGAAAGAAATGAACGAATGGTAGAATTTAAATCACAGATTAAGGGTAAAATCTTACCGGAATTATACGACGAAAAGGCACTTAAAAGTTGTAGAGGGGTTAAATTATATCACGAACTTAAAGTATCCCAGTGTGAGGTTGAACGAGATGAATTTTTAGGTTCATATTCATCTTTTAATGGGTCCCCTATTTCACAGGGTAAATTTCAATTTGATCTTTGGAAACAAGAACCTTTATCAAAAGTCGCGGGAGTAGAATTTGATTGGGAAGGTCTTAGAAATGATATTATGGAACATGGAATGCGGAATTCCCTATTAATGGCACCTATGCCCACGGCGTCAACCAGTCAAATTTTAGGTAATAATGAATGCATCGAGCCTTTCACTTCAAATATTTATTCGAGAAGTACACTGGCTGGTCAGTTTGTAATTATTAATAAGTATTTACAGCAAGATTTGCTTGATATTGGGCTTTGGGACAACCGTCTTAAAGACCAAATTATAATCGACGATGGTTCTATTCAAAATATTAAAAGTATCCCCCGAGTTATTAGAAATCTTTATAAAATTTCTTGGGATTTATCCATGAAGGATGTTATTGACCAGGCCGCTGACCGGGCCATTTATATTTGCCAATCACAAAGTTTAAATCTTTGGGTTAAAAATCCCGATACGAATAAATTGTCATCGATGCATATGTATTCTTGGAAAAAGGGGCTTAAAACGGGAATGTATTATCTTAGGAGAAGGGCAGTAGTGAAGGCACAGCAATTCAGTATTGACCCAGAACAAAACGACGACTGTTTAATGTGTGGTTCATAAAAATAAATAGTAAAAAAAGTAAAAATAATAAACAGTTATTATTTTCTTTTTATATATAAATGCCCAAGTGTAAAAATAATCCTAAAAAGACATACAAAGGAACCGAACCTTCGCCCAAAGGAAAGGGTTGGTGTGCGGGAGGTATGGAGGAGGGAGTAACTAAAAAAGGAACGGATGGGAATAAATGGATAGTCGCTTCAAATAAAAATGGCCACAAGCGGTGGGCTAAAGTTAAAAAATCTACAAATAAAATAAAAGCTAAATCTCCTAAAAAATACCCTAAAAAGTCACCTAAAAAATATCCAAAAAAGTCACCTAAAAAATCCCCTAAAAAGTCTCCAAAAAATACCCCGTTCATAAAAAAACTATTTAGAGGGTTGTTTTGGTCCAACCCAACATATATTGATCCATCTAAATATGTATATTTAACAGTAAAGCCATTTTATTACACTGCGGAAGCGCTAAAGGCGCAAATCGCCGAGGACGAGGATATGACAGAATTTAAATTTAAAAAAAATGATATATCTGATGTGGCTATCGAAAAAATTTATAAAAAAATACTAACAGAGTGGTTTTTTCTTTTTCAAGAAAACGAAGACTACGTAACGCTGGTTAAAACTGAAAAAAAACAAAATAAAATAAAATTTACTCTGAAATACGATAGGGAGAAAGTAGATATTAAAGACCAAGAAGAAAAGCTTGTAGAGGGTATTTGGGATATGACCAGCGCGGGCGAAGAATTATTTATTAAAAAGATTAATAAGCAAAAAATATATGTACTTTTATATCCACAGGATACAACCCTCACTCAGTAAAATATTATAAACCATAACTGGTGAAAAGTGTTTAAATAATTCACGTGTGAATTATATGTATATAAAAATTTTATTTTATTATATAAATATAATGGATTACAGAGAAATATTCAGAAATGCCCTGGATTGCGATAACAAAAATATTTATAATTTATGTAATAAAAAAACCCACCCAGAACAATTAAATACAGGAGATATAATAGATATTAATAATATGAAATACCTCGTGTTATATAAATATGGAAAATTCCACAAATTATTATGTATTGAGGAGTACAGAGAACAATTAACTGATTTAAAAAAACACGATTTTATATTAGTTTTATCAAATAAAATCAAAGATAGAATTAAAGAATACGAAAAAAAAGATTTAACAATAAGTAGGTATGTAGTAAATAATTATTTTGATAATCAATAAAAGTTAATTATATTCGTTATCATAGCAAAGGTAGTTAATACGCAGAGAGGTTTCGCGTCCTAATCGCTGTGCTCTACCAATCACCTGTTTTTCCAAATCTTTACTCATGCGATGATAGATAATTATCTCATCTGTGAATTGTAAATTCAGACCTGCTCCAAAATGTTTGGCATTAAGCAGAAGAACATTAAACTTCCTGTCTTTAAAGTTTGAAATAATTCCCTGAATGGTCGAACTGGCACCTTTGATACCGCTGTATTTAATATTTAAATCGTCCAGTTCTTTTCTTATATTACTCAGAGACGATTCGTATTCGGAGAATATCATGATTCTCTTATTACTATCTTTTTTAACAAGATTTACTAGATTTTCCATTTTACCAAGAAGTGTATTTTCGTCGTCTGTTTTTGTGACCGTTTCGGTGGAATCATTAATTATAATATTCACGTCCTTTATTTTAATTTTCGCCCTGCAAAGTGGGCACTCTTTTGAAGTTGACAACGCCATCGTAATACATTCCAAACAGAATACATTATTACAGCAAGGCGTTATAGAAGGTTCCGCAAAATTACAATAGCAAATAGGGCAATTTTTGGATTCGATGTTCCCCACTCTCTCCTCTATACCTTTAATTTTAGCTTCTATACTAGTAATCTTTTCTTTATTAGATTTAATAACTTGTTTACAATTTTTAAGCAAAGTCTTTGTTTTAATCAGTTCCGTATCTATTAAGCTTGTGGTTAATGGGTCATTCTGTAAAGGATTATTTAAAGCTTCCAACGACGTTACCGATTTGGTATGTTCAACAATCTTCGCTGTTTTTTCAGCAATTTTTTCTAATAGAATATTCTTTTTATCTTTAAGCTTTTGTGTAATCTGTTCTATTAGTTCCTTTTCAGTTCCACCCTCACATCCAAGTATTTCAATAGCTTTCTTTGTATCTCCGGCATTAAACGCTTTCAGAGCCTCTTTATCAATAGCATTTTTAATTGCACTGAGATGTGGTGGTGTATAGCATTCTATAAAATTAATTAGCGGCTCTGGTATATGAATAGAGTGCTCGATAAATTTGTTATTATTTCTAATAATATTAAACAGTCCTCTAAAACTGCCTAATTTTCTTTGACTGGAATATGAATGGAATATATTAGCTAAAATATCTTTTAAGAATCCTGTTCCAGAAATTCCAGCAGATATAGTTTTATAAGTATGGGTGGAGTAATTATATTATCGCTAACCATACGGATATAGGATATTATTAATCGACGAAGTTATATACCATACCTGTTTAGCATACATGTATGGAAAGGCTGGTATTTTAATAGAGTCTACCTCGTCTACAATGATTCGCTCGAAGCAATATCCTTGGATAAAATATTTAAAATTACTTAGTCGTTGATGATTTTTTTGAGCAAGAATTTTCCAGTCGTTTTCAGATATAAGCTTTTCCATATCATTTTTTATACTACTATATCTCTTTTTCAATTCTTCACCTACTTCGCCAGAAGAATCGTCGCAACTGATATTAGCAAAGTCTTTATAAAATTCTTTAGTTTGTTGTTTAAGTTTATTTAGTTTATAGCTCATTTGTAGATTTTCCGACTGATAAATCTCTTTATTACTACCTGATTTTACACCTGGTGTTACTCCAAGAATAATATTTATGCGTATATATAGTTTTTTATACATAGTAGATTTTACTAAAACGATGTCATGTTTATTACATTGTTCTATAAAGTGCTTTTTAGAACTACATAAACTAGTGTAATTCTTTTTACCAGATACAAAATACGCCTTCAATTTAGTAAACGTTGTGATATAATTTTTCCATTGCAAAAATATATTATGAGGGACTATAATTAGATTAGTTTTAAGACGAATCGTTTGTGGTTCAATACCTAAACTATACAATATATCGTAATTTCGTCCATACTGAGAATAAGAATGTGCTTCTTTTTTAGATGAATAGTATACGGAACTCGAAAGAGACGTTGTAGGTTTAGCGGCAATAAGAGATAGAATACATAGGGATTTACCACTTCCTACATTATCACAAAGTAAATTAACGTTATAAGAGTTAGAATATCGATAAGTGCTTGTTTCTTGAGAAACCATTTCATACAACGTTCTCATTTGATGGGGTTTAAGCTCTACTAAAATTTTTTGGGGGGTTTTTAGACATTTTCCTCCAGGAGAAATGGTCCCCTCGGTATTAATATATTTCACCAGTTTACTAAATGGTATTACTACTTCATCTCCATGTAAATCTAAAAGCTTTAGTTTATCTTTTTTAGCAAACATGTCATAATAGTTTTTAAACCCCAATGACTTTGCTTTAGAATCTACAGATTCTTTAATAAAATTATCCAAGGGCTTATAGTTATATTCATTTTTGGATTTTATACTATGTTCCATAGTTTTTTAAAATATAAAATATTTTTATTTATAATATCAAATTTAATATAAACCTAAACTAACTGTTACTATATAGTTTAATGGCTCTGAGTTTACCACTTATAAATAATTTTATTATTGAAAAAATAGAAACAATAAATAACCATATTGATTTTATAGAAAAACAAGAAAGTTCTTATAGGAGCGATATTATAGCTGAAATAAATGTTCTTAAAAATACTATTAAACTACAAGAGTATGAAATTAAATATATTAAGCATAATATAGATTCTAATAAATCAGATGACCATGCGCCGCCTGGATTAACAGTCGCCCATAAAAATATACACTCATCGGTGCCCTATAAAAAGCCTATATTATTAGATATATCGACACAGACAGACGATTTAAGTAAAAAAGACATTATCGATAAGCCCCAGATAGAGAAAAATAAAAATAAAAATAAAAATAAAAATAATACTAAGAATAATTGGACGGTTGTAACAAACAAAAAGAGCCACCGGTAAATAAGTTATTAAATTTTTTAATAAGCTATTTATATTTATTCGTCCTTTGAACTATCTGCCCATGACATTTGTAATATTTCAATTGAAAAAATAATTAAATAAATAGTCCCTATAACATTATAAGTAGATTCACCTAATCTTGAATGAAATATATAAGCCATCGAAACTAATAAATACATTACTACTCTTATGTACTCAAACATTATTTAATATATACATATATTATTTATTTCCACCAATTACAATTAACTTTGTAGACGAGGAGCGACCCCCATAGTTTCTAATTCTTGCACAAATAATTTAAACGCATATGGAACTCTTGCTTCTAAATAGCTAAATTCTTTATTTTTACAATTGTTACAGAATGAAATTTCTTTTTCCTTATTTACCATACAGACTAAACCACACAGCTTGCATATATGCAGCCTATAATTATCGGATCGGTCTTGTAAAGTTTCTTTTAGGAAACAAGCTGCCCCGTGGGATAATATACAATCTCGTTCCATTTCTCCGAATCTTAATCCACCATCACGGGACCGACCTTCTACAGGTTGTCGGGTTAGAATAACGTTGGGTCCTGTCCCCCTCGAATGAATCTTGTCATCAACCATATGCTTTAGGCGTTGGTAGTAGGTGGGACCCATAAATATATTAACTTTTAATTGTTCACCAGTTCGCCCACTGTATAAAATTTCATCGCAATTTCTTTCATAACCAAGGCTTTGTAATATATTACCTATCTTATCAATATTAACTTTAGTAAAAGCTGTGGCGTCGCCAAACATTCCTAAATTAGTAACGGTTTTACCTACAAGACACTCGATCACTTGTCCAATTGTCATTCTGGAAGGAACTGCGTGCGGATTCATAATAATATCTGGCTTAATACCATTCCTGGCAAAGGGCATGTCTTCCTGGTCATAAACAACACCAATCGTTCCTTTTTGTCCATGACGAGAGGCATGTTTATCACCAATAGTAGGCTTTCGCGTAGTTCTTATTCGGACTTTAACGAATTTATAACCATCGCCATTATATGATTGAGTTACCTTGGACACGTATCCATACTCGTTAGGTTTAATAGAGGTGGAACAGCATTTAAATAATTTTTTAGAATTACTATTTGAATAAATGGGATGGACCTTTCCAATAATAATATCACCACTTTTAATAAAGGTTTCTAATTTCGGGAGGCCATTACTTTCAAGTTTATTATAGTTATTACCTCGTGTGCCCAAAGTTACATTTTCATCGGGTCTTTTAAAACTTTCTTGCATTTTTGTATTTGATGAATGGCGTTTCTTTTCTTCGTCTTTATACGTTCTGTAAAAGTCAGAAACAAATAAACCTCTATCAACCGAACTTCTATTCATAATAATACTATCTTCCTGATTATATCCAGAATAAGAAGCTATAGCTACTATAGCATTTATTCCCGCGGGCAAATCATTCGATGGTAAATATTGCATAATTCTACTATTAATAATTGGCAATTGAGGGTACCTTAGAATATGTGCCAACGTATCAACCCTATATCTAAAATTAGTAGTATAAATACCCATAGCTTGCTTACCCATAGCGCTCTGGTATGTATTACGGGGAGCTTGATTATGGTCGATAAAAGGGATAACTGACGCCATAACTCCTGTTTGGAACGAACAATGTATTTCGCAATGACTATATTTATTAATCATATTCTGTGTAAGGGGTTTTTTACTTACTGCTATAAGACAGCTGTCTTGTTCCTGAACATCAATAAATTCGATAACCCCCTCCTCTATTGGTTTATGTCCCTTTCCTATTTCCGTTAAGGAGCCAAGAATTAAATTATTCCACCCAATTTTCCCCGAATCAATTTTCTCTAAATGTTCGTCAGTTATTACTAACTTATTATTTTTAACTATATATAAAGGCCTCGTGCATCTCCCGGCGTCTGTATAAATTTCTATTGTTTTGGAGAAATACTTCCAAACAATGCTGGTATGGATATGTAATATTCCCGACCGTCTTAGATTTTTCAAAGTGTCGACAATTTTTTTAGGTCTATCTACGCAAAATCGCCAATCTCCATTAATAATAATTTTATATGTATTTTTTAAATCAACTGGATTGAAATTTTCTATATTTTTAATATATGGTATATTATTTAAAACGTTAATTACTAAATTTATATCAGAATATTTCGTAACATGACAAGAAAGTGCTAAGTTTTTTACAACTCCAACAGAAGCGCCTTCTGGAGTCTCGGCACTACAAATATACATACACTGGGTATTATGTAATTTACGAGGGGCGATAAGTTTAGAACTTTTTTCGATAGGTGTATTAATTCGTCGTAAATGTGAAAGTGAAGAATTATAGGTTAATCTGCTTAAAACCTGCGCAATCCCCTGTTTATTCTTATTATTTTTAATACCCCAGTTACCCGTGGCAAGAGCAAATTTTAACCCGGTCGTAATCGTTGAAAACTTGATAACTTTATAGATATTTGTTTTGTTGATAATTTTATTAAAATTATTATCGGCTTTCCAAGAACCTGACGAGAATTCCTTATTAATATTAGTTTTCATGTCTTTAATTGCCTTTGTATAATATTGCCTAAACAGGTTCGTCATTAATACTCCTGCGGTATCAATCCTTTTATTTATATAGGAGTCCCGGTCATCAATCTTCCTTTTATTTAAAAATACATCTAATAGTTGTTTTACCATATGCCCTATAAAGAACGCCTTTTTCTTATAATTATTACCAATATGAGGCAGTAAATCGTTTTTTATAATATCTTTAAGGTAAATCATTCTACGTTCGTGTTCCGATTTATCCCTCTGGTATCCCATCATATTTACATATCGGCATAAATATTCTTGGGCCATCTCTTGACTGGTTATATTATGTGTTTCTTCTAAAGAGCTTCGTAAGAATTGAGTGTATTCCTTCCATTTTTTTTTTGGAACATCGTATAGAATATATTCTACAATTTCATAATCGGTTACAACACCTAAAACTTTAAAAATTACAAATAAGGGAATATCTTGCTTAATATGGGGTATTGATACTTTAATATTTTTACCCTGTATAGATTGCTTCGAAGTAATTTTAATCTGTAGATTTTTAGGAGTTAAGACCGTTTTATCTGGAACAGACCTAATTTCAACAATATGGGAATATTTTGGCTGGAATTTACTATTTTTAAAACAATATACCTTGTTTTCGGCTTGTCTTTCTTGTGATACTAATACTTTTTCAGTTCCATTAATTATAAAATACCCCCCTTCATCATATTCACATTCTTCGTAATCTATTTTTTTATTTAGAGATATATTAGATAAAATACAGGCCTTTGAACCCAACATAATAGGTAGTTTACCACACTTAATATTATCTAAAACAACCTCCTTATTTATTCGTTGCTTTGTTAAACCCTCTCCGTATTTTTCGTATGTTTTGAATTTGAATTTAATATAGATATCCCCTGCATAAGTAAAATTTCTTAAACGGGCTTCATTCGGGTACATAATAGATTGGGCACCATTATTTTCATAAATTCTGGGAGATGTTATCGATTCGAATTCTATATCTATATATAAATCGTATCTATGTTTATTAACTTCTAAAACTTTAAATTCTATATGGTTATCTATAAATTCTGTAAATTCTTTTTGTAGTTTTTTTTTCCGAAGTTCTTCTATCTTAGGTTGGTCAATTAAATCAATAACGCGGGCGGTAGTTCTTTTTTCAGAATAGTTCTTTTTATACGTTTTATATATATCAACTATTTCGTTGTATTCAATCCATTCAGGTGGTGATGTGCTAAACTTTGAATCTGGTTTAACGCGATAAAATTGTTGTTTTTCTACAAAATCATAATTTAGAATTATAGAATTAAACTGTTCAATTACAGATTTCAAACCAGATTCCAAAAATTGATTATAAGAATCTATCTGATGTTGGACTAAATATTTGGGTTCGTTCATTATTAATTTTAATAATTTCCACGCCCCAGCATCCCAATTATAATTTTTAGATTCCATTGAATAAGATATATTACACGAAGTTTAAGTAATTTTTTCAATCAAATTTTAATAATAATTAAATTATGTAAAATATATAATAATATTATTTATATGAAAAAAATTATTATAGAAAATAAGAAACAGGTGAAGAAAAGCTACAAAAAAATTCGAAAATTGAATAATAATATAACTAAAACTATTACATCCAAGTCTAATAATAAAACTTCTGACAATAAAAATATTAGAAATACTTTACAAAAAAAAACTAAAAAAATTATATTAAAACCACAAACAACTAATAATATAAAAAAACAACAAGTTAATTTTAATAAATTAGTTATAAAAGAGTCTAAAAACATCGAAAATATTTTTAAAATAAATTCTCTTAAACATAATTCCAATATTAAATATTTTCAAAATTTACCACAATCAAATGATATTTTTGTTTGTGCTGTTTTATCTAAAGAGTTTAATATAATTAAATCTTAATTTTTAATACTTCATCCATTCTTACTCCCCCAATATAATCCCGCGGATAAATGCCGTATCCTCCCTCCTCCAAACCTCCACTTGGTCATCTATATCACGAAGGTTTTGTATGTGACGGGACCCCAGCGCGTTGAGGATCGGCTTCCCCGAACCAATCGTGAATAGTTTCTCACGCACCTCGTTTCGATAACAACGGTGAAGAACCCCCAGCTGTTCACGCCCTTTAATCATATTCCATTCATGGTTCTTGGGTTCCCATGCGTCTATTGGATTTAGAAGAATACCTGAATGATGACGAGTAATACCCAATACTACATCTTCTTCATCATTCAACGCAGCACCCAGAATATCAAGCACCTCATCCCGCGTGAGACCAGACACATCCTGTCCGTTGATTGTAACGATTCTGTCCCCAATACCTGGTCGTGCATTTTTCTTAAGAAACGCATTGTATAGACCACCATCGCATGTCATTGAATCTACCTCAACCCCACCGCTCACACTTGGGCGAATTTCTACGTTCAACTGCTTCTCGGATACAGTCAGTTCAAAAGTCGCCATTGTTCGTGGTAGTATAAAATAGTAGTAATCTAAATTTAGTGCGTCCAGATAAATCAAATTTATTTATTATTAATATTTTCCCATAGTTATGTTTTTGGAATATAATTAATGTATTTAAATCAGTCATTTTCCTTATCGGTGTTGCTCAAATATATAATTAAATAAAAAATAAAATATAGTAATATCTACAATTTATTAAATAATTCAATATAGTAAATTAAATATTTTCAAAATTTATCTCAATCAACCGATATTTTTATTTGTTCAGTTTTATCTAACGATTTTAATATAACTAAATCTTAATTTTTAATACTTTAGTCATTTTATTAATAGCATCTTCGAATTTTTTACTATTGTCAAATAAAACCTTAATTATTTTGAAAAATTCATTAAGCTCTTTAAGACCAAGACTCAAAACACTCTTAATATGGAAACAAGTATTGCATTTATGTGCATATTTTATAGCATCTTTTTTAGACTTTATTTTTTTGGCGTGGTTTTTACAATAAGATTTTATACTACCTTGTGGGAATAGTTCCGGATAGGTTAACACTTCTTTATAAAATTTAATTAATATTTTACAAAATTTATAAGAATTTTTTATCAATGGTACTATTTGAAAAATACACCCTTTGCAAAATCCCATAAAATCGTCAAATGGGTTTTTAATACAAATCTCCATTTTATCCGTTATGTCCGATAATTTTTTAGAAATCTCCTTTGTCTGAATAGTATAATTTTTTATAACTTTATCAGCACCCTCTGAACAAATTTTAGCCCTGTTAATCATAAATAATAATAACTGCGATAGGTATTTTAATTTAGCAAAGATTTCTTTTAGAACGGCGAATATATTATGAAAATCCCGCTGTGTCTGCTTAATACTTTTTTCAATTTCGCCTATAGCGGCTGTTGCGGGAAATAAAAGAACATTAATAGTTGTTTCTCCAATTTCTTTAATTAGTCTGGGAAAATCGGT
>Ga0206129_10002148_pt1 | contig 25125 bp, 10 predicted proteins | sample Helgoland_Spring_8_FD_148616 | JGI IMG/M metagenome (GOLD analysis project Ga0206129, IMG submission 148616) | Pelagic subsurface seawater microbial communities from Kabeltonne, Helgoland, North Sea - Helgoland_Spring_Bloom_20160502_2 | ecosystem: Environmental > Aquatic > Marine > Epipelagic ...
GTCTACCGAAGTGGTCCAAGATTGGGAACTCAGGGTCAATCATATGAAGGTCTCTAAAGATATCCTTCAAGTATCCCTCAGGATTTTCCATTGAGCCAACCTTCTGCTGAATAGCACGATTGCTAACGGCTCTTCCGGTTCTTGTTGCTTGTTTAATTATGTTGGGAACCAACAATCCACTGATGGTATTTAAGCCATAGTTCTCTACCTTCTTAACCAAGCCTTCGGTTGCTGCCTCAAGGTTTTGATTGGATGCTGAACCGCTTGGTTGAACTTCTTTAAACAACCCGGCAAGTCCCTGTACAAAACTTTGCTCCGCCATTGAAGACATCATAGAAGTTGCATAAGTAACCGCTGTAGATAACGCACGATTTCTTTCTGCCTCTGTATTGTTACCAAACCTTTCGTGGTCTCTGATTGTACCTACGGCGGCAAGAGTTAAGAATACCATACTATCACGATACTCAACGCTCTTTCTTTCTGAAGCAGGAAGTATCTCTCCTGTAACCAAGTCTCTGTTTACTGTAATCGTAAAGGGCTTGAACATTCTTTTCTGAGCCATCTGATATCTCTTGTTGTAATCAGACGGACCGGCACCGGTAATGGTTAACCACGGCAAGTTGTCCTCATCATCGTCATCACCCTGTGTCAAACCGGCGATAGCCAAAGTCAGTAGGGTGCCAATAGTCGCACGGCCACGAGCAAGAGATTTCTCATAATCATTTACTTCTGTCCAAGACCAACTACCCGCTTCCATTTTACGAGCCTTCTCTCCGAAGAACTTGGTAGTGATACCGGCAGATTGTTTTAAGAATCCAAGTGGGCTATAAGCATATCCACGATTAGCAACGTTAACAAGAATACGAGCGAACGGAATGAACATAGTTTTCGCTGTACCAACAAGCACCTTGGATGTAGTACTACCCTCTTTTGCTTTGTTAATGCCATTGAAAAGTGAGGCGTAAGTAGCACCAAGGAAACCATCAGGGTCGTAGTTAAAGGTATACTCCTGTCCTTTTCTACGCATATCCTTATCCATTGTTTCACTTACCTCTTGCTTACGAGCCAACTCAAACACACGTATACGATGTCTCGGAGTACCTTGTTTAAACCCTTCGTTCTCCGCTTGAGTTGCATAGCCTTGGTATCTTGCTTCACGCTCAGGGTCTTTACCGAATAACAATTCCTTAGCCTTATCGTCAAGGTCCTTAGGGGCAAACTTGTGATTGCGCTTAAGACGTTGCTTCATCAATTCCATTTGAGCAGATTGAGACATTGTAGCAAATGCAACATCAGTTCCAATCAACGCGCGACCAAAGTACTTCATAATCTTTGGGTTGAACACGGTCAATAGTCCACGTCCAATACCTGTAGAGATGTGACCAACAAACTTAGCAATCGGATTGTCACTTTGAGTAAGCGAACTTGTGAACTTGTTGTCTCCTGTAAATTGATTAGGACTCATATACTCATATATAGGCATCCCTTCAGTCATTTTACGTTCGTCGAACTTACCTCCCTGAGTGTATCCGTATTGAATACCTGTAGACATAATGTACCTAAGCACATTTAAAGCAGGTATAACGCCCTTAAACATACCCATATAGAATGCACCCGCATCTTTTATATTGGTTGAAGCAGCGGCTTCGGTAATACCCTCAAAGATTATTTGATTCAATGAGCCAAATATATTCTTAGCGTTAGTACCATAACCGCTCAATAGGTTTGCATAGTATTGGTTCTCCAATATATCATACAGACCAACAGGCATAACCCTTGAAATGAATCTCATCATCTCACTCTCTGCTTCAATCTTTGGTAAACCATCAGGAGCATTCTTCATTTTAGAATGCAGTCGACGAATAGCCTCAGAGTCTTCGTCACTCAATGGCTCTTGACCCTTGGTGCGTAACCTATTGTTTATGTTCTGAACATAATAATTACTTGAAGTCTTAGCAAGAATAGATGCCGCCTGTATAAACCTACCCTTCTGAGTTAGTTCAGGAAGCAATACGTCCATTACCTGAGCGGCATAAGCACGATACTCTTTAGACATATCAGCCTCTCCTGCAACCATCATTTGATTTGCAATCCTATCAAACTCTTCGGCAACAATCCGAGTAAGTACAACACGAACTTCGCTATTAGCAAAACTTACTTTGTTAATTTTTAGTCGCTCGTCAGACATAGCCGTTGGATTCATAAGCAAGTCGTAGACTCCCTCAACACCCATCTGCTCTAACATTAAGTAAGCATCAGCAGAAGTAATCTTATTAGAACGAGGCAAATACTTCTTGGCGTTCTCTGTGATTTCTTCTGAGGTTTCTTGACTTAGATTCCCACCAAAGTTTACAAATCCTCGGCGTAGTTTTTCTCCAATCGTAGGGTCCTCAGGATTAAAGGCGACATCAACGAGACTATCGGCAACGTTAACATCCATACCTCCACGGATAAATGCCTCGCGAATCATATCAGAAGTCATACCTTCTGCCTTGTGCTTGTTGACAATCTCCTTGGCTTGTTTCAAATCCATACCACGATAAGGGTCAGTAGAGAAGTACAATAAACTTCCCGGCTCTGCCTTACGTACAGGCTTTAACTCTTTGGTTAACTCACCAAGTTCTTCATTAAACTTCTCAACCTTACTTGAATTAAAGTAACCTACATCACGATGACCGCTACGCGCTTTATTTAGATTAGTAAATGACATACGCGGTAACTTGTGAAGTCCCGGGAACATCATAGCGTGTGGCTCAAATCTGTTACGGGCTTTATCCCACAATGCCCATTGGGACATAAAGACACTAAGCCCTGCTTGTCTCGCCTTTTCTTCGTTGATAGATAACATACGCATATAGTTATCACTAACGCTCTGAACCTTATCAGGCTCTACAATAAAGTTTGTGCCCTGAAGATTAACCGATATAGTTGGATTGACCTCGCCTGATTTGTATCTAAACTTAACAGGGTTGTTACTCAACATAGAGAAGCCGACCTCCATATACATAGCCCCAACTTTTCCAAACTCATACTGAGCCATTACATCATCAAGGCTATCTGCTTTCTTTGCACCGGGGCGAACCATTGTCGCTTTATTCTTGTAGTGCTGCGCTTTTTCTTTTGCGTTCGTTATGGCATCGGCCTTATCTACCTGTGCGTTCCAACGTTGAACAACCATACGCTCAAACTCTGCTTTCACTTCCTTGTCTTTGAACAAGTCTTTCTCAAAGATGCGTAGCATATGCCTGTCCATCGCAGAGATGGCAGCCGTGCCCGGGTCTTGCCATACGATAGCAAACGAACCGGTCTTAGAAGATAATCCCGGAACTTGATTTTGAACACGCTCAAGGAAGGCTACCCACGTCTCCATTTTTTTCTTCATAAAGAATGCGGGGTCCTCTAAATACATCTTAGCAAATCTTGCTACGTTGGCTAAGTCAGCAGAACCTGCAAGTCCAAGTCCGCCCTCGTCCATCTTCTGCATATTAAAGAACGTCTTCATTTTTTTGTTTAGTTCTTTCTTCTCCTCAGCATTTAAAGATTCACTTGCATCTTTAGGATACATATTAGCAAGACCCTGAATGGTAACCTTCGATACATCTTGTGCTGTGAAGGCTTGACGTAGTCGAGGTATGCCCGGTGCTCCTCGGTCATACTTTAGGTTAATCATATCAGGATTAGTGATGGCAATGTTTGCCACATCCTTTGTGTCTTCTCTAACGACAAATCCATCAAAGCCTTTCTTATCAATAAAGTCTACTATGTAGGGCTGCTCAGTTAACCTAAAATTATTTTCTGCAAATGCCATCAGCATACCTATCCCCTCAGTAAAGCGTTCGCCTTTAAAGTCATCAGGTCTTGGTTGATAAAAATTTTGCTCGTATTCATTACCCCACTTTATAGACCCAAAGTTTAGTTCTGAAATTAGTTCTGTTAACTCAGGTCCTACTTCATCAACAGCATACTTATATAAAGCCTTGTAAAATAAAACATCAATGATTTCTTCTGCATCAGTCACTTGTCCTGATTCCAATCTAACAACATCAGACTCGTTATATTCCTCTCTCCAATCCTTACCTAAGAACAAACTATCAGAAGCGACAAGTCCCCTACCAATAATGTCAGACATTCCCGCAAAATCACTGTATTCGCTCGTATCTCGATTGATATATTTAAGAGCAAGTGTCCTGAGCATATTAGAATCTGTAGAACGAGAGAGAATATCTGCTTCTAAATCAGCAAACGATTGCTTCACAAGCATTGCATCAAACACTTCCTCAGCACTACTACTTGCGCTATAGGTAAACATCAAACCAAGTCCTACAACATTCATAGGCAGTTGAGTTGCTTCACCACGAGCCATACGTTGTATGTCCTTCTCTAAAGTGATAGCCAACGCGCTGAGTGCATTGCTGCTATTAGTGTCGTTTAAAAGTTTTCCAAATACATTACCCATCAAGGCCGGGTCAAATATCTTGGCATCAGCATTAACTGCTACCGATAAAACCTCACCGCCATCACCTTTAAATCCACTTGCTAAATAATAAGAAGGAGAAATAAATGGAGTAAACCCTGATGTGGGTTTCATAGTTTTATTCCAATTCAGTGTACCCGCACCCTTTGCTTCTTGAACTCTATCGAGTTTATCAAAGAAAAATTTTGTGCCGTGAAAGAAAATTGTACTTCCCGATTTAATTATTGTTCCGTCTTGAAGAGTTGCCTGTGAACCCCCCGATTGACCCGGAGCAAAGTTTGCTACTCCCAAATACATACGAGCACGAACGGGGTCTGAAGACGCTCTGAATATAGGGTCTACAGATTTCGTGTTTAAGAGCAACTGCTCTTTTCTTGCCGCTGTTTCAACTGCGTCTTCGTTGTAGGCAAATATTTTTTTAGACGATTCATCTTGTTGTAAAATAAGAGAGTTAGTATACGCCTCAACAAGTTTAAATCTAACAAACTGATAGTCGGTTTGAGTAAAATAATTGTCGTACCTATAGTCCTCAGCAAACTCCCTCGCTTCCTCTGACGCATATGGCTTCTTGACTTTATCGTGAAGAGCCAAGGCGTCTTTTACAACGTTGTTTACATTGATTCCTCTACTGCTAAACAACTCTATCTCATCTGATTCTAAATTGCCAACACCATCCGCTATAGCCTTAAGTGTTTCAAGGTCTATTGGTCTATTACCATTTTCCTCTTGGAAGATATAAAGCAATGAGTCCATTGAAATAGAAGATGCGTGTCGTTGGCTTTTTGTTTCTCCGTTACTTAGGTTGTGAGTAATGTCAAAAATCAAAGTAACACGCAACGTATCCCCAATGTAAGTGCCGTCTCGATATGCGTCTATATTTAATTTTTTATTGGCTACTCTATAAGAAAATCCTTCTGCAATAATATCTCCGGGTAAGGAGTGAGGCCGCGCAGCAGACATTATATTGCCACCAAACCACTGACGTATAGCCTCGTCAGATTCTGCATCCTCTATACCCTGTACTCGCATTGCCGCAACCTGCATCTCATTTGGAGTAAGCGGTTGATTAGGAGATAGCATTCCGAAAATAAAACGATTGAAGTTATCTACAGGGTCAAGCATTACCACTTGGTCCTCAGGCTTGGCTAATGAATTTTTAGCCTGTAAAAATAGTGGGTCGGGACCTTGATTGTATTCATCATCTACTTCCCTTCTAATACTTCCTTGAGTATGAGTACGTGCTAACTTGCGATAAAGAGCAGAGCGTATAAATTCGTCTTTAATATCATTAGGGTTCCAACCCTGTTCTTTCATCCATATTAATTCCGCATAGGTAAACTCATCGTTTATGCCAATGCCACCGGGGATTTCCCAATTAACTCCTCCGCCCATATTCACAGACTGAAGTTCAGATACGCCGCCAAAATTAGTAAGGCCGTATCTAAAACCATACTGCTGCATAGTCATACCGCCAATCATATAGTCTCTCTTGGAGTCGTTCCACTCAATCTTAACAGGAGCGTTAATCATTGAGCGATTGTCAGTGCGATGTGCTTCGTCTCTTACGAACGCTTCCTCCGCGACGGAGAGGGCATTATGAAGGTTTGGTCTTTCATCTGCGAGGTTAGGTCTGTTGCTCCGATACTCTTTAATAGTTTCGAAATATCCTCGTTCGATACTTGCCCGGTTTCTTCCTTCTTCGCTACGCGTGGTGTATTGAGACTTGAATCTTGGTTTAACTTTTGCATAACTTATTTCTTTTATATCATTACGATTACCTAAAGACTTTAGTATCCTTAGCGCAAAACTGTTTCTATTAACAAATATATGTAATTTATCGGTATTTAAATCATAAGAATATCCCTCAAGACTTAATCCTTTTGCAAACTTAGTTATAAAATTAACCTTATCTTCTCCTTCTAATTCAGAAGGTTCAAAGCCTATGATTAAGGCAAGTGGTTGGTCTTTAGCAATCTTAATACCATCGCCGTGATGATTAAACATTACGGCTACATTAGTACCATAGGAACCACCACTAACTTCTTGATAAGAATACTCGCTTCTAAAAGCATCCGTCACCTGTAAGTCTTGACCTACAGTTTTTGCAGAGAACTTACTAAGGATTCTTTTAAATGAGTCAGCCTCCTCATACATACTCGGGGCATTGACATCATCTTGTGGGTCAGCGTTAATAGTAGTGTTCAGCATAAACTGACCTATTAAACCTGATTGTTGAATCCTTGAAAAGACTGACGTTATAATTGATAACGCGGCAAAGCCTTCACTAACGTTTATGTTTTTGGTAGCGTAAACGTTATCAAAAGCAATATCAATAGCGGTATTAATGATAAAAGGATAACCCTTAGACATAAAGCCCTCATCTTCCAACTGACCCAAGATAGATTCTAAACTATAAGGCAGTGTGATTTGAGCAACCCCACCTTCAGTAACGTTTATAACAACCGGGCTTCTACCATACGTCTGCTCAAAGTCCTCTATCTCTTCATTAATTGTACGGCCTGATAATCCTGTCGCGTTATCAAAGTCCTGACGTAAAGTCTCTGTAACAAATCCTTTAGCATCAGAGAAAGACTCACTCCAAACACTTTCGGGCATAACGTATGCACCAAGTTCAGGGTCAACATCGTAAGAATAAGTAGAGTTGAAGGCGCTTTCTCCGACCTCAAGTAGCATAACAGACTCTTGTTGTTCGGGAGCAAGTATGCCCATAACAGCAGTAAGCACTTCAACATCTGATGCTTTCCCTGTAACATTTAGTACTCGAGAAACTTCGTTAATATATTCCCCCTCTTCAAACCTGTATCCACCAAGAGATGCAAACTCGTCATTAATCTTAACGCCTAATTCAGATGCGACTTCTTGTATAGTGTTTACAAAGAACTGATACTGAGGTGTTTCAAGTGCGTCTTCAAATTGCTCTTGAATGTTGATTGGGTTGTTTTTAAAAGGAGCAATACCAATTTGAAATAAGTCTGCTGACTCAGGAACTTTACTAAAGTGTTTACCGGCAATAGCCTTACGCACAATCTCTTGCGTAATTTCATTGTCCATAGAAAAGAAGGCTTCCTGTCCCGTCTCTTCATCTTGTAATACAAGACCATACGAGCGTCCTTGATTATCTTTTACAAGTGAATCGTCATTAATCAAATGCATTCTTCCGTCAATCTCAACTAATCGAGTCGTATTTCCTTGGTCGTCAACTGCCGGTACAAGTTTTATACGACCTGATGTTTCGGAAAGAAGTATGCCCATATCACCTATGGCTTTATTACCCTCGTCGGGACGAGCAACAATAACATCTCCTATGCGGCTTTGAACTATAAATTCACCTTGCTTATTCTTAGCAAGTGTACCATCTGCTCTACCGCGATTGGTCAATACGTTTACAGTGTTGCCAACATTACTATTGAGAGTAGTGTTTTGTGCAGGTAGGCTTTCAATTGTGCCACCCACCTTAAAGTCACCTGTAAGAACCTCATACGCCCCTTGGTCTACAAACTCCTGTAGAGTCATATCACCAAAGTTATCAGTGCGTACATTAAATGCCTCTGCTAAATATGCAAAGAACTCTTTAACTGCGTTCTTGATTTTAGCAAGTAAGTCAGGGTCTGACACTACTTCTTCAGCACGTTTCTCTATGGCTATGACAAGCGCCTCCATAGCCTCTTGCCCTTGATAGAAAGCATCGTTACCTACCGCACCCATAAGTTCAGGAGAACCTTTTACAAGAGACTCCATCTTTTGATACAACTCGGGATTATTATCGCGGACATAGTTTAGCCATACGTGAGAGTACTCGTGTATTGGTGTACCAAGTGTCGCAGAATCAGGATTGATTAATATGCTTTTATGTACAGAATCGTAAACGCCTCTATACTTATCTATGTTTGATTCATCAACTCCAACGCCAATCATAAAAGCACGGAAGGCATTCTTGTCTATAAATACAGGAACGTTCTCAAAGTTTGACTCGAGCAGTTTGGCTAAAGACTTTATGTGCTTAGGACGAGTATCGGTATCACGATTACCCATTAATTTTGATACATCAGAATCTAACTCTCTTAAAGACGTGGTCTTCTTAGCCGCTTCATACGCATCTGTAAATGGAGAAGTGAATGTTGCATCAACTACAGAAGGGTCTTTAAGAATAGCATCGAGCATACGCTCTCCCCTTTCACGAAACTTTACCGCTTCGGCATCTTCACCTTCTATACTATCGTTAATTATAATCTGTTGAAGTATAGAAATCTCTTGCTCCTCTGTAAAGAAAGCCTTGCTTAACTTAGCATCGTTTTTAAATTTATCAAACTTAACAAATGACTCTTGCAAAGATTCTTTTAATGCTTTTACATCTGCTTCAGTAATGGATACTACTTCGCCTTCGGCATTAAGCATATTGCTGCCAACCACAGATTCTAAAGTTGCGAAAGTTTTGTCTTGATTTTTATAAGCCTTATACATCAACTCTTGATGTACTCGTGACATATCCGTATACGTACGTACTGAACCTGCCAACTTCATCTTACCCCCGACAATACCACCAATAAAAAATTCATCCATTTCCTTAAGACTAAATATTTCAATCTCAGGAATTTGTAAATTCTTTGGAGTACTCCCTTGCATAGCCGCGCCAACAAGGCCCTGACCCATACGCTCTAAGTACCGCTCTTCTACGGCTTCAGAAATAAATCCTTTAGGATACTTCTTCATCGCATCAATCATCCCCGCTTTAAATACATCGCGGTTACTAAGTCCTTTCATTAGAGAGCGCACCTCAAAGTTGCGTATGCCCTTTCCAATATCTCGAACTAAACTCATCTCAGGATTAATCCTGTTAATCAACGTTATAGCAGCAGTAGTACCCATAGCGTAATAGTCCGCCTCACGTGAGGTCATACCATTCATAATCGCTTGGTCATATATTCCGTGATGCATCTGAAGATACATTACACCCATTGACCCAACGGCCTTAGATTTCTGTGCAACTCTCGCTGCTGTAATAGGTTTTTGTGCACCGACCGGAGCACGTAACCAATTAGACACCCTCATTGTCTGTCTTGTTCCGGAGGAAACTATCTTACTACCCGCAGCAATCTCGCCACCTAATATCATTCCTGCTACATCAAGTATCGCTTGGAATGATTGGGTAGACATAGACTGAGCATTAAAGTCGTACTCTAACTGAGCGCCATCGGCTATAAGTCCATTAGCCTTGTTGGTCATCTCATTGATAATAAGAGGACTATGAACCATATACCCGTCCTCAGTAATTATATACTGCAACTTACCGGCATCTTCAATGTTAGCGTCATACACCGCCTTATATCCTGAGCCTAAATCAAGGTGATACTCAAATCCAATTCTTTTTGCTCGAGATGATTGAGCGGTAAACCTGTTGTTATCAGGGTCAAGAGCATTGAGGAAATCATCATAAGAATCAGGAGTCTTTCCGCCCATCATATTATGAATACTCTTTGGCACTTCAAATGACCCGTGTACTACTGTTTGTACTGCACGGCTCATACTTTTTATTCCTTTAACAGCCCATTTTAATACAGGTGCTTCGTCAATAATTTTAGACTGAGCGTCTGTAACCTGTTGAACCTTAAGTTGATTCGTAATCTTTTCTGAGTATTCAGGATATTTTGTAGAGAACTCGTCTAATTGAGAGATGAAATAATTTCTGCTCTCTTCGTATTTCATATAATTCTTCCAAGACTCAGAATTAGAAACATCCTTTAAGTACATAACCGCCTCTTCAGCGGTGCCCGAGAAACCTACATTGGGTACATTGACATCACCCGACATCTTTCCATCTGCCGTAATTGTAACTTCAGGTAGCGGTTGAGCAACTTCAATGTTGCCCATATCATCAAGTTCTAATAATGCCTCGGCATTGCTTTCATACCACTCATTAAGTTTAGACTCATCGTCAACCTTTAGGGCAGCAAACAAACTTTTACGTTCCGACTCTGTAGGCGCTTTAATATAGTCCGTGATTCTCTCGTGCATATTAATCATAAACGCACGTTCCCCTAAGGCTCTGTTTATTAATAAGCCTTTCTCTACTTCGTCGGGAAGTCCATTAGGAAACTCAGTTTGAAAATATACATTAAGGAAGTCTAAGCCTTGAGATATGGCCTTCTGTTCCATTACGCCACGAGAGATTTTATCATCTCGGTTTGGGCTTGAGGTTAAGAACTCCCCTAAGTACTCCATACCATAAGCAGCATTCCATTGGTCAATAACACCAAAGGCTGTGCCGGGTACGTTGTCTATAAAGTTAGATTGAAATATTCCTAACTCTGACTCAAAGTTCTTTAAAGTTTTTTGACGCTGCAAGTATTGCTGTGGGGTCTTCGCTCCAAGAAATGGGCGGTCTTCCCACGCAAAATATTTAGCACGTTGTTTTTTATTCGGGGGGTCTACTTCAGGAGAAATGGTTCCGACCGATGCGCCATAGCCTGATGTAGAACCAATTGGCGAATCTTTTTTTTTTAGGTCTGCTTCAATCTCTCTTGCTAAGTCGGGAGTAAACTCCGAATCAATAGCCGGGATAATTTGATTAAACACAAAATCTCTGTAATCCTTGTTGGCAGTAAGTTCAGCAGAAAAATCTACTTCGTTCATTTTGAACTCTTCACCTAAGGAATTTTGGAGAGACTTGTGCAAATCATTGACACTAAGTTTCTTCATTATGTAAGTTTATTCAGAAGTTTTAATTGTTCAGGGTCTAAAGGTAAGCCATTCATTTGGTCGATACTTGAAGATGAACCCATAGAAGGTAAACCTATTTTAGCACCCAATGCTTTTAATTGGTCAATAGTAAAGACTTGAGTTTTAGTTGTGCCGTCCACATCTATTCTAACATCAAAGGTTTGGTCTTTCTCAGAGTTTATACTAATACCTTTAATATTACCAATCTTAGTTGGTATCGTATAGTCGTAAGTGCGAAGCATTGTTTTAACTCCTCTTGAAATAGACGTCATAGTATCAGCGGAAGTTGCTTGAATCCATTCGGTTGATACTTGCTCATAGACTGACTCCAATCCTGTAACCTCTTGAGGGTCACTACCACTCATAGCATCCACGTCAATTTGCTCTTCATTAAAGGCTTTGTTACGAGCCAATACTTTTGACGCTGTTGGCCAAGAATATCCCGGGAACAACTGAGTGGCCTCGGCAAATTCATTTAAGGTAAGTTCATTTGTAGTGCGAGTAACCTTACGACCTTTGACCGACTCTTCATATTGAAGTATAAATGTTTTGTTGGTTGGGTTAAAGTATACGTCAGCAGTTTTGTTTTGATACTTAGCAGCAGGGAATATATCTCCTAAGTCTTTGGTTGCTACTCCATTAACCAATTTAGTTACAGAAGAATTAAGTACTCCGCCATCGTTGTTGTAAACCTTGGCGAGTTGAGTAAACTTATTGGTGTATGCCTTATCGTTTACTTCAGTCTTCTCTTTATTGTTAATTATGCTTAAAGTCATTCGCTCAATGTCTGAAACATTAAGTGATGTGTTATCCATACCATATTCATAAACTCTATCACTCAACGTCTGAGCCATTAAGTAAGTGAAAGACAATGGGTTACCGTTATCAGCAGGGTCTATATCAGAAATTTTAATTTTAGTCCCGTCAATAGTCAGGAAGTTTGAGCCAATACCTTGCGCCTCTAATGCTTTGTTCTCCGCAATAATCTGCATTGCTCCCTGACGAAGCAAGAGACTTCCCTCGTAGTTTTCTTTATTTGAAAACCAAGAATCTAATAGACCTTCAGATATAATTTCGTCTGCTGTTTTAGGTCTTATCTTTTGCAGAGAGGAATCAACAACAGAGAACTGATTAGTAGTTGCACCAACTTTCTGAGTTGTGTTTGTCGCTCCTTGAGTCTCCCCGGTCTGAATTGTTTGAGATTGGTCCTGTGAGTTTTTGTCAAACCAATAAGACCAATACTTAGGTTCTATTAAAAACTTACTAAAGGTCTCGTCATTTAATGGACGAAAAGCGTCTTGCGTTCCATACATATAGGCAAACGGACTTGGCGCCCCATCAATAATAGACGTTGGCTCAAAGCCTGAGACCTCGCCCTGCTGCAAAGAAGTTAAGTAGCCTTTATAAACTTCTTTAAATGCAGGTACATTAAAGTATCCTCGAGTTTGCATAGTCCTTATCTCTTGGTCCAACTGATTGGCAAAAGATTTGATTGCTCCTTCGTGTTGAGCGACTGCTTGAACTTGCTCTGCGGTAGGATAAAGCCCTCTATTCGCACGAGCCATCATCCCCTTAGTATCCTGAACGCCAATATCAAGAGCAAGTTCTCCTATGATATCTGAGTGTTTAGGGACAGAGTATGTAATTATAGCATCAGATTGCAGTTCTTCTACACGCTCTTGCTGCTCATTCATTTCTTTTATGGCGCGAACTTCTGCGCGTTGTATCTGAGCCATTTGTGCGCGTTGCATTGAACCCGCCTGTCTGTTGGCTTGTGATTGCGCCTTGAGAATACTATCATAGTTGCCCTCCGGCGTTTGTGCAAATCCTAATGCTGCTTCTGACATAACTTATGGTTTTTCGTATTCACCCGTGACAGCATTGTATCTGCCTAAGGTGTTATTTTGAAACACACCGCCCGGTTGATATCCTGAACTTTGAGCGGCAACAGAAGGATTAGTCGCGCTATTATAGTAGTTTGCCTGAGCCTCCTGTAAATTTCCTTGCTGTTGAAATTGTCCGATAGATGCAATCCCACCCATTGCAGATGTAAGCCCTTGCAGACCGCCTGATATAAGTTGGGTTTTTGTTTGAATCTGCTCCTGACGTTTCAATTGCTTATCAGCAATCTCGCGACCACGTTCTTGATTTTGTAATAAAGTACCTTGGTCTGCACGAGCCTGACGACGAACTTGGTCTTGCTGCTCTAACTGAGCAAGTTGCATACCCCTTTGAGAAGACTGCGCGTCTACAGCGGATGTACCAAGGAAAGCCTGTGACGCATCTGTGGCGGCTCTATTGTAAGAAGCCTGTGATGATGCTCCTTGACCCTGAGCATTACGTTCAAGAGCGCCTATATTAGCCATACGGCCTTTACTCTGCATAGCACTTTCACGAGCCATTCTGTTCACACCCGGGTCAGCGGTGTAATCAGTTCGCTTATCAACATCTTGTTTTAATCCTTTAGCAAGTGCAATGCCGCCGCCAATACCTTGTATAAGGGCTTGACCCCCCATACCAATGGCTGTTAAAGTTAATGGGTCCATATATTATAGTTTGTGTCCTCGTTGTACGTTAAATCCAATATCTGCAAATCTAACCTTTAACTTAGACGTATTGTCAAATTCTAAAGTAAACAACATAAACTGATTAATTAGTTTTTCACCCGTAATCATATTGCTATCATACGTTGTAGCAACATAAGAACTCGGTGATGGCTCTAATCGGTCTCTGTATAACCCGCCATAGTACACACCTTCGTACTGACGGAAATCCGTATCACTTAAGTCTGAGGACTGCAAGTACTCTGAGTAGGTGGGATTCGTAGGAATCGCACCGGCAGAAGTTCTGTCCATATAGTTAGACTCAGTTCTGAAGTGTGCAAATGACGGAGGTGTATCTCCCTCAATAGCAATTGATTGAAATACTTTTACTGCTGACGGGAGTTGCTTAGATATCGAAACCATACGGCTCACATACTGAATCCCGTAGAAGTTATTCCTTGTGGAATTAACATTGTGCTTCCACAACTCACCACTCTTAAAGGTAATAAATTGTGTGCCAACGCTTTGCATTTGCTCAGGTAAGTATGAGTAGAAAGTAGTCCAAGACTGCGTATCCTCAGAGTATGCAATCGTAGTAGCGTCACCGCTATCTAACTTGTAGTATGACTTTTTAAACTCGGAAACAATCATATGCATCTCATCCGAACCATTCAGAGTTACACCTTCACTATCTGCGATAACAAACTTTAGTGACGCAGAATCTTGAGCGGCAACAAACTCTATAAACCCACCTTTATCTGTGGTGCTTGTTGTACCAATGCTCGTGTTATCAGAGTACTTTATAGTTATGCTATCAAAGAGTGAGGCATCGTCACTAACATCCAAGCCGACTTGGTCACCAATCTGTACACGATACTTTCTTCCCTTAACAACATTTACCGGTAGTGTAAGTATTAATCCGTTATATGCGTCTTGATTGCCGCTTAATAAGTCTGTATTAGACAACTCATCAATATAATCATCAAGATACTCTTGGTCAATACCCGTAACACTTGGTAGTGTTAAAATGTATTCGTTCTCATCAGAGTCAAAGCCTCCGTGGCAACCGGACTTTCCTTGGACAATCAAAGCATCACAACGCTCACGGAAGAACGAGCCAACGCCCTTATTACCAATTGGCATCAATCCATTAACATCGTATTGTACCGCAGTACCATTTAAAACGTCAAGCCAATACACGCGGTTGTTTTGCTCTACCACACTCTCAGGATGCGTCGTTCCATAAGAACCGCGTAGTACTTGAGATGTGCCAATAACGCCGCTCTGTACCGCTAAGAAAGCGCCACCACCTGAGGTTTGAATTTGTGCCTGACCAATATAGACAGAAGCAGTCTCGTTAACGCCAATGGCTAACATTGTATTACCGGTAGACTCTGTCTTTGAGGTAAACAATAGTTTCTGAATACTGCCTAACTCCTGAGGCAATGTGCTTTCGTCAAGTGCGTTAAATACAGATAGCCCGTTTAAAAGACTGCCTTGTAGTCTGTTCTCGCTAAACGATACTGAGGTAGGTTTGTGTACCTGTTGAAATCTTGTTGTATTCAAGCCGCGACCTGTAGTTTGAATCCAAGTGTTAGCGTGTGCAAAATTTGCACTTGCCATTTGCATATGAATATCAGAGCCTGTACCAAACTGAAGGTCCTTAATAATTATGTCACCCTCAAAATTACCTGATGAAGTAGACCACGTTCGTGAGGAACTACCCGGTGAAGTAATGTTAAAAGTTTCTCCAAATTCAAAGTATGGGTCCTCAGTATTTATAAGTCGAGGTGTAAATATCTCGGCAAAAATCACATAATTACTTTGAGTAAACACTCCCAAGTTTTGAGCCTGAGCATATATACCATCACCCGCTTGATTGACAACCTGAAGAGTATATTCCTTACCGCCTACGTTATGGAGCGTAACTAAATCACCCTCACTATAAGTGTAACCAAGGTTCTCTATCTGCAACGAGGACAGGTCAATCTTTATGTATTGCGATGCATCCTCATCATATGTTTTTGTTATGCCGCTATCCTCAAGGTCGTTTACATAATCACAACTCTTAACAGGCAACTGAACAAAGAAACTTTTATTTAAAGAATTAGTGCGTACAAAAGAATAAGAATGCGCCCAATCAGGTATGTAGTTACTTGGCGTTGCTGTTGGTAACGACCACTCAATATCCTTGACTACATTACGATAAGCGGAACCGCGACTTGGTATTGCAATTCCTTGATTGTCAGTGAGTTCTATGATTCTGCCCTGACGTCCATAGCGGTCCATAAAGAACATACCAAAGCGGTACGAACTATCACTCTTCCACAATCTTAAGTTTTCGTCTAAGGTAAGCGTGGATTGAGTTACACCCGTAACTGAAATACTCAAATTCTGACTACCAAGTGCGAAGTATGTCGTTACAAATTGTACGCTACCCCCTGAAGGAACTTGCGTTGCAACGTAATCAAGCATATCTGAAAACCCACCATCCGATACCTTTGTTTGAGAAGCCAAATTTTGACTTGTCGGCCACCGCGAAGAAGGAAGAGTATTTGGTGCACTAAAATCAAAGTCACCAACTTCATCAGAAGATGCGCTCAATGGGTTTCCGTTGGATGCAATAGTGTAATATCCATCCGCAGAAGAACCCTCGACCTTTACATATCTGAAATAAACGCTCTGTTGGGCACTATTGCTATCAAGATAATTCATCTCAAACATCACGTAAGAGCCTACCATAGCCCCGGAGGACTGCTGAATGCGTGGATATATAGCAGCGTTAGATTTAAGTCCGTCTTCATTAAGGTTATCTAAACCTTCAGTAGTATCACCTAAGAACACACGGCCACGAGCACACTCCAAAGCCTTAGCCTTTACAGGAACGGCAGAAGCGTATCGAGTAACATCTGTGGTTGGAATGGCTAATCTTGTTGTGTCGTTTCTAAATGCCACATTAAGCGCGGCGCCATTATCATCAAAGGCAAGAATAGCATCGTACTCGCGCTCAGTATGAAAGACAGAAAAGTTAACTTCTTGATTATACTTTACTAAGTATTCAATCTCGACAACATCATTTCCTATTTCTTGTAGCGGAGGTATGGTCACCAAAATAGAATTTAAGTCAGTCTCCGGGTCCGTTGTATCAGGATTTGCGTGATGTGACACTTTAGAGTATGGAGATAGCGAACTTACTTCTCCATCAGCATAAATAAATCTGTAAGCAAAGGTATATACATCTTCAGAAATCAAGTTGTATTGTATTGATGTATCCTCAAACCTAAGGTGGGTTGGAGGCAGCGTGGGTGCTTGACGTATTAAGGTTATATGCGTATCTCTTAAAGCACCATACGCAGATAAATTGCTATATGTCTTTAACTGAGTGTATGATGAATCGTGTTTTTTTAAACCACGCTCCACGTTGATACGCTTAGGCTCGGTAGCGTTATCAGTAAAGAATAACAAATCGTCATTCATCGCTACGCCTGTGATAAGATTAGATGTAGAGAACTGCAACTTATTTTCACTACCCTCGAAGTCCGCGTTCTGCATAACCTTTCTAATTGTGCCCTCCTTATGGAAGTAACACAATATCATATGCGAACTGCTTGAGTTGTGAATAAAGTAGAATACACGAGAGTTCTCAGAGTCTTCAAAAGAACCAATACAAGTGTTCGTCCCACTCGGCATTGTAAAGGCAACTTTTAAGTTACCCTTAATATTAGAAAGCGCACCTTCTGAGCCTTCCTCATTTGAAGAAACACGTATGTTTAAAGCGTTGAGATATTGGTTTGGCTGAATATAAGCCCCGTCCCTATCGGTACTGAGGCCGCCGGTAAACGATTTTCTTTCTATCATATCTTAACGGATTGTCTGAACGAGCCTCGTACAAGTCGCAGTATATCCGTCTTGGTCAATCCCATAACTCTACCGCGCAACTTACGAAGTTGGTTGTAATATTCTTGTTTAGACTCAGCCGCCTCATTCTTAGTAATCGCGCGGTTGTGTTCTTTAAACTTATATATAATATATGCTTCAATACACTCTGCGGCATATGGGTTAATCGCTGATGCTGATGTAGGTGTATGAAAACCAACGTACTCTAAATAAATCTTTGACGTTGAGGGAAAGTTAGGAGAAACTTTAATTACATTTCTTTCTTTAATTAACTTGTACTCACCATCTTGAGTATCATTTCCGTAACCATACATACCACCTTTGTGCTCTCCTTTGTCATTATAAAAGTTATTAAAGAAGTAACCCCCATAATTTAACGATGCTAATACCTCGTCTGTTGCAGCGGACTTGTTATCTCTGTCCACGGCAAATCGTGAGAAGTTTTCATTAACACCAAACACTTTGACTCGATGGTCATTCTTCACACGTCTTCCAAGTTTTACTATGTCTATAAAATCATTAGGAAGAGATAGTTCATTATTATCGTCTAAAGAAACCTCAATGGTTTTTACCAATGGAAGTGTATCCATATTTAACTCTTGGTTTAAAACCTTGAGCGCATAGTGCATAAACTGAATATAGTAATGAATCGGAAGCCCCAATGTCATCAAGGTGCTTCTTACAATGCCGTCTATCGTTGTTGAGTATCTCATATCTGTTTATTCGCATTAGCCACTTCGTCAGTAGCAGTTGGCACCACGCCGAGAATCTGCAATACTTCTTGTATAATTTGCATCTCTTGGTCGCTACCAACAGGTAGTGTATCAGTTGAAGAAACTTTATCAGGGTCGGCGACAAGTAATTTTATATTTACCGTAGCACCTACATCTGTGCGAGACGAATAGAATAAGATTTCTGTATTGCTTCTTAACTCGTAAGGAATCACGTTACTCAGCAACACGTCTTTCATTCCCGTATGCCCAATGCCTGATATGATTCCTATTTGACCGCTTACCATAGGGATAAAGGGAGCCTCAAAATCATCTATATAAACGCCGCTACCTGTTGTGGCTTCTACTCTTTTAGTAATAGACCATAATCCCATTCCCCGAGGCAGACTTAATGGCTGTGCAGGTAACGTTGCTTTACAGAAATCATCATTAAGAGCAGTAACAGCAACATTATCGTAAGACGCAATTGCTGTATGTGGTGGAAAAGAATCACCAAGAGCATAATTAACTTGTAGAGTCTCGACCTTTAGTAGTTTGTTAACTGCTTGAAGCACAAGTAGTTCTATCTCCTTCTTGCCTATTTCTTGGTCTGAAGAAGCATCACCCCCATTGTAAAGGCGAAATATCTGTTCAGTTATTTTTCCGAGTGTAGTCATTATGTGCCTTGTTGAATTTTGCCTTCAGTATATCCAATGGCAGTTTGGTCTTCGAGGTTTACCCCGAGATATTGAACCGCTCTCATAATGATTGCATTTAAAGCAGGTTCATTCCATCCCATCTGAGTCGACGAACTACTTGAGTACGTTATAGTTCTACCGCTTTGACTATATGCAAATACAGGCGCAGTAGGTCTCTGTAAGTAATCTATAGATAAAGTGCTGTGCGTTTCCTTTGGGTATAATTGAACCTTACCCTTGCCGCTAATTATCGCTACAGGCTCTGTCGAGGATGGCGCAAAAATGTAAGACTCTAATCTTATGCCCAACTCATCCTCACTTATTATAGGAACTGATTTATCATTTTTACGTATAGCAATGATATGCATATAATCACTCGGCAAAGTAGCCAACCCTGAACTATTAGAGTTACTAACGCTGTTGTTCTTAAAAGAAGACAGGTGGTCGTGCACCGCAGAGGTCATACCATAGGCCACCCTCGGCACGGGACGACCCGGCTGATACTCTTCTACGTTTCCATAGAGCCTATTAAAATACCACATCTGTGCGCGGTCAAGCGCGTCGTCAATCTCTGACGGCGTAGAATAACCCGTGTTGTGTTTGTTCAGTAGTAATAGAACAAAATTATGAATCTCCTGTATTGTCATCTGCCTCGCTTAGTGTGCCGTCTGTTATATTGACGTTCACATTTCCATATCGTTTATCGAGGGCTTGAACTAATTCTGAGTGATGAGCACGAGTAGACTTTAATTTAGCCACTGCACTTTTTAACGCATCCTCTGCATCTGAAATCATAATACACAACTGATTCACGGTACCTTCCGCTTGTTGTGTATCTGTCATTGACTTCCTTAGATTACTTAATTCAACCTTCGTTAATTTTGTACGCTTTGTCATTTTGATGTTTTTTAATGTTCGTTGGTTATACAAATATACTATGCTCGTTATGTAGGCTTATTGCAAAAAGACACAAGAATGTATCTTTCGCCACTATGAACAGGAACACCGCCGTGTCTGTGAGTAACTTGACCGGGGTGAATGGTTATATGACCCACCTGTCCTATGTGTGTTTTGTTTTGACTATAGAAGTAAGTACCGCCGCCTGTAAATTCTTTATTGAGCGTGAGTACTGAACTTATCACAGCATTATCGTGATGCAAGTCTAAATGACCCTGAGTGTCGGTAGTGTATTTAATCATAAAATTTTCACTTGTCATTTCTGCCCACGACCGGCCATCCAATCTCCACCTGTGTATAGCGGCAGGAAAAACATATTCTTTTAAAACCTTTCTGTAGATTTCATCATAACCAAAAGAGGATATTAAGGTATCGACAGTGGGGTAGTACTGATGTCTCTTTGTTTGCCACAGAGCCTTTGCCTCTGCCTCTTCAATAAGAAGACGACAGAACTCTTCAGTAAACAAAGGGAATGATATTACGTCTGCTATAGTTTCTTCAAAAATCATATCCCAAGACTTTGTCTTTGCCGCAGGATGTATCCATTTAGATACGTACTTATTCCACTGACCTGATTTAAATATCTGATTATTTTTAGTAGAACGAGTCCTACTTGTTTGAGCGTTAGAAGTTTGAAAGGCAATGTCTCTTTTTAAAGCCAATGCTTTAGTGTCGCGAGTAATCCATCTTAAATCTTCACGCGGATGCTCACAATATGTCGCCGGTAAAAACTCGTCAGGCGTCGTTATATAATTCTGAAACTTGTGCTGCAACAAAGAGTCTGCCCCTTCTTTACTAATTAGATAGGCGTGTAAGTTGTAAGAGAATCCCGGAACAACAACGTCCCCTAAATCCTTTTGGTCTTCTTTAAGTTTCTCCCTGCCTAAGTACATTATGTGCCAATCAATTGACGGAGGTATCAGTGATTCATCAAGAGTTTCTTTAAAATAAAAATCCTCTTCTAATATTAAACCGATGTTGACCTTATCTTTTTTTACCTGTCTCCAAGCATTGAGGTGTGCAAGACCACAACCCGCCTCACCAATAGTTACAGGTTGATTCCACCAATTATTATCCGTGTCAATATCCCAACCTTGATAAGTTTTAAAATCGTACTCACTAAAGTTTCGGGCATCGACTCCTTTAATTATGGTTATGGGGCAATCAATACCCGCAAAAGCAAGTCGCTCTTTATACTCATCTATCTTCTCAGGGTTCATTGATATTACATAGGCTCGTTCTATTTTGTTAGACATAGTACCTACTAAAGAAAACTCAAACAGAGGGTGCCACTTAAGTGCTATCAGACTCCAATCAAAACCCTTAACATATTCTACTTGACTCTCTACATTTGTTACGATATTAAACTCCTCAGTAACAACCTCCTTAAGAGCCGCACGAAGAGATGTGTTGGGAACTACTGCGTGACCCATCATCTCCAAGGCAGTTATGCAAAACGTCTCATCATAATCTGTGGGGTAATTCCACGTTTCTATACGAGCCATAAGTTCATATAAGACCTTCTGAGGAAGTGCACCTAACACCTCTACATTGGGCATTACATATATGTCTGAGAAATGTTCTCTTAAATATTCAACGCCATACTGAGGTGTCGCTACATATAACTTTTGATGTGGCTCTAAGTCTGAAATAACTTTTCTTAGTCCTCGTTCGGGATGAGAAGAGTAGAGAATACTATCAGCCTCCTTTTCTTTAACCTCAGCAAAATCATCAACATTTATCCCGTTATGAATGTATGTACACTTTCCAATCATTTCAGGAAATCTTGTCGTCATCTGCTCCATATGCCACTTGGATACACAAACAAATTGGTCAATCTTATACAATAATTGTCTGTGGTCTTCTATCTTTTCGCCTTTATACCAAGCAAAATAGTCGAGGTTATGCAGCCAAAAGATTGTCTTCTTGACGCTAATAAACTCATAGTATTTTAAAAAATGTATGTAAGAAACACCTATAAGGAAATCAATAGGTTTGTCCGTGTAAACATCAGTCTGAAATCTTACGCCACACCAAAGTTGATTCTTTACTTGGCCGGTCACAATAACATTGTGATTCTTAGCGAGTTCTCTTGCAAGAAAGCATATGGCTTTTTCTGTCCCTCCAAGGGCTGAGGTTAAGGCGTCAGTTCCGCCCCAAGGCTCAGAACTATATCCTGCGTGAAATACAATTGTCATAGTGGTAATTTGTTGGTACCACTAATTTAGATAATTATTTTGAGTCTATGTAAGATTGACACTCCTCTTGTGTTCCGTAAAACTCGGGAGTTCCATCGTTTAGCACTTCAAAAATAGTTGCTGCTTCGTCGTATGGTGAAACTTCGTAGGCCATTAGTATGTTGCTATATTACCTCCAACAATAGAGTTCGTGTATTTACTATTACTATCGTTAGCATTGTTATTATCGAATGTCCATTCTGTAATAAGACCGCTTGATAAAGTCTGAGACGAATCTGTAATAGTACCGCTATTATACAACGTGGTAACTTCACTTGAAGATAACACCTTGTTATATATTTTAAATTCATCGTAGTCTAAAGTAGCATTACCTGCACTATTTGTAGCCTGAAGGTTTTCGCCTATACGTCCTTTAGTGGCGCCAATTGAACCTCTTGTGCCGCTATTAGCGTTTGATTGTGTACCACACTCAGTGTTGTTCCAATACAACTTAAACGCGTTCGCCGCATTAGTCTGTGAAGCATCGTAGGTCATTGTAAGCATACAGAATCCATCACCATTTACATTACCACGAGAGGAACTTGACCAACCACTACTCGATGAAGATATTCCGGTCGCGGAAGAATTGCTATGCAAAGGAAATTGCCGGTCAAAGTTTGTGCTGTTAATTCTTACCCTAAGAATAAGTCTGTTTAGACTTGCACTATATGTCATAAATATACGATTGTTACCATTTGAGTTTGTGTTACCAAAGTTAAAAACAAGTTGATTTTGCTTACTTCCGGTATTTCTCACCCACATATTAAAACTCAAGTCTTGCGTAGAGTTAATACTAAATGGAGAGGTTCCTGTGGTACAATTTATATAATCACCGGTTCCATCGTTTTGATAGTAACGCGTGTTTGAGTATGGTGCTGAGGCGTTATGGTCGTACGAATAAAACTCTGACATTGCGTGGGGCGCAGCACCATCGGGTCTGTCAGCCGAAGCGTTGTTAGTATTTATTGCTCCAAAGTCTCCGCTGTGTAAACCACGGAAATTTGCCTCTTGTGATGCGTCTGCCCCAAGTTCAGTAAGTATGTCTGATACAGATATTTGTCCGCTACTTGGTAAAGCCATCTACTTTATCATTTAATTCTTTTATCGCTTGTATTAATAGCGCAACCAACTTGTCATATCGAACTGCATAATATCCGTTATCTCGCTTAGTAACAACCTCAGGCAATACAGAAAGTATTTCTTGAGCGATAATACCAACATCCTGACCCTTGTTCGGGTGTATCTCTTCGTTTTCTATCCAATCAAAGTGAACACCGCTTATTGATTTAACCTTATCAAGCGCGGACTCAATTGGTTTTATATTTTCTTTTAAACGATTATCAGAAGAGTAATATGCTATAATATCATTTGTTGCCCTGATGTGTCCGGATGTGCCGGAAGCGGTTGCGCCTACACCAAGACTATTTACCTGAGCATCGGAGTTAGTTGTAAAACCGCCGTCACTACCATTAGAACCATTAGAACCATTAGAACCTGCCTGACCTTTCTGACCCTTGTCTCCATCGATACCATCAGAACCCGCACTACCATTAGAACCATTGCTACCATTGCTCCCGTCTGCTCCCGCTTGTCCCTTTTGTCCGGCAGCGCCATCAGAACCATTGGAACCTGCGCTACCATTAGACCCATCAGAACCTGCGGCTCCCGGTTCCCCTTTTTGTCCCTTATCTCCGTCTGAACCATTAGAACCTGCACTACCATTAGAACCTGCACTACCATCGGCACCTGCCTGTCCCTTTTGACCCTTCGCGCCCGTATCACCCGTAGGTAGTACAAAGTCAAAAGTCGCTGCTGTAGATGACCCGACGTTAGTAACACTTTCTTGACCTTGTGCAGCGTGTTCTACATTACCTATTGCAATTGTTGCGGCAGAACCCGTCTGACCCTTCTGACCTTTATCGCCATCAGTTCCATTGCTACCATTAGAGCCGTTAGACCCATCGGCACCGGCCTGACCTTTCTGACCTTTATCTCCATCCGAGCCGTTGCTACCCGCAGAGCCGTTAGACCCTGCACTACCATCAGCACCGGCTTGGCCTTTTTGTCCTTTGTCTCCATCCGAGCCGTTGGAACCTGCACTACCGTTTGTACCGGCATCTCCTTGACCGCCACGTTCACCCTTTTGTCCTTTGTCTCCGTCGGACCCGTTGCTTCCGTTACTCCCGGCGGGGCCTTCAGGGCCATCACCGCCATTAGTTCCTGCCTGACCTTTTTGTCCTTTGTCTCCATCAGAACCATTGCTGCCGTCTGAGCCATTAGACCCTGCGGCTCCCTTTTGTCCTTTGTCTCCGTCTGAACCATTGCTACCCGCAGAACCATTGGACCCGTCAGAACCTGCGGCTCCCTTCTGACCTTTTGCACCTGTGTTACCCACGGGTATCGTAATATCAAATGTTGCTGCCGTAGATGAGCCAACATTAGTGAAAGAGGGTTCAGTCCCTTCATTACCCGCAGCAACATTCCCTACGGCAATAGTAGCGGCTGTACCCGTTTGACCTTTTTGTCCTTTTTGTCCTTTATCTCCATCGGAGCCATTGGACCCGTTAGAACCATTGCTACCTGCTTGGCCCTTCTGTCCCTTGTCCCCGTCCGAGCCGTTGCTACCCGCAGAACCATTTGAGCCGTCTGCTCCCGCTTGGCCCTTCTGTCCTTTCTGTCCCTTATCCCCATCGGAGCCATTCGAGCCATTAGAACCATTACTACCTGCCTGTCCCTTAATACCCGAAGAAGACCCAACCCATTGTCCCGATGAATTAATTACATCAGAACCGGCGATAGTTACCTTCCCCGTTAAGTCTAAATCAGATTTTACTTTTAAACTCATAATCTATGTTTAAAAAAAAAGGAGAG
>Ga0206129_10002150_pt1 | contig 25120 bp, 35 predicted proteins | sample Helgoland_Spring_8_FD_148616 | JGI IMG/M metagenome (GOLD analysis project Ga0206129, IMG submission 148616) | Pelagic subsurface seawater microbial communities from Kabeltonne, Helgoland, North Sea - Helgoland_Spring_Bloom_20160502_2 | ecosystem: Environmental > Aquatic > Marine > Epipelagic ...
CATCTTCATTAGATATCAGCCCAACCATCTGGACTACTCTTCCACTTATCTGGCCATCCATTACTCCATGTATCAGGAGCTTGTTGTGCTGTGTAAGGATTTTCCCAGTGTCTTGCATCTCTATCGTTACTAGGATGATGTTTACCTCTACTACGACGATTATCCATACCTCTGAGGATAGTGTACAGATTAGCTTTCAGTTCTTTTTCAGGCATATCTAACATTGTGTGTATATCATCGTACTCAATACTAACTTCTTCGAAGTGTAAACCTCTTATAGGACTACCAAAAGGTATCCTATTTCGTCTTCTACTCCTATCACTTTCATATATCATATTAGCCCCTTATGCAGGTAAGTTTTTAGTCCTTACTGTCTGTGCAGAAGGCAAAATTTTTTTGCCAAAAACAGCACTTTTAACACTAACTTTGGCACGACCGTAAAGTCTTTTACTTGGGTTTTTCGCTGATGTATTTCTCATTTCTAAGCTCTTCTTTCATAAGCTCGTACACTGTCCAAACAGCAGAACCATCCCAACCACAGTACTTTAGGAAATCAGGATTTTTTAAATCTACGGGTTCATAGTCTGAGTATAGTGACCAACTTGGTGGGTAGTAATCGCCAACAAGGTCTTTTAAACCTGTTTTAGCTTTCCAAATATTTACATGATTTATTAAACACTTAGCAAGAAGTTGTGTATCTATAACGTTTTTAGGCATTCTTCCTGTTCGCTGGTAGCAAATTTTCATATCAAAACCAGAGTTATGAACAAGAAACGTACCGAAATAATCAGCTAAAAGATTCCACACAAACAATTCCATTTCAGGTGTTTTACATATGATTGTGTACACCTCATTCTTGCTTATACCAAATATGAAATGAGTGGTTTTAACTAGTGAAGGGTAACTCAGTCCACTGGACTCAGAAACAATCCTAGCTTGTTTGTAGTATGTATCCGAAGTGGTAGCATCTTTTAGGTATGTTTTAGCTTCAGACCTTTCTTCCTTTTTGTAAACACTTCGGGTTTCACAATCAAAAGAAAGCATGTTGTGATTTTTAAGTATTTTAGGAAGCTCATTTCTTATTTTGTACGTACTGGATAGGACAGTGTTAACTACTTTTATAAAGTTACTCATAAGGTTCCTTACTCTACTTCACTGCAAAAAGTGTATACTGATGTTCCACACACTGTACATGTGCCTTTGTATTTAGGTGGTGATGACATGAGCATTTCGTGTTTGTTATACTCAACATCACCGAAACATTTAACAGATTTGCCTGTAGGTTTTCCGTCTAAAACTTCATAAGAGTCATGGTATATTCTTTCACCAAAAAACTTATCAAGAAACTTTTTCATGGCCCATCTACCAAAACGGTATGATAAGTACCATACAACTACAATACAGAATAAAGCTCCTACAGCTGCTAGTGGTATTATTACTTCAAGTAAATCTACACTAACTTCTGCAGTGCTAACACTTCCAACAATAGCTTTCATAAGTTACTCCAAATTTATGTTATAAACCCTGTTACGTACATTATCTTTTCTACTGATACGTACCATGCGTAGAAAGGTATCAGTGTGAATGTAGTCATCCAAAAACCTTTAGCCAGCACCACTCCCATAATCCATAAAATGGTCATTATAAAACCGATAAGATATTTCATATTCATAAACTACTCCTTATTTTCCCAGTCACTTATAAACTCATCTATTGTAGTCTGAATTTCATTTGATGGTTCATAACAACAATGTCCACATGGAGGATTGTGGTGGCAGTAACAAGTTTCCGGCCTACCACTTTCAATATCTGTAAACTCTTCAAGCAAACTTGATAGCTTACTATACTTGTTCATAGATTACTCCTCGCCTAAAAGACCTTCTAGGTCCGAGTCGAAAAAACGACCACTAATACTCTTATTGAGATATTCACCGCCAAATATGGCATTCTCATTAAACAGCATAGCAGCTTCGATATACGTAGCAGCTTTCTTTGTAGAACACTGATACAGTATCTCTTTACTCACTAAAACTTGGCCAAAAGTTTCTCTAGAAGAACCTTCATACTTTACAAAAGGTAGTTCAACCATCTCTTTACGACTGTAGTTTTTTCTAATGGCTAATTGTGCTTTGGTAGGTTTGAGTTTTCGTATAGACTTAACGGTCTTTTTGCCAATGTACCTTTTGCCTGATTCATACGTCAATTGGTAAACAAAATCGGTACAACCAGGTAAAAGATCGTTATGGCACAGGACTACTTTTTCTTTGTAAGACCAATACATAACTACTTGTCATCATCTAGTGTAAGCTTTACTTCACTTTCGTGAAAAGATTTCAATGAGTGTGCAACATCAGATATCTGACTCCACAACTGTTCAGCTTCCCATTGCTCAAAGGGTTCCCAAGCATGGGAAACTACCCAATCATCAATACTTTCCCCGTCTTTGCCTTCCCAATTATCGATATCGTAATTTTCAGGTATGTGATCAGTAAGTACTAGACCACTTGCAAATATAAAAGCTCTTTTTTCATGACCAATCATAATTTTTCCTTAAGGTATGCGGGCATTACACCCACAATCCAGTTACATATTACGTACAATAGGTGTTATCAAAGTACGTTCTAAACGAGCTTCATCCATACTATCAGACCAATACTCATTTATCTCTGATGCAAGATTACGTACATAAGCTTCATCGGCTCCTAAATCTACTGCATACTTAAGCATGCGGTACATTACGTTAGATCGTTCACCAATACCGGCTTCAAACCCTATAGAGAACGTAGTTCTTGGGTCAGCAAGTTTAGTTGTCTTTTCCTTAGTTGGAAGAGCAGCTGGAGGCTTAGGACGATCTTTAATACTAACTGCAGCTTTATCAAGTAGCATTTTGGCGCTAAGTGGTTTACCTTCAAGCTGTTTAAGTACGTTACGGCCTTTATACGTAAGAACTATTTGACTTTGTGGAATTGGGTCAACTATTAAACCAAGTTCAATAGCGATTTCCTGAATAAATGCTTTCCAAGTAATAGCATCTACATCCACCACTGCGTCAAGCTCTATAAGAATACGAAACTTAAACTCATTATCCTTATCACTAGTTCTGGCAATAAAGTGGTTGTACTCTTCCAACAATACATGAGCTTCTTCATCAGTAAGAACTGACTTATCTACATCAAGAACTGCGAACTTAGTGCCACCTGTTAAGTTATCTTTATGGTGAACACCATCAGTAAACTGAAAACATGAGTAAACGGAGTTAGTATCTAACAAGTTTTCCAGGTCTTCAAAATCAGTTTCGAAGAATTCATAACCGTCACCAGAGTTACGATTCATGTAGTCTTTAAGCTTTTTACCTTTTAACGTTGTATCTTCAAAAGATTTAAAACTAACACCTACAATGTCTGTTTTAACTAATTTTTTGTAGGTGATGCCTGATTCATCAGAGAAGTAAGAACCCTCACTGTCATAACTAGCAGCTAAGTTACACAACTCGTCTAATTTACTTTTTGAAGAACCGTTACCGGTTACATAAGAAAGTTTGCGTAGTTCGTGTAAAGTTATTACATACTCACCATCTTTAGCATTAAGTTTACACATATCAGACAGTTGTTCGTAAGGCTCTTTAACAAGCTCACGTTCAAAAGCAGTTAAGTCATTAGACAAAAACTCAACAGTGTTTATGGCAAAAGCATAATGCTTTTCTAAAATAGTTTCTGAACCATCTAATATGGCATAAGTACCTGACAATTTAAGAGCTAACCAGTATTTATGCTTTCTACTAAGCTTAGATATTGGAAACTTATTAAGCATATCGTCAGACACAAATGTATTGTGTTCTAGATAAACATCAAAAAGCTTCTGAGCTTCAGGGCTTATGCTTAAAGAGTCATGAGTAGTACTATCTACTAATTCACTAGTTAACATGTTCAAGCTCTCTTGAGCCTTACTTACACGTTCACGTTCTGCTTCTCGTCTAGTGTAAAGCTCATCGATATCTTTTATATCAAGCTTAACAGGAGATTCTGGAGAAAATGTAAACATGCTACGACGAGCAAGCTGTGTGTTAAACACAAGCTTAAACTTGTTTTTTATTTGGTTGTCAAACAAAATAGCTTCATGTGAACCAAAGAGTATTGCACTGATAGGCAAACCTTTTACTTCTGAAGTTTGGTTTTCATGAGACTTCACAATTTTTGGTGGTAAGTTACCTAAATCATAAGCAATAGAAATTATTTTTATAATATCTATCATATTACTATTAGTTTGCAGCTCACTGCCAATTTCACTAGACATTATACTGCCTGCACCGATAGGGTTTTCATCTATCTCTGCAAAGTGGTGTGATAACCCTTCTGGTGTTCCTAGACCTGCTTGCAGAGGTTTAGGAGCCTTGTAGTAGTTAGCCCAATTTTCTGCTTGATCACCTTCAAGTCTTGCAACACTTTCAGCTTTCTCTTTGGCATAACTTTTACGCCTATCTTCAAGTTGGCCATAGCCGATACTTAAAGATTTTCTAACTGCGTTAAGTGCTTTATCTTTTGAGGCACCTGAACCTGCCAATATAAAGAAAATAGAGTTAACAGGTACGATTGTATTATCATGAAGCTCTATAGGCTTCCGCAGATGACTGGTAAATGACATAAGTTCTGACAAGGTTATTGCTAACTTCATCTTAAATGGCATTTGGCCAGATATACAGTCCATAGCTTTCACTACAACTGCGGGGTAAGAATCTACTTTGCCAGTACATTTATCAATGTAGTCGCCCAGTAGTTTTTTTGTTTTGTTGCTCACAGGGAATTCCTAATTTTTATTAAATACGCGCCAAGTCTGGTGTTAGTCTATAAAACCAACATCCTTTTTTACCTTCTCAAATAACTCAACTTCATTTAAGTCTTCACCAATGTTTATGGTTTTCGGCAGCGATACTGGATGGCCATAACCACCTGCTAAATCTTTACCGTAAAAATCTTCTATAATAGCGAAGAAGAATTTTCTTAGTAATTTATCGTTAACCACCGAAGACATTACTTCTATTGATTTGGGGTCTTTGTGAGAAAATATAGGCACTACCGAGAAGAAGTGTCTAGTATCACCATCAACATGAGCTACATTGCGGTCAGGGAATATAACGTTAATTTTAACGTATATGTGCTTACGCTCAAGTTCAGCAACAGTAGTTAATAACTTAGCTACATTTTTACGTACAGTTTCATTACTGACACCGCAGGAATAGCTGATGCTTATATAAAGCTCATAGAAGTAGTCTATGTACTGTCGGGCAGGAGTAATAACACAATCTGCTTCTCCGGCTGCATACTTCCCTATATCAACACCTACATTACTGCCTTCTGAACCATTGGTGTATACGAATCTTTCGTATATTTCTTGGGTAATAAGACCACGCTTAAGTAGATTATTTCTAACTAAGTTTTCAATGGCTTTCTGTTCTTCTTCTGGAAAATCAGATCTGCGTCTTACAAGATTGTCTAGAGCATCTTTATAAGACATTCCACACTTGTTGTCTTCTATTTGAGTTAGCTTAGATACGATGTAAACAAAGTGGTCTAAACTATCAAACATGACATTATCATTACTGGCAAACTCCTCGCCCCATTCTGTAGGCAAAATGGTAGGTATTGGCAAAGAAGTGTTGAACTTATCTTTTATTAATGAAGTCATAACTGTTCCTTATTGAATTGTTAAAAGGTTGGTTGTTTAGGAGGCTTTAAGCGCTCTATCACCAACTACGTGCTCCCACACACCCCGCATACTTGTACACTCAGAAACTTTACTTACTTTAGGTATAGAATCTTTAAGAGTTTGGTACTTTTCAAGAGCTGTTAAGTCTTTAGCAAGCAAACGATCAACAAAAGTATCCAGTAGATTCAACTCTTTACGGCTTTGAAAACGCATAGAATCTCTCATTGATATGTAAGTAGGAGAGTTAGACTCTCTTAAACATTTTCGTACCAGTTCCATATGGGAGTAGGTATGAAAGTCTACTATACTTTGTTCGAGCATGTCGTCTTTTTCTAGATCGATTTTATCAAACCTATCCAAAGTAGCGGCATCTAATTTAGACCTGCCATTGTAATCTTTATGGTTATCTTGTGGGTTACTTGTTGCAGCTAACCGGAAATCTTTATGGATCTGTACTATTTGGTCAGGGAATGAAATATAACCATTTTCTATTGTATTTAAACAAAGAAGTACATTTGGATCGGATGCATCAATTTCATCTAGTAGGATAAGGCCACCGTTCTCGGCAGCTTGTCTTAATTGGCTAGGAATATATGAGCCATTAACATTCATAAAGCCCAGTAGATGAGATAGTGTAGTCTGTCTTGTCATAGACATACCGAAGAATTTTAAACCTAAATCTTCAGCAACCTGGGTTACTACCGTAGTTTTGCCACAACCACGCTCACCTGTTAGTAGTACAGGTATATTGGCATTAGCAAGTGTTCTGACTTCAAGGAATTTTTTATGTTTCATCTTTATTACCTGCATAAGGAGATAGGCAGTGGTTTTCTGCGTAAATGTGAGCCGTAACATCTGTGGCAGTAGTCTTTATAAACACGGGAGAAACCTTCGTATCCCCTTCACTATCTGCTTTCATTGCTAGGTAGGCTTTGAACTCTTCCCAACAGGTAAATCCTGTTCTGAATTTGGAGTCTTCAGTTATAGATACTCCCGGAACATCATTGATGCCCAGTTCGCAAGTTTCTTTTGAGTATTCTTTGAGATTTTCATATTTTTCTGAAAATAGTAGAAAACCAGCCTCTATTAGTTTATTTGGGCTGTGCACAGCTAAAACTGTTAAGTATATTTCTTGCTCTGTTTTGGTAAAGTTGCTTGTTTTTTCTGTGTTGTACTTTGAAGCGTGTAACCAAAATTCACGTTCAGCTAGTGGGATATGGTGTTCAGTTTCTTGTGCAACAACTTCAGATATTTTTGCACTAGTTGTAAGGTTGTCATCAAGGCTATCAATTTTAGCTCTTACATTTTCTACACCTGCACCCAAAACAACCGAGAATATATTGGTTAAAGCCGTTGTTGAAGACCCTTTAGTACGTTGTAGGATAGCCTTAAAAATAGACTCTTCTGATGAGGTTTTCTTGATAAAAGGGAGAAATGAAGATTTTGACATTGTACTTTCCTTGAAAGAAGAAAAGCCCTTTATTTGACTAAAGGGCTTTGTAATTTTTAACATTTAACTGTTAAATTAAAGTACGCTAAAAGCAGATTTCGCTGATGCATTTGCAAACATAGCGTTTGTTGCAATCATACGTTCAACTTCTTTATCTAACATTAAGCTAGGTGTAACTTCAATAGCTGCGATAGCTTTTGCTTTAATGCCTTGAGCTTCGTTAAGCAAAAGATCAACTTTTGATTCTGGCTCTAAGTTAGAGAAAGGTAACATACCGTGAGTTGTGTTAACTTTAACATCTGCTACTTTAGCGTCAGTGTTGCCGTAGCTTTTACGTAAAGCTGTAACAACTTTTGCTACGCTTTCAAGTTTCGCTACTGGTGTTAAGTCTTTGTCAATTAGTGTTGCTGTAATACTCATTATTAATTTTCCAATTTACTGTATTCGCTCAAAATAGGTGGAGCAAATTATCACCTTATAGTACAGAGTTTAGAAGATTAACTCCTGCCCTTGAACACCCTACATAGTAAAGTCTAAAAGCAGTAATTGTTTCTTCTTCGTCTAATTCTCCCTTACATGCGGATTCAAACTTAGTGTTTAAATCATCAGCAATAAATACAGTTTCGAACTCCAAACCTTTAGAAGTAAATACTGTAGCTACAGTATAATTCTTGTCTGGTTTGGCATTTTTAACTTCGTTATATAAACTAAATATGTTTATATTTTCCGAAGAAAGTCTTTGAAGTAGTTTAACAGCATTGTTAATCTCTTCATCGTTTAATTCCGCGAGTAAAAACTTAAAGTACGTTTTATACTTACTTTGTTTTTTAAAATCATCGTACACATCAACTAAGTAATGGTACTTTGACTGGTAAGGTTTTTTACCACCACTAGCAGTAAGTACTGCCATTGGTGCTGCAAATATATCAGCAGGTCTTCTTAGAAGTGTAAACCCTTTACCTGTTGCCAGTCTGGATTGAAGCTTATCAATTATCATAGCGTTAGTAAGCGTACAATACAAAGTTTTACCGTTAGTTACAGGTTTGTCAGTACCCTTAAATCTAAAGTTAGGGTCCATAACATCTTGCATACACGTTTCTATTCGCTGTGCTATATCAGTGCTACATCTGTATGACTGGGTAAACCGCATTGTAGTAGCTTCGTCAGCTAGTACTTCAAACCCATTAACCAAGTTTAAAAACTGGTAGATAGCTTGATGTGTTTCACCTAACCCTAACTTCTTAGGGGCATCAATAAGTCTAAATATGGCTAAGGATACCGCTGTAACATCGTTGATCTCATCCAGAATTACAATATCTACTTTGATAGATACTGTCTTCTCAGCAAGCATTAAATGCAAAGATTTTAATAAGAAGTTAAATGTAGGATTTACATCACCGTCAGCCATACCTTGAACATACTTGGTTGCCAGGTTGATCATATAGTCTTTTCTTGAATGACCTTCAAAAACTTCTTCAAAGTAGTCATACATATCTGTTGAGGCTGATACATAAAATGTATCTATAACTTCTATAATCTTACGCTTTTCTGTATAGGAAATCTTTTCTTTAATACATTTATAGCTAAAGCTTTTAATTTCCATTGTAGGTTTAACATACTGATAGGCCAGGGCATGGAGTGTTTTGCACTGTATTGGTGTTCCAGCAAACCTGTCTACACCTTCCTCAACAATAGCTTTATTAAATGCTGTGTAGATGCCGGAGGTGATAGGCAGCTCTTGCACAATCTGTCTAGACATGAATGACTTGCCTGAATTCCCTGTAGGAAAAACTTTACCATTTCTTCTTGCCAGCCAAAACGTACTTGGAGTAGTAAAACAGTACTTGAACCCGTCAGTAGTTTTGTATGGAGTAATAGTAGATAACTTTCTATCTCTAGAGCTTCTGAACGTCAAATCAGAGACACTTCTACTGCTTCCTTGTACTGTGTACAAATCTTCTTTTTTATACTCCCTAGGATCTTTTGTAAGTGTTACGTAGTTACCTGTAAGAATGTGCCAAGCATGTTGAACTAGTTCTGCATCTACTTTATTACCTGTGAACGTAGGACATACAACATTTGTTCTCTTGGTAAGACACCCATCCCAGAAGGTTGCTTCTTGACCAACAATTTTAAGTTGTTCATCACTGCAGTTCCACAAACTTCCCAAACCTTTAAAAGCAATCTCTTTTGGTGGGTAGTAGGACACTGTTAGGTAGCCTTCAGCTGCTTTTACCATACTGAAAGGTATACCCGCATTGTCGAGGAGCTTAATTACTCTTGTTTTTTTACTGTACTTTTTAACATTTATACGTATTTTGAACTGCTTGATGTTTTTTATGTGTGAGCCATCAGCAGATTGCATAACTAATACTTGAAGCAATTCATTAGATATCGATGAACAAGAATCACCAATAACACTTTCGTACGTTCTAGGTATTTTCAGTTTCCCAAAATTTTTAATTTCAGAAAAATGTTTTACTGTAAAAGTACCTTTATCTGTGATGTAAGGTACTCTATGTTCGTCTGACACCACCATATCTACTGTGTTTGACTTTATGTGGTGCAGTGTATCAGATTCAGCTTTTATGTAGCCTAAAGGTTTTACAAACTTAATACTACTATCTTGGTTCCACTGAGCAACCAGATCATCTTCAGTGTAGTCGCTAATGAATTTCCACCCAGTAGGTGTCAGGAACTCTGTATCCTTATCGACACAACCTGCTCCGGCTTCCACAAGAACTATACCATCCTTGACTACTAGATGATCTACTACGTCAGCCTGTTCTGGGGTGTATTGAATAACGTTTCTTGGCATAGTCAACTCCTTACATATCTGTTGCGTTATCAATAACAGTCATTACATTGCTTAAAGCTGTTGAAGCATTTTCAAGTTCTAACTTTACTTCTGCAAGTTTGTTGGTCAATGCCTGTTCGAGTTCTGAGGGTTCTAGGATACTCTCAGCAATTTTTAACAGTTCTTCTGCACTCATAGTATCTAAGCTCATAGCACTGTCCCCCCTAATCCTGTTTGTTTGGGTTTTTTGAAGTGGGCTGACTCTTTGATAAAGAAAGGTGTAGCAGTTAGTGAGGTTCTACCTCTTCTGCCAGTACCTTTTTCACGGTAAAATAACTTGTACTCAACAATGTTATCGATTGGGTTTAGTTTTACACCGAGTACAGCAGCTTCTTTAAACTGTTTACCGTCCCAAAAGTTTACTTTATCTTTTACTTCAAATTCAGCCCTGTCTAAGCTTACTTTTGACATTTTACTCTCCTGTACTGATGGTTTTATCGCCATTTAAGTGTAACGCAACCAGAAGTTTTCTTGGCTTTCCACATAGCTATTACAGCTGCGATTAGGCTTTCACCTCTGTACGCATTAACGTTCTTGTAGTACTTGTCACCTTTTATAAGAACCCACGCAGTTACTTCATACGTATTACCCATAACTAAAATTCCTGTTCCATATACTCAACTAATTTGATCATAGCTGATGACATTTCTGAACGACTTTTGTTGGTAGTTCTCATACCATGAGTCGTTAAGATGGCATTAAGCTTATCAGCAGTAGCTTCAGGCACATTAAAAGAGAAGTTCACCAATTCGCTTTCACCTTCTTCGTGAACAATACGCTCATTTAGATTTAGGTTTTTGTAGCGTTCAATAAACGTAGCTACGGTAATAACTTCAGTAGCGTCAATCTTAGACAAACCAAGACGGAATCGTTCCCAACCGATAGTATTAACTATGTATGTTGATTGAACTTCAGTAAACTTGTTACGTTGAGCCAACTCAGCTGTTTTTGTGTAGACATAAACGGCAGCAGTAGATAAGGCAACATTCATGTTACAAAAGTTTTTCCAACTTAACCAAGTAGTGCTTGACCATTTCTCGCTACGTTTTGTGTAAAGAAGCTCAAATGCCAGTTTTACTTTGTTGTTACTAATACTTGCTAAGTGATCTTTAATTAAGGTAATTCTTTCTGGTAAATTCATAAGTTATTCCTATAGTGGTTATATTTTTGACAATAAAAAACCACTACATGCGTGGCATAGTTAATTCTGATGTGGGCCATGTGGCAGGTATCGAACCTGCAACTGCACTAGTTTCCTTGCCGGGATGCAACCCTTCCAGACTATTTACATTTTTTAACACCTAAACCTCTTCGGCTGTACTTTTGTGAGTTTGCATACTCACTCAACAGTTGCGGGTGTCACATGGATTATTTTTACTTTGATCTTTTATTTAGGTATTGACGAGCTGCTTGATCTTTTACTTGTTGTACGGTTTTACCAAAGTATTCAGCCAACTCTTCAATTGATTTTAGGTGGTAGTTAGCTTTTAGGTAGCGTTTGTTATCGTCGCTCCAGGTATTTGGGTTAGGTTTGCCATTATTAAATCTGTTGTTGTAAGTTTTTTTCATAACATACTCCAAAGTTATTAATTTGTTTTAACTTTTATTTTATTTGTTTTACACCAAGACAATAAAAATTCACGAGCTACTGTACTTTCATCTATAGTTGGGGTTGAGTTTTTAGCGTTTGCCCAACTTACAATTCCATCATTAAGTAAAACACCTTGACGAGTTATACCTCTTGCATGATGTAAAAATTCAATAACAGGTGAACCGGGTACACCGTTAAACTCGTTATCTTTAGATACATGCAGTCCCGGTAGTATACGTAAAGCATTATTAGTTACAGGGTCAAAATGGAAAGCTGCATTACCTTCAGTCTTAGCGCCCGATTTTACTGTTTTAGCAATCTTAACTGCAGATTTACGAGCAGCTTCAACTGTTGCCAGTTTATCTTTAAGCTCAACAATAGTGGCTTTTTGTGTTTTGTTTACCTTGGTCAGACGTTTGGCATCTAATCGTTGCAACTCTTGTAGCTGTGCTCTTAAAACGTTAAGCTGAGCGTTATCAGTTTTTTTAACTTCAACCGCTGCATGAATTACTACTTCTTGTTTTTGAAGCAGTGCTCTATCTTTTAGGATTATCTGATCTTGTTCTTCAATGCGTTTGTTAGCAGCTTCTAGTTGATCATACAGGCCGTTAAAATCATCTACTTCTTTATTGCTTGCAACAACTAGTAATGCTGCTAAGTCAGATACGGTTAATTCTTCTGTTTCTACTTTCATGGTGTTGCACCTTTAATACTTTATAAGCCTATACGGTAGGTTTCTGGATGATTAATTTTGGATTTTTTGACTACAATATTCTTATCAACCCACTCTTTGGATGTATACCAGTTCTGTGTGATGACATCTCTTCGGTCTTTTGGCAGGTATCTGTAACAATCGTGATCATCCATCATTTCTCTTAGTTCATGGAGTTCGCATGTTAATGACAAACCTGTCACCACGTTTCCTATCCTTGGTGCCCCATCACAGCCACACATAAATATATCGCCATCAGGCTTTATCTGTAAAACATCACAACAGCACCGGTCTTCTGATCCATGGTTAGCATGACCAGTCTTGACTATATTTTCGCTTGTGTTGCGTATTTCTACGTTATGAATTTTTGCTGCATCAAATACAACACTATCTATCGGGTCGTGGTACTGGTCTTGAGATACTGCCATAGTGAATAAAGATTCTTCTATCCACTCTATCCAGTATTCTTCACAAAGTTTTTCAAAGAACTCTTCTTCGCAGTAGTCAGAATTTCTTATAAGCTCTAATGTCTTCTCTGTGTTAGATCCGTGGTAAGCAAACCAAGGGACTATACCATTACCATCACTTTGGCAGTGATCTATAGCTTTGGCTAAGTAGGTAATAAATTTTGGGTGTAAGGTAGGTTCCCCACCTCCAAGAGTTAGGCTTGAGCCATACTCTGTGCAGAAATCTAAAGCATGTTGAAAAGTCCAACTATCCATATGCTGGCCTTTGTAGTTTTTACCACAAGACATGCAGCAGTGAGCACATGACATATTACAAACTGTTGTTATTTGTATGTATGCCATAATCTGTCTCTTATTACTTTCTAAATTTTTGTAGAAGTTTAGACTGTTCGACTGAATTAATACCTTCATCACAATCTTTATCGTAACCTTTACTACCTCGTTCACCCGGCATTAAGAGTTTCTTAATAGCATGTTGCATAGCAGGACAAGTAACATTAAATGCTTCAAGTACGTCATAAACGTCACCTTTAATGGTGTCACCTGTTGTACGGTCACGAATAGTTTTCTTGTACTTAGCACCTTTATCTATAGGTTCTTTAGGAGTTGCCAGTTTTAAGCTTTTAGGTACACCCTTAGCACCATACCAAGAGGCAAAGACTTTACCTTCAGCTTTTAATGTATAGTTGTCTTCGTTTGTGTACTCTATGTGATCATCTACCACTACTTGGTAAAGGTCATCTGATACTTTTTGATCTTTCATAACACTCTCTTAGGGGTTGTATTCAAGCAGTTCGGTGTATCCACCAACATGGTGAAAACCGTCAAAAATTTGAGGTACTGATTCAGCACCCATGGCTACAACTAGATCACGAACTGCACTGTTATTAGTTGTCATATCAAAATATTCATAAACAACACCGTTCTTATCACAATGATCTTTAGCTTTTGTGCAATAGCTGCAATTTGGTTTTCCGATAATAATTAACATACTATACTCCGTACTTCCCGAACAAAGCACTATTTGAATTAAGTGGTTCAGGAGTCTTTTTATTTAATTCGATAGTTTCCACTACCTGTTCTTTTACGCCTATCAGTTCTCGCCATTCAGCTGGAACTAAAGGTTCTTTATTTAATAATCTTATTAAGATTTCTGCTTGGTCTTCATCTACTGAGATATCAATACTGCCTTCAAATGACATTTTAGATCCTTAAATAAAAAACCCTAACCGAAGCTAGGGCAAAAGAGTTGGTGGGTGCAGGAGTCGAACCTGCTTATCAAGCGCTTATAGAACCACATCAGCTTATAGCTGACCAAACCCACCTTTAAAAGTGCACAGTGCTGGATTCGAACCAACTGCAAAAGTCAGGGAACGGAGTCCACCTATTAACCTAACTTAAGTTGCACCCTGGCCCAACCCGACTAGTATTAAGCTTGCCAACTGTGTGCAATTTAGGGGTGCAGCCAATAGGTGTGATGGCCTAAAGATTGTGGCTCCTTTTGAACCGCTGCACTATTAGTTACTCAAAACCGATGTTTTTACGAACTTGAGTTAAAGTAATTAAACTAGTCATTTTACCGTTGTACATAACTTGTTTAAGTTCACCCATTGCAGCTTGTTCAGCTGTTTGTTCGTCATACAGTACGTACTCACCATCTTCAAGCTCAACACGTAAACGACCTTTAGCAGAACGCTTAAACTGGCTAGCAGTCTTAGGATTTTTCTGCATAGGTACTTCAGTGTCAACACCTTCAATTTCAACTACCGAGTTAGTACCCTTTAGGGCAAACCCGTAGCTATCACGACTACTGTTTCCAATATAGCCCCAACTCCCAACACCCATAAGCATGTTAGACACACAGTAACCAGCACGAACTAGTAATGTATTGATAAGTTCTTTCATAGCTACTGTAATGGCTTCACCGTAGATGCAACCAACTTTTTCATGTAGTAAGCGCAGCTTCCTATTTTCCACAGAACGGTTGGATGTACCGCCGAAGATTTCCCACAGGATACGCATAGTACCTTTGACTTCATCAGGAACATTTTCTGAAGCTACAGGGTTTGCAGATATAACTAAATCTTTATCTTCAATACCTTTAGTTCCTATTTTGTAGTACTGATGATCAAACACAATCCACTCGTATCCAAGATTTACAGCCTCAGTAAGAGTAGATTCGTCAAAACCGCCCTTCTCAGCAATGTAACAATCACCCACGATAATTTCTACCGGTGTTTTAGAAGAGCTGTCAGGACGAGATACCCATTTACACATGCCTGATGAATCAGGTTGACGAGCTAAAATTTCTTGCTTACATTCGGTTAAGATATGGCGTAGGTACCCGAAATAGTCTTCTGAGTCGCCTACATAACCAACCAAACCTGTTGGATAAAGGTTAGTGGCAATATTACGAACACTTTCAGTTTCTGCTTCTAGAGGTAAGTTATTAAAACCTAAAATATCTCTGTAGTAAGCAATACGTTGAGTAGCTGTTGCATGCTCAAAAGCATTGATGCTTACCATAACTAAGTTATTAGTACTGTCGGCACCATAGTAGTAATCTAAGGCACTTGCAGCAATTAAAGTATCAGAGCCATAGCTTGAAGTCGAATGACTCATACCAGTACGCATTGAATCTTCTTGACCACGACCACCACGAGCTGCGAAGCAGTGGTTAGAAATACCAGCCCACATAGCAGGTGCATTACAATGTTCTGCCCAACGTTTAGAAGATTCGAAGTACTGATTAGCAATACTTGCATCATTACACATTGGCCAAACCATAGATGACAAGAATGTTTCACTATAATTAGTAAACCAGTAAAAATCTTCATGTGTATTCTCAACTGTGAATACTGGGATTTTCATGTTTACACGAGTACCTTCAGGCAACGCTTTAATTTCTAAAGGTAAGTAACTTAAATCATGGAGTGCAGACATTGCTTCAATAGCATCATCACCATGGTCGTTACCTAAATAAGCCTTAACACGGTCATGATATGCCGCCATAGCTTCTTCTTTAGGTAGAGAGAAAAACGTTTTTTCCCAGGATTCAACCATAAAGATTAAGGCATACTGCAGACCCCAAAATATGATTTTACCATCAAAATATTCTTTAATTGTGTTGGCCAGTTTATTATCACGAGGAGTCATGTTTGCACCGACAACTTTAGTACCTTTGATGTACTGTGATTTATGGCCTAATTTGTAACCGTCCACAGATTCATTTTGTGGAGGGATAAAGTAATTTTTTGTACCATTAATGTACGCGTGTGGAATTGCTTCAAATAGTTCTACTAATTGATTCGCATTAGGTTGTGGAGTCATGTTAAGCCTTACTGTTTCTGGTTTATTCGTGATTGATAATTAAATGTGGTTAGGTCTTCAGTAGTTATGAAGTCGCCAATAATGTTATGAACTTCTATAACATCGATAACACCTTTGAATGGTTCTAGGCCTTTGGCAAATATGCCGTGTGTAACGTATAACATTACAAGACCTGCGTTGTGTTTTTCTTTGAGAAGTCTAGCTAAGTGCAGGAAGCTAGCCCCGCCATCGGAAATATCATCTATGATTAATACATTGCGGCCTTTTAGGTCTTCACACTGTACTTCGCATTTAACAATATTACCTGTTAGTACATCGCGTATTTTTAACGCTTGTACAAAAGTGTCTTTATCTAAAGCTTTGGCTACGTCAAATACTTTTTTTGATGCTCCAATGTCAGGAGACACTAGTACATAATCAGTACGCATAAAGTCATCTGCAATATCAGATAAGTGGTGCCCAATAAAAACTTCGTACTGTGAAAGTACTTTAACATTATTGATTAGTGCGCTGGTTACATCACTGTGTGGATCTTCAACAACTACTGAATCAAATTTGAAACTGTTTAATATGTCTGCAAATATTTTCAGTGGTAGTGGCATACCAACACCGAATTTTTTGTCAGCTCTTGCTTGTGGCATGTAAGGTAGCGCTAATCGAACTTTACCAATTTCAGGCAGTCTACCTAGGGCATCTTTTACTAAACCAATTCGGATTAAGTCACGATTAACATCTTCGATGTTTACTCTGACCATCAGATCACCTGATATATTTTCAGGTAACGTACATGTTTCACTACCATCACTGAATGTTGTAAAGTCTACATACTTTAGGCAGCTACCGATAATGTAAATATTTGATTTTTTCATAGCGCTCTCTTTGGTTTAATTAATCCTGAGTCTAAAATGTTTAACACCTCTTCCAAAATGTTACATGCCTCATTTAAGCCACATTTATCGTCTAAAAATAGGTTGTAAAATTGTTTGTTTCCTTGAAGCTGTGTAGGATTTTCTTTAGGAAATATCCCTATTGATTCACACATCTTTGTAATATGAGGGGTATCCTTATTTGATGAAAACAGTACTAAAAGGTGTCTTTGTTCTTGTGCTCTTATAAGTAACTCTCTAGGACGAATACAAAGCTCTTCAGGGAAGTTTAAAGGCATTACAGTATCATCGTAATCAAAAGCTATTATTAGCTTGCCGTGTGCTTTGTACAGCTTAAGAAGGTGTATAACCTGGTGACTAGCTGTTGTTTTTAGCATTTTGCTTGCCTTAAGTGTGTACGGTAGACAGTGCAGGGTTCGAACCTGCGTCTTTGGGGCTGATCCCCAATACTTCATCGGATCTGTCTAGTTGGTTAGCTTTACCAACCAATAACATTTCCTTCTGTAGTGCGTTGATAGCACGCTCTAACCACTTGAGCTATCTGCCTAAATGAGTTACATGGGTGTGAATTTATTAATGGTACTATATTCCCACTCTTTAATAAGTGTTCTAGTTTGGTGCCAATCTTTAACAGCCTTACACCATAGTACGTTATTAAATTTTCCGTGGTAGAAAACTGTTATAGGGGTTTTTTCGTGGTTACTTGTTTCAATATTTGCAATGGCACTGACAATGTATAAATCTCCATTGTCATGACGCCATTCAGACTTTACTAGAGGTATCTTAGTACCGTCAGGCAAGTGTGTTGGACGTTCCATAAACTAACCATCTACCTCTACAAACTTAGTAGTATCTTCTAACGTATTGGCACCATAAGTAACAGAACCATACCAACTACCGTTAATCTTGTACTCTACTCTGCCACCGTTTACACGATAGAATTTACCTGTTTTTAAACTTTTATAAATTTGCATAATTTTCTCCGAAATTAGTTTTGTGCGGTACTCTCAGGGTAGTGCAAGGCGCTTTACAATCTTCGCCACTGGCTCAAGTATGGCCGTAACTATGAACCTGCCGTTTGTTTGGTAAGTGCCTTGGAGTCACACCAAGTGCCTACTGATTAATCTTTAATTCCGTCAGCTAGGAATAGTCGGGTATCCACCTGCGGGTGAATTTCCTGGATTTGGTTAAGCTTATTTAGGACGGATCTAATTAAAGTACTACCGCCTAGTTAATATGAGTACCCCGTTACAGAGAGTCACTAACTATTCTTGCTGCTATCCTAAAGCTGAGCAGCTTACCTTTTTTAATTATCCTCAGTTATGGTGGCTAACAATCATCTGAGTTGTTAATTCTCACAAATTAACTGGCTATCACATATTCCCGCCTACACCCCGTAAGGTTGTACAATGTAGTCTCAATCAAACGCAAGGGACTTGTCTCATAGCTGAGTTTGGATTCTTTAAAATTATATGGCAGGGATGGCAGGATTTGAACCTACAAGAGTTTTTACACTCACGACTTTGGAGGTCGCTTAGCTCGCCAGTGCAAGCATCCCTAATTTGAAATGTGGTGGCCCAACCGGATTACTTTCCATTAGAGCCATTTTTGTTACCTTTGTTAAGTCCGTCTTTATAGGCATCTTTATTGTTTTCACTATAAGTGCCGACAGACAAATTATCCAAAGATGGGTTTGTTTTATCATTATCTTTATGTAAACAGCACAGCCCTTTATCCGCATAACCATCAAGTATGAATGTGTTAGCCATTATAGAATGTACTTCTCTTGTTACGTTGTTTATACCTACAGACACGTACCCGTTAGCACTTAGGTAGTGTTGTAATACCACACCTTTTAGGTTCATGTGAGTAAAAGAGTATACGTTTCCGTCTACATCAATCCAGTACTTGCCGTCAGTATTTTTTACTTCTCTAGAGCCTTCCGGCAAGTTTAGCAACGGTTCAAATAAACTTTTTACAGTTCGTAGAGCCAGCTGCTTCCACTTCCCTGATTCATGCTTCATTTTATAAATGTATCGACCTCTACCCCTAAAAGTCGCAGTAACAGCTTTACCGTTTTTGTATACGATACCTTCAACAAGTTGGTATCCAGGAAACGTTGGAATGTTCATATGTTTACTCTATAGTTGGTTATAGGTGTATCGTAACACCTCGAACATTATAGGGCAACCAATGAGTGGTGAACCTACCGAGAATTGAACTCAGATTAACTGGTTATGAGCCAGCTACATTAGCCGTTATGTTATAGGTCCAGAAATGGCGGAGATAACTGGAATCGAACCAGAAGCATTGCTGCTCGTATCGATTAGCAATCGTACCCAATCACCATCATGGGTTACTCTCCAAAAATACTTAGGGGTGGCCAACGGGCTTCGAACCCGCAACCGTCAGCATCACAAGCTGAAGCTCTACCAATTGAGCTATGACCACACCTAAATATTCTTTAAAAATTGGTACGCCATGGGAGATTTGAACTCCCGTTACCACCGTGAAAGGGTGGTGTCCTAGGCCTCTAGACGAATGGCGTATTAAAAATTGGTGCCGACTACTGGACTTGAACCAGTGACCTGAACCTTACAAGGGAACTGCTCTTGCACTGAGCTAAGTCGGCATAAAATTTGGCGGAGAAGGGTGGACTCGAACCACCGACTTACTACTTAACAGGCAGTCACTCTAACCAACTGAGTTACTTCTCCAAACCTGGTAGCGAGGGCGAGATTTGAACTCGCGACACCAAGGATATGAACCTCGGCTGGAAACCGCTCCCCTCGCTAAAAAATGTGATAATATATACTTAACGTACACATGTCAACACACAGTATTACTTATTACGTCTTTGTTGCTTCTTAGGACGTTGTTGTTTACTAGGTTTCTGTTTTTTGTAAGTACTTTTAGCCTGCTTATACTTAGTTTGGTTTTTAGCTTTGTAACTTTTTCTATCAGCAGCTTTTTGCTTATTGCTTCTAAAATTACTTTTAAAACCTTTCTTACCATACTCAGGTTCGACTTTACGTTTAGACTTCCACTTGCTATCAACCTTCTTAGTACCCGTAGATTTGCTTACCGTCTTCGGTGATTTAGCTTTAGCTGCTTTACGTTTTCTATCTTGAGCTTTTTTCTTTTTAGTCAAAGACTTATTACGTTTATTATACTTTTCTTTGCTGATAACCTCATTATCTACTGAAGTATAGTTGTTAACAGTTACTTCGGTATGTGTCCAACCATTTGAGTTATTACGGCTAAACAAAGCGTAGGTTAGTGCAGCAGTGGTTAAACTGCCTGTAGCCATCCCATAATCTACGTAGTGTCCTGATGCTACAGCATATCTGCTTTGCGGATCATTCCACATCCAGTGACCATTTTGCCAATATCCGTGTTGAGTATTGCCACGGTAATCGATATAACTACCGGGAGCAATTGGACGTTGGATATACGCCATACTACGTTCATGACGCATTTCTTGCTCAATAGCATCTTGACCGTTGGCAACTTTAAGTCGTTCTATACTACGTCTATGTTCTGCTTCATCTGCGGTTTCACAACCTGATAATGAAGTTACAGCCATAAATGCTATAACAGACATAAGTATCATAGGAAATCTTTTAAAACTTTTCATATAACTGTCCTTACTTGCGTTTGGTAGATATAAAACCTGAAGTCATCCCAGAAATTTCCCATCGAAATTTAAAATCTTCTGGATAAGTGTGAGACTTTAGACCAACCTGTTTAAACTCGTACCTACCGTCAGCTCTTAGCCTATATCTCATACCTGTAACAGGATGGTAGTGAGTAGTACTGGTGTTTACAGGTTTTTCTTTTTTACCGTTTTCTTCTCTATACCAAAATTTTATAGATGATACCCAATTTTCAAATGTTGCTCTGTAATATCTATACACCTTAGCCGGAGACACAAAAGGGTTTGGCATATCACCATGACCACTACAAATTACTACAAGAAAACAAAAACCTAATAAGCTGCCTGCACATACCAAAGGGTATGTAACTATTGTTATTAAAATACAAAACCAAAACATGGTAGTTCCTTTAAATCGAGTTATTTTAAAAAATGGTTATTAACTAAACTGGCGTTATGGTCCAATTTATCAAGTACATCGTTTAACTTGTTTACAACCAACATGAAGCCATCAAATGTAGCTCTTTCATCAGTAGTTATCGTGTACTGCTTACATACAGTATCTTGAAAACTATCTGAATTTTCTTCATACACTTTATTCAATTCTTTAATAGATTTACATAACTCTTTTAGAGGTATTTTTTCCAAGTCACTTAATTTTGACATAATATTTTCCTCTATTTTTTAACTTTAAAAGATGCTCTCACCTGATTCATTAGGTGTGGTTTAAACTTAATTTTAACAGGACAGTTTTTCGCAACCTATCAGGGCTAAAAATTGAATCGGGATTCCCACCTCGAATTTAATACATCTTATACCGATTTTCATCGAAGGCATGTATCTATGCCTATTCAGCGCAACCCATAGCACCTCTCAGCAGGGTAGCTGATTACAAGAGGATGTTGATGGAATCGACCATCGACTACCTACGCTCGAATGTGGCGCTCCTTGTCTTTCGACATATTTCGCTAATGAGTTACTTACGCGCTTTCACTCAAGTACATTATATCCCGCTACATGTAGCATGGGAGGAGCATTGTTATTACAGCTGCTATAGCTGGGAATTGAGTATCCATGATACTACCTTGAAAGTTAATTTGAATTTGAACAGGCTTCACACCTGATTGGTTATTATCGGCAACTGCCGACAGCATATCAGTTAATTTATATACCTCATATCCATACCGTATTGCTGAGGTTGGCAGTCCCCTATCTTGCGATTAGGGGTATCTAGAACATCCACTTAGACAAGCGGGCTAGATATTTCTCTATTTTACATCATTAAGAAAACCTCGATGTCCGGCTTCGCACTCGGAATGTAGGTCAATTGTCTGGTTACTAGAATCATCACATTGGTGATTCTATAGGAAACCTTGTACCTATAAGTCTTTAAAACCCTGTTTTATCGTACTTCCACACTAGTGAGTACAGCCCTGCTGTAACAGGCACACAGATGTACAAGCCCTCGGATTTGATCTTATCTGATGCTAGTCTTTCCTAACTGCCAAGAGGTGTTCACACCTGCTTTAAAAGGGTTGGCCTTCGTTTCCTGAACGGTTTAAGTAGTCTCGTTCTACAGGTCTCTTTTATCGTTATAGTGTATAAATTTTCTGCAAAAAGCACTTTAGGCACGTTACCCAGGTATATTAGTATTACATCCAATATAATGATGGTTTGCAGTTGGCTCTGATCTTGGGCTTTACACCCTTAATTTGGGGCATGCATAAGCTAACCGGCCAAATGTTAACTACAGGATTAAACTGTATAAAGTTAACGGCCTCTTATGCACTAACACCTAACGGTAGTGCTTCCGAAGTTTTAACGTCTTTACCTGTCCTGATCTTCAATACCCCTTCCGTAACAGGATTCGGTAGCATTGGGTATATGAGGTAGTTCTGACGGAGCTTCGTTCTCAAGCTGTTGGTTTTATATCCTACAACATGGATAGCCTGCCTTTAGCTTATCGTCCAACTAACGCAGGTATTCCAGACTAGCATACCTGTATAGTATGACTACGGACAATCTCCGTTAAGATTACTTACTAAATTTTGTTCTTGTCTTTGGACTTTCACCACTACATTTTATAGTCACGACTCGTCGATAACCTGTTCTTAACTCAGGATGGCCTATTGCAGTATTGATTATTTATTACAGATAACCGTCTGTTAGCGGAGGTCAGACGTATACGAACCGTAACCCAAAACGTCAATAAAAAGGTAGGGTTGATAGCCCATTTACTACAGTTCATATACTGATGGCAGTTTTACAACTAATACCGGTTAAATAGCCGTTTTACTTCTGGCTCTAAGAAGGCAGTCTGCTTTAGTATTCTGGTATTACCCAAGATAACAAAGCTGATTTTAGTGGTCCAGTCTGTTGTGAAGCTATTTGTACAATTAGGTCATATTTATAGTCGCAGTAAGCTTTATGTGCTTCAATTTCTGTTTTAAAGCTGCCTGTATACTTGTTCGTGAAAGGTACAGAATACCCTTCAGTAAAAACTAGTTGATAGTTTCACCATTATCAGTTGCATCTTCACTTGCATCTTGAATAGGGCTGAAACTATAAGAAGTTACACCATCAATAATTACACGGTGTACATAACAAAAAACATAAACAGTACCGTTAATGCGTGTGGGAATTGTTAAAAATGTTCTGTGAGACTTTTCACTATCTTCAGAATTTTCTTCTAAATCCCAGATGTCAGGAAATTGAATTTTAAACGCACCTGTTGCATGTGCAATAGCGTAGGCAATTGCCAACACAATAACTATTTTGATAGGTAAAATTAGGAACGCTAACACTAAAGCGGTTAGTGTGATTGTGCATGTTTGAGATAAAGAGTTAAAAAATTTTTTCATTTTGTTTTCCATTAAGTTGTTGGAGGTAGTAGCAATTGTATACCACCTGTTTGTATTATTTAAACAGTCCATAAAGACAGGTATTTAGCCACTTCATCATCTTCTTGAAGTAATACTAATTCGTCTCTAACTGAGTGTTTAAAGTCTTTGTATGTCTGTTTAGCTTCTTTTATATCCTTTAAGGGAAACATACCTAAGTACGTCAGCTTACCTTCAATATCCTTACACTGTACTTGGAGCTTTTTACATTTAAGCATACTCAAGCCAGCGCCCCATTTACCGTTGCTTTGTTTGCAATTTAGGAACGTGTTAACTTTTGCAGGAATAAATAAACAAGTATCAGACGAGTATATTTTATTACCTTTAACCTTTAAGTCTTTATCAAGCTGTAGCTTGTCTTTAAAGTTACTTTTGATATAAAACCATTCAGCAAATAATTGAAAATTTAACCACTCACCGACTACAGAGCAGTCTACGTATGTATGATTCTTTTCAAGAGTTTTAGTACAGTAGCACCGTCTAAGCATATTCTTCCAAGTAGTATAGGCTTTCTTATCATCCCTGTACGAATACGCACCCACACCAATAAAACCTTTATTATAGATATCAGGTATCATTGGATTTTTTATTTCGCCTTTACGTATATCACCAGAACGCGCAGATATATGGTCATTGTAACCTATAAACTTTACGGTTACTTTTCTGGCGTTTTTATACTTAACTATTGTTAAATCACCACAGATGTTTGTTTTATGTACTGTGCCTGTGATCATGTCTTCAGGAGTTTTAACTACATTGGATCTTTTTGTTGTATTCATAATAATTACCTTAGTGTAATTGCTTAGATTAGTAGGTTGTGGAGGTGAGTTCTAAGTACTCATTTTCAGCCGCTAAGCCTATCCACAAATCTATTCTAACACTAAAGGCGTTTATCTTACATAAATTTCTAATCTGAACATGCTACTTAAACATCAGACGGTATCAATTCACACTTGAGGTTGTATATGTAGGGATACCAACTTAGCGGCTTGAAACGTTTACCGTAAGCAGTTGCCGTACAGTAGTTTAATTCGGATAGTAATATACCGGCCACATCAGCAGGGTCATAAGGTTCAAACCTAGTCACCCACTTCACAGCATCCAGATAAACTGAATCCCGAAAGCGGTACTCCGTAGATGAATCGGCATCACAATGTCTTTCATTACAGGAAAATACTGACAATACTTTATCAGCATCTCCGCTTACGCTCTCAACCCACTGAGGACTAGAAAAGTATAGTTTTTCAGTCTTATATGAGAATACGTTGTAAGCAACAGCATCATAAGTAAACGTAGCAACAGCTGGTACTACATACCAAATATTTACATATAAGGATATTACAGTACCTCCCAATAAAGTGGCTATGGCACCTGCACCTTTTGACGGTACATGCTTGCCATTTTTATAAGCCATTTTTTGGTACATTCTTACGTATTTTGGAGCTAACCAAGTCCACATAGGAACGAAAAATGAAGCTACTGGCATAAAAAATTTAAAGTAAAATATTTTTACCGTCTTGGTAATCTGCGACACTATATGGTGATAGTTGTTCAACCAACCATTTATT
>Ga0206129_10002157_pt1 | contig 25063 bp, 26 predicted proteins | sample Helgoland_Spring_8_FD_148616 | JGI IMG/M metagenome (GOLD analysis project Ga0206129, IMG submission 148616) | Pelagic subsurface seawater microbial communities from Kabeltonne, Helgoland, North Sea - Helgoland_Spring_Bloom_20160502_2 | ecosystem: Environmental > Aquatic > Marine > Epipelagic ...
TAAGTAAGTAGATTATCTTAATTTTAAACTTAGTTTAATTAAAAATTAAATTTTAAAGCATATAGTTAAGTAAATGTTAAGTTTCTAGTGCATTAAAAAAGTTCTAAATAAGAACCGAGAGGTCCACCAAAAAGAAACCCCACTCAAATGAGAGGGGTTTTATTATTCTTTATAATAAGTTACCACTCATTCTCAATTTGAATTTTAGAATACTCAATAAAAAATGAACCTATAACTTTACTGTCAGACCAATCAGCTATAATCAAGAACCTTTTCTTAGTTGGATGAATAAAGCTTTCGTCAACGGATGAAATATACTTTCCTTGATTGTATGTTTCAAAATAGTTATTTTTCCTAATAGATTGATATTTATCAAACATTAGATAATAATAACCTCCAGAACTTAATGATGAGGGAATAACATATTCATTAGTTATAAATAATATTATATGTAAATTACCTGCACTATCACTATGATAACTGTAGATCTTAATATTGTAGTCTTCAAGTAATATATCATTATTCGCAAATGGACTTATTACAAAATCAGTAATATCTATAGATTGATTTACAGAATGATCTTGACCTACTCCTTTAATAAACACTGTATGACAAACATTCTTATTATCAAAATCAATCTTATTAATTAACTTTTCTTTGTGACCATCAAACCAAACTGATCTTTTAGCATTATCATTTAGTGAGAAATAGAATCTTTCCAAATACTTATTAGTATCTAAATTTAAACCTTTATCAGCAAGAAAATCTATACGAGTTACGACACTATCTTCTGTAACAAAAAGAACTAAACTTTCAAAAGGATGATAAATTCCAACTAAGTTATGCTTATTAGAATGTTCATCTAACTCATACCATCCAGCAACAAAAAAAAATGGCAAAGCCTTGTAGTCAATAATTCCTGGAGAATAAAAATCAAGATAAATAGTTAAACTCTCACCTTCTTCAGATGATACTTGATAGGTTTGAGCTGAAGATATATTGTGAGTTAGCTCTAAATCTTGACCCTTAGTATTTAAACTAATAAGTAAAAAAACTAACAAGAAAATTTGTTTCATATACATTATTTGCAATACTAACAACCTGTTGAAATAAAATACGCAACTAATTTCACTAGCTCTTCTGAATCTGCCTTAGAACTAAGAAATAATCCTGATGAACCTCCCATCTCATTATTAGGATGCGTAGGAATTTGTATTATAAAATCTGTTTTTCCATCATTATCTAAATCTCCTGCCCAAATCAAACTAATAAGAAGTTCCTCCCCATAGCATGGAAAAAGAAATAGTTCCTGAGTAGTAAGTTTCTTATTTGATTTATAGTTTAAATGAATAGAATAATCTCTTTTTAAAATCTTGCCCATACTTTCAGTTGTTTTTAGTTCTGAATTAAGAAATGTATGATAAGGACCAAATTCAAATGTAAATTCTTCATTATTACGAATTATATGATTATCAGTAAAATAATTAATTTCTCTTTCAGTAAGATCTAAACCAGTGAAAAGAATTATACAATTTTTATTATCATCTACCGAGACTCTATACTCCCAATCATACTGAATATCAGGCTCTAATTTATCTAACCTTAACTCAACTTTTCTTACGTAAGAAATGTTGTCTTTCTTATATAATCCCCACCACTCTCTATTCAACATCTTGACATCTAATTCGCCTGTCTTATAGTCACCAGCGTACAATATCTCAATATTAGAGTTTACAGGATATTGTATTAGTTCATTTTGTTGTGCACTTAAAAAAGAAGTAAAAAATGATAAAATTAAGATTCTAATCATTTTGTAAAATTATATAATTTAAAAGAGAAAATGAGAAATAAGATCAAAACTATAGATTCAATAATTTCTAAAAAAGTTCGAAATTGGGACCGAGAGGTCCACCAAAAAGAAACCCACTCATTTGAGTGGGTTTTTATTTATTCAAGAATTATTTTCTTCTCCACCGTACCATCATCATAGATGTAAAAAAGTGGCTCGTTCTTTTTTTCTTTTGTTTCTCTTCCTAATATATCTATTATTCTAATAAGTTCTTTATCAAAGGATTTTTCCTCTGTTGCTGTACTATTACAAAATTGAGAATAAGTGATTCTATTGGAAGATTGTAAAGAGTCGTTAAAAACTGAAAAAGAATTTTGATCCGATTTTAGATAAAAATTAAGCCAAATTTTTAAAAAATCATTTGTTACACTTTGTTGCTCGTTTCTTGTAATATTTAAGTTTGGGTTACAAGAAGATTCCCCAAAACTACATAGCGAATTTTCATTAGCGAAGTAGCAATGCCCACCATTTATAATGTTAATTTGTGTTTTACATATAGAGTTTAGACTATCAAACATAATATTTTGATTACTTATTGGTGGTGAAACACAGTCATCCTCTCCAGAGAATATAAGTGAAGGTATAGTGATATTACTTGCTACCGATATTGCTGAAGGACTAGTTTCAGCGGCAGCAAAATTAATTAATGTAATAATGTTTGGATTATTTTCTGTAGCAAGAAAACTAGCACCGCCACCCATAGAATGACCCATTATTCCAGTTTTAGGTAATACAGAATTATAAAATATAGACGAACTGTTCTGAGACTCTATCTGCATTTGAGATGAAATAAATCTTAAATCATCTGCAAAAATCTGATGATTTGGGGTAAACCCCATCTCAGTTGTTGGAAAACACAATATATAACCCTCTGAAACTAAAGAAATCCAGAAGTTCTCATATGCTTCCCAACTTATTAAAAAACCATGTCCAAAAACTAATATTGGAAAGTTACCAATTGAAATAGACACATCATCTCCATTACTATCAGCAGGATAATAAATTTCAGTATTAACATCTCTAATTCTAGTATTGTCATAAAGGACAGTACTTGTATGCCCTATATTATAGGTTTGGGCGAATGAATTCGACGAAAAAAACAAAAAAAATATTAAAACTAAATTAATTTTAAAGGGTCTAAAAATTTTCATCTTGTAGTATGTTTTATAGAAAAGTAGTGTTTTCATTCAACAAAATTACACAATAATTTGCAAAAAAAGTTCGAAATAAGGACCGTAAGGCCCACCAAAAAGAAACCCACTTAATTGAGTGAGTTTTTGTTTACTCAATAATTATTTTCTTCTCAACAGATCCGTCATCATAAAAGTAAAAGAGTGGTTGATTCTTATTATTAGATTCTCTACCAAAAACATCGAAAATCTTAATTATTTTTTTTTCAATGGAAATTTGTTGTTCATTTATATTAGTTATGTTTAAGAAAGCTCTAATAGCCCTAACATACTTGTTACTTGTCTTACTGTTGTAATCCTGATAGCCAGAGCTGAATTCCCAGCTCCACGCATAGGTATCATCTTTCTCTGTTGAACTCCAATATTTAGTGCTAACAAAATTGCCAATATTTGAACCTGTACCAATATTTAAATACATTATCTCTAATTCTCCAATTGAAGGTAGAAACCAATCACTAAATCCACCAAGAACAAGGTTAGAACAAATATCAGCAGCTGTTCCTGATGTAGTACAACCATTTTCTATATCTATAGTATTTTGAGCACCAGTTCCTAAAATCAAACCATCTGCTCCTGAAATAGCAGTTCCAATACAACCCCAATCTGGAAAGTCGTTTACTGTAGCTTGATCAGTAGGAGCTGCAATTAAACCTCCTCCATTTCCATCTAAGTAAAAGATGATTCCTCCTTCGTAAGTATCTCCAACAGCAAGATTCTGTCCAAATACAATCATAGGTGAGCAAAGTAATATAATTAGTAGTTTTCTCATTCCACAAACTTACTCAATAAATTCTTAAAAAAACTCGAAATTAGGACCGTAAGGCCAACCAAAAAAAACCTACTCAATTGAGTCGGTTTTAATTTATTCAAAAAATATTTTCTTCTCCACTATTCCATCATCATAGATGTAAAATAAAGGTTGATTTTCATTTATAGTATTTATTTCTCTTCCATATACATCTACGATCTTCATTAATTTTCTTGAAATAATACCACTAAATTCATTTGTAGAGCTAAAAATACAATTACTTTGACAAGCGGATAAAGAAGCATAAGTTCCCAATCCTGTGCCAGGATCATAACATCCACTTACTAAATCACAATCATACGTTGCTGGAATTACACAATTATTCTGGCAAGCAGATAATGAAGCATAAGTTCCTAATCCTGTGCCAGGGTCATAACATCCACTTACTAAATCACAATCATACGTTGTAGGAATTATACAATTACTTTGGCAAGAAGATAATGAAGTATAGGCTCCTAATCCTGTGCCAGGATCATAACATCCATTTACTAAATCACAATCATATGTTGTATTAATTAATTGTGTTACCCAATTACTTCCATCCCAAAAAAATAAATCACAGCTACTGCATAAACTTCCTTGTTGAGGTGAAACAGATAAATCGTGTTGATAATAGTTGTCATATAGGTAAACATAAAAACAAATATTCATTGAATCTGAAGGGGAGCCCCCTAACCCAAAATTTTGAAATGAAAAGTTTCCATTAATAGGATACAATCCACAAATATTTCCGTCAGGTGTATACGCCTCCCAATAAGATAGAGAATCAATAAGTTCTGGAAAATAATTATTATTTAAATATGAAGATTGAAATGACAAAACATTAAAATCATTATTAGCTTCAAAAACATCCATCTGAGTACAATCAAAAGTTGGCGTCAGAAATCCATAATAATTATATGATTCTGTATAGACACAACCTACATTAGAAGTAACTGTACATGAATATAATCCTGGTCCTGATACATTTATTGTCTGGTTTGTATCTCCATTAGACCATAAAAATGAATTTGGATATACATTGGGACAAACTGTTATAGAGCTAGAATATGATAGATTTGCTGTAAGATTATTTCCTGAAGCTGAAATTTGAAGATCTCCATAAACACATGGATTTATGAAAAAGAATATATCTATAGAATCTGTATTTTGACAAACATTTAATGAAGTGGAATCAAAATATGTAACAGTTAGAGTTACATACCATGGATTTGGAAGAGTTGAAATATCTCCATAAGTATGACATGGATTTTGCTGATTTGAAATAAAACCATCTCCAAAATCCCATAAGTAAGATACAGAATAATTTGTTGACGAACCAGTACTAATAGATGAGCTGTCTGAAAATAAGAGAGTCCCACCCCAACCAGATACAAGATAAGGATTAGAATTACATTGAGATTGAACAGATGTAAAACTGATTAAAAAAACAAAAAAAAATATTAACTTTTTCATAACACAAAATTACTAAATAATATTCTAAAAAAAGTTCTAAATAAGGACCGAGTGATCCACCAAAAAAACCCACTCAATTGAGTGGGTTTTTATTATTCTATTCTTTAATGCTTTCTAATTTAAACAAGAAAGCATACTCTAAAGCAATTTCTTTTAAACTTTCAAATCGACCTGATGATCCTCCATGCCCTACATCCATATCACAATACATAAGTAATAAATTATCATTAGCCCTAAGGTCTCTAAGCTTAGCAATCCACTTAGCTGGCTCCCAATATTGAACTTGACTATCCCAATATCCAGTAGTGATAAGTAAATTTGGGTAGTTAACATTCATAATATTATCATAAGGAGAATATGATTTCATATAATCATAATATTCTTTTTCTTTAGGATTACCCCATTCATCAAATTCACTTGTAGTTAAGGGAATAGACTCATCCCACATAGTATTTATCACATCTACAAAAGGAACTCCAGCAATGACACCATTAAATAGTTCTGGCTCCATATTCATTACTGCCCCCATTAACAATCCTCCTGCACTACCACCATTTGCATATAGATGTGCGGAAGATGTAAAGTTATTTTCAATAAGATATTTACCGCAATCTATAAAATCATAAAATGTATTTTTCTTCTTAAGCAGCTTTCCATCTTCATACCAATATCTACCCATTTCTTGTCCACCTCTTATATGAGCAATTGCAAAAATAAACCCCCGATCTAAAAGACTTAGTCTTACAGAACTAAAATATGGGTCAGAACTGCTCCCATATGAACCATAACCATTTAACAATAATGGAGTTTTTCCATTTTTCTGAATTCCCTTTCTGTAAACTAATGAAATGGGTATTTCTGTTTTACCGTCTCTACTTTTTGCAAATATGCGCTCAGAAATATAATTATCTGCATCAAACTCTCCTCCTAAAACTTTTCTCTGTTTTAAAAGAGTACGTTCCTTGGTTGCCATATTAAAATTATATACAGAACGAGGTGTTGTCAAAGAAGTATAAACAAAACGAAATAAATCTGTGTCAAATTCTAAATTAGAACTAGAATATAATGAATATGATGGATCATTAAAAGTTATATAATATTCAGAATTATCTTGCCAGTTAATTACTCTTGTTTTTCTTAGCCCTTCTTTTCTTTCATTTACTACCAAATAGCTCTTAAAAATATCAATACTTCTTAATAACACATCTTTACGATGCGGAATAACTTCTTGCCAATAATTTTTTGAAGTTGAATTAGTAGATGTTTTCATAAGTCTAAAATTCTTAGCATCCCAATTGGTTCTAATATAAAATTTATCTTCAAAATGACTTACGGAATACTTTAAATTATTTTCTCTAGAGTGTATTAGTTGCCAATTTCCTAAAGGATCATTAGCATCTAAAAATCGATATTCTGAAGATAGAGTTTGAGAAGAACCTATCATTAAATATTTTCTTGATTTTGTTTTATAAATAAAACAACTAAAAGTATCATCCTTTTCTTCATAAACCAAGACATCCTTAGATGAATCTGTTCCTATTGTATGTCTATATATTTGATAAGAACGTAAAGTAACCTTATCTTTTTTGGTATAAAAAAGAGTTTTATTGTCATTAGCCCAAGTAATACGACCAGTTGTATTTTGAATCTTGTCTTCTAAAATTACGCCTGTTCTTAAATCTTTAATATAAATTGAATAATCTCTTCTTGATAACAAATCAACACTATATGCCATTAAATGATTGTTCTCGCTGACTGATTTATCTCCTAGTGCAAAATAACTTGAACCTTTTGCCATTTCTGGTAAATTTAAAATTAATTCCTCCTCAGCATTATCTAAATTTTTCTTTCTGTAATGTAAAGCATAATCTTCGCCTTCTTTATACTTTGTGTAGTATGTATATCCATTGTAACTAACCGGAACAGATTCATCATTCTGCTCAATTCTTGAAACAAACTCATCAAATAAATCATTTTGAAATGATTCAGTACCAGTCATTGCTTTTTCTAAATAATTATTTTCAGCATTTAAATAATTAAGAACATCCAAAGTTTGAGCATCACTATTATGAGATTCCTTCTGAGAATCTGATAAACGCATCCAATCATAATTATCAGTGGTAGTATCAGTATGATATATATTTATTTTAGGTATTTTTTTTGCGATAATATTTGTATTATTTTTTTCTTTTTTCTTTTCTTTCTTTACACCACAAGAAAATATCAAAGGGACACATAGTAAGATTAGTAATAATTTTTTCATTAAACAAACTTACTTAATATTTCTCTAAAAAAGTTCAAAATTAGGACCGTAAGACCCACCAAATATAAACCCACTTATTTGTGTTAGTTTTATTATTTTTGCAATAATGTCCATCGAAAAATATATAGCTGATTTACCACAACCACGGAAGGATTCTGTAGAAGAGATAGTATCTATTATAAGAAAATATTTGCCAAAAGGATTTAATGAACAAATAAACTATGGAATGCCATCATGGGTGGTGCCTCACTCAATTTATCCTGAGGGCTATCATTGTTCACCTGGACTTCCTTTGCCATTCTTAGCAATCTCTTCAAGAAAAAATTTCATTTCATTATATCATATGGGGATTTACGCTAAGGAATCTTTGATGAATTGGTTTGTCAATGAATATCCAAATCATTGTAAATATAAATTAGATATGGGGAAAAGCTGTATTCGTTTTAAAAAGTTAGAAGATATTCCATTTGAACTCATTGGTGAGCTTTGCTCCAAAATGACTGCAAAAGAATGGATTGATTTATATGAAAAAAAATCAAGGTTTAAAAAAATTATAATTTAGGACCGAAAGGCCCACCAAAAAGAAACTCACTTATTTATTGGGTTTCTTTTTATTCAATAATTATTTTTTTCTCAACTGTTCCGTCATCGTAAAAATAAAAAAGTGGAATATTGTTTAACACCTTCGTATTTCTTCCTAACATATCAGTTATTGCTAGTGTCTTTTTGTTATAAAAATTATTAATTTCTTGACTACTTGTAGAATTACAATCTATTAATCCATTTATATCAAATTTAGATACAAAGTTCCAAATTTCAATACTAGCACTAATATCCATATTTCCAAAAACTCCTGGCCAGTCATGACCTCCTCCAATTACCTTTAATTCTTCTACTCTAACACAATTATCTCCTCCTTCCCATACTCTTCTTTCAACAGTACTGCCATCAGAAGCATTAATATTTGGTAATTGAGAAATTATAGGAGTAATATCGGTATTATTATAATTTGACCAATAAGTTGTAATTTCAGCAGCAGACATATAATATGGTTGATATCCAGTGTATGAAGAATGAGGGCCCATATCATTTGTGCCAGGAATTAACATTACTGCAGTTGGATGAATAGGTGAGCAAAAGCCTAAATTGTAATAACTATCTCTAAAAGCATCTACCATCATACTTCCTGAAACAGAAGCAAAAGCAGCTATTCTGTTATTAAGTCTACAACCTAATTCATAAGAAAAAATACCTCCCTCTGAATAACCACAAGCATATACTCTATTCTCATCTACTAAATATTCATTTGCAAGCGTATCAATTATTGCACTAATAAAATTTACATCATTATGAGTTGTAGGAGCTTTATGTATCCAAGAAGTTGAAGGGGTAGTGCCAGGATCAGCTCCATCATAATCAATTGCCCCTTGAGGATATATTGCAATAAATGCTGCTGTATCTGCTATAGGTCTCATATCATTTGTAATTATAAAATCATTTGCAAATCCAGCCCCACCATGAAAACTAAACAACAAAGGATATTCTTTACTATCATCATAACTAGCTGGCATATAAACAATATATTCTCTTGAAACACCATCATAAATCATGGTTTTAGTAATTTGCTGTTGAGCTATTCCAAATAAAGGAATAAATAAAAAGAGTAAAAATATTTTCTTTATCATATTTAAAATTTAAGATGTAAATATACATAATTTTGCTATACCAGGATTTACAGCATTATACTTATAAAAAAATAGCCGTCATTGATCCAGTTAATAATATAGCTGTCATTAAGGGAATGGTTCCTATTTGCATAATTTATAAAGTAATTAAATTTTCGCACTGTAGATATCGTAAAAAAAATCCGAAAAAGAATAGAGAGACACACCAAAAATAAAGCCCACTCATTTGAGTGGGCTTTAACGAAAAAAAGTTAATATTTAATTATTAATCAAATATTTAAATATTTAATCTACTCGTCTTCGTGTTCCTCTCCACAATGAATTTCATATTGTGAATTAGCGCTTCCTGGTCCATAATTACCAGGAAAAAGAGTATCACCAGCATCAGAATATAAAGTATCTGTAACTACGCGAAAATTTTCTTCTGCATCAACTAAATCTTGTCCGCAAAATTCAATATGATCTCCAGAAGAATCAAGTATTTCCCATACTGTCTCTGACTTATCAGGTAAGGCAATATGACACTCAGCACAAATTTCAGCAGTATCATCATCTTTTGAGCAAGAGGTAAATACTAAGAATGAAGTTAGCACTGCTAAGGTTAATAAATTTGTTTTTTTCATTTTTTTATTTTTAATAATTAATACTGACACCTATTTAGTTAGGTGTTTCGCTTATTAAAAGCTCATCAGAGTATTTAGTTAAAATTTATATTTTAAATTAATAGTAAAGGATTTTCCAGGATTTGGAACCCCACCTGCAATTCCTCTCACTCTTGAGATATGTGGGGTATAAGTTTCATTAAGAATATTATTTACTCCTAAAGAGCAATGAAATTGAGAACTAAGCTTGATACCTAATTGAAGGTTTATAACATTATATGATTCTGTTAATTCTTCATATTCAGCATAACTATCTTGCTTGAATTTATGTATATGATAAATTGAAATATTATCAAACTTTAATAGCCTTTCATAATCATTAAATTTAAATACTATTCTAGTCTTTATACTATTCGCAGGTACTAATGCTAATCCATATTTACTATTTTTATTTATAGATTGCAAAAAAGAATATGATTGTTCAAAATGCAAATTGTGTAATTGATGTGGATGATAGTGCAAGTTCATCTCGACACCATTAATCTCAACTTTATCATACTGCATATAATTGTAAACCTTATAGCCTGCTATAACCGAATCTGTAGGATTCAAAGAAATGAAATCTGATATATCCTGAATAAATGGATTTATAACAATACCTAAATGGTCGTTAGACCATTGATATTTTAGATCTATCTGATTAGCATATTCTATTCCCAGTTTCTTGTCTCCAATTTCATACCTATTAGTACCATGATGAACCCCATCAGAAAACAATTCAGACACGTGAGGAGACCTGAAAGCACCAGAGAACGTAATCCTAAAAGTATGATCAATAAATTTATAATATACACCTGCAGAAAAGCTGGTACTATTAAATGATTTGTCATAATCTAAATCTAAAACCTGATCAACTGAGCTTAATCTCTTATAATCATAGCGCACACCAGAATTTACACCAAAATTATCTTTCTCATACTCTATTAATACATAAGGCCCTAAATTAAAAGTAGATGCATCAGGCACTAACCTATCATTAATATTATTCTTATTTTCATTGAAAATAAATTGAGAACCTATTTGCAAACTTAAATTGTCAGATAAATATCTAAGATTTGGAGAAAATAGAGTATTTGAAAGGTTAAGGTCAAAAGCAGGTTTTGTTAATTTTTCACCATACTCCTTTAAATTATTTATAAAGTGACCTGCATAAAATTCAAATTTAAAATTATTAATCATATAATTAGTTTCATAGATAAACAGTTGATTATTGACAACCTGCCATGGCTTCCTTATACTGAAGTCTTCAGCTAAATCTAATTCAATAGAAGTTATAGCGTTAATATCAACCTTAGAGGGATCTCCATGAACATGACCTGGTATGCCAGGAACTTCATTATGGAATTGGGCCCTAAGAATATTTTGCCAATTCTTATACCTATAACCTAAAGAGAATTTAATAGCATTCTGTTTAAATCTTGAGTTAAAAAGATAAGTATTGTCGGGGAGTCGATAATCAGATGAAATCGCATACTGACCATATAGATTAAAAAATAAATTCTTTTTATTAAATTTTACCCCAAACTTACTATTACTTAAAATACTGCTATTATTAAATCCTGTAGAAATAAAACCTTTTAATTTATCGCTATCAATATATGGTGCATCTTTAAAATATAGTAACCCACCAATTGCTTCAGACCCATACTTTAATGCACTTGCACCCTTTATTAATTCTACTTCACTTAAACCTAAATCAGTGAAGCCTATTCCATGATCATTAGCCCACTGTTGATTGTTAATCTGCATTCCATTTAGGTAAGTAACAACACGCATTCCAGATAAACCTCTAACAACAACTTTCTGAATTCCTAAACCTGAAGAAATCATATCTACACCGCTTAATTCTGCAATATCATCAATCATAGAAATAGAATTTTGAGAACTCAATGATTTTTTCTCAATATTTATTAATCTATTATTTCCTAACTCAGAATAAGATTCGATAACACCAACCTCATCTAAAATAACATGAAGTTTCTGAAGAATAATCTTTAATTCTAAACCAGATACATACTTAAGATTCTTAGAGGAATACCCATCCTTATAAAAACTAATATAGCTGTTGTTAGGGACATCTAATTCAGTAACAAACTCACCATCTTCGTTACTTAAAAGTAGTACGTTATGATCTGAAAACAATATGTTAACTTCATTAAGTGGCTTATTATTAACATCTAATACAATACCATTCGTTTGAGAGTAAAGCATAAAAACATTCATCATAAGATATGATGAAAAAATAAAAATTTTCATAAATAGAAATAAATTAAAATGGATAAATTTATTCTTAACTATTTTGGTTAAGAAATACTAGAATGTGATTTACATCTAGAATCAATCTATATTATGAAAGGAGGAGATTTGTTTTGAGTATTATTTGCATCAATTAAGTAAAGTGAAGTAAATAATTGAACTTCCTTTACAGTAAATGATTTTGAAACAGTGTTAATAACACGCTCTAATATTGCTGGTTTACAATTAGAAAAATGATCACATAAAGGGCAACTCTCCTCTGAACTTGAAATGTGAGAGTCGTGAGAGCAATCAGATGAATTAAAAGAATTACTATCAAAATTCTCACAAGTTGAAAAATGATGATGATGATGATGATGATGATCGTCATCATGATTGTGAGATGAAAGAATAGATGAAGATCCAAATAAATAAATGAACAGCATTAGAATACTAATACACTGGTTAATTATTTTTTTCCTTCTATTCATTCTGCAAAATTATATAAAATATTGAATATATTTAAATTAGACTGAAGTATTAATTAATACGTGCTTTTAAAAAAATCTAAATTAGGACCGTAAGGCCCACAAAAAAGGAACCCAATCAATTGAGTGGGTTATTATTCAAGAATTATTCTTTTCTCCACAGTTCCATCATCATATATATAAAATAAAAGTTTGTTCTTAGTTTCTTTGATTTCTCTACCTAATATATCAATAGTATTAATAAGACGTTCATTATAATTATTTATTTGACTCATATTGGTTGACACTAAACTTATTGGCTGTTGTTGTGTTACACAATGTACCATACCGCCCTCATAATACATATTACTACAATCAATACCTACAACAAATCTACTTGGGTATAAATTTTGAATAATGCTTAATGCAATAGAATCATTTGGGTCATCATAGACAGGAACTAAAACAGCATCATTTGCTACATAATAATTCACGTAACTACCCTTAAAGTTAACATTACCTCCCCAAGAAGTATTAACATTATTTTGAGTTAATGGTAATGTTATAAAAGAATAAGGATTCCCATTTACGTCTGTAGAAGAGTTTAATGTCGAAATATCTTGAGTAGATAGCCCCCAATAAATTAAATCAGAATTACTGATAGTAACTATAGTATTCATATTGACAAATTTTACAAAACCATCAATATGCATATCTGTAATATCTAATGACCCTCCAAATGCGCCATCCAGCCAAATAAAATTAGTAACACCTAAATAAGAAGTTAAATAATTCTCAATCTGCATTTCTGTTAGATTTGGATTTCTATCTGCTCCTGTTATTGAGCTTCTAGTCATTATCGCACTACCATTTCCATCAATCTCAACAGATCCACCCTCTAAAACAAAGTCATCAATATCTACAGAAGGAAGGTTTAAATCATTAGCTATTAAAGTTGGGATTTGGTTGTCTAATGCGTAAGGTGCGTCTCCTCCCCAACCATTAAATCCAAAATCAAGAACAATTAAATTATTATTATTGTCGTAAACAAAAATAGGCCCATTATCTCTTGCCCAGTAATCATCATTTGGATGAACGTAAAAGTCAACATTTGTCAATGATACTGATGCAGCACTTAAAACTTGTTGAACATGAATTTGTTCATTTGTATCGCAAACTACAATATGTACATTTTCTCCTGTTTCCAATGCTGCAACTATTTCAATAAAAGCAGGTTCATTATCTTCTTGATGCCAAGGAGGATAAGTAAAGTTATGTGGCCATTGCAACCATGTTCCTTCATGCTGATCTTCCTCAGAAGGCATTCTATATTGAATTTGCGCAAAATTTAGAAGAGGCAAAAAAATCAATAGAAACAATAGTTTTTTCATAAGATAAAATTACTAAATAATTTTCTAAAAAGTTCGAAAGTGGTACTGAGAGATTCAGCAAACTAAACCTTCTCAATTGAGTGGGTATTAATATTTATAGATTATCTCTTAACCAGATATTATAACTTATAATATCTAAATCTTCTGAATCATAATCTGACATATAAGACAATATTCTTTTTTTATCATCTAAGATATCCTCATGATTAACCTTTTTAGATATTATATTTATCATTTCTCTATCTCGAACATTTTCTTTATCCAATAATAATTGCTTATGGTCTCTTCTAATATCTTTAATCTTAGCTATAATATCGTGTCGTCCATTTTTAAATCTAATTATTATATCAGCAATCAAAACCTTTAATTGAAAAGCTTTATCTAAGAAAAGAAAATCTTCTTGAAGAATTAATCTAGACATATTCTTTTGGGCCTGCCTAGAATTATCTTCATGGAAATAAATTAATGCTTTATTTAAATAAATGAAACTAGAGTATGATGGTAATTTTTTAATTACTTCATTATTACTTGCTTTATTTAAATAATCTAGTGCTTTATCTTTATCAGTCTTAGCATAGTTTGATACCAAAATATTATAATAGAAAAACAAATACTTATCATGTAAAAAAGAATCATACTCTTTCATACTAATTAATAGTAATTCAGCATATTTTATTGATTCTTTATACTTCTTATTTTTACATAAACAATTGGTTAAATAAGTTAATAGAGTGAGCTTTTCATTATGATTTGACCTACTAAATAGATTATCCTCTTCAAACTCATTATAACTATCAACTAAGAAATTTTCTAATGACTTATAATCACGTTCTTGTAGTAATAAGCGACTATAAATCTTAAATAATCTAATTCTAAATCTTGCGCTACTTACTAACTTCTTATCTTTCGTAATCTTACTGTATTTCGATTTAATTAGTTTAGATAAGCTGATATCAGTTCTTCCAAAATTTTGTTTTGTCTTTATATCATACATTACTTTTGCTAACAACAAATCAACTTCATCAATTTCTGATAAAATTAAAATATTCTCTCTTTTGAGTGCAATATACTTATCTACATCAATAGAAATTAATTCATGAGACAACTGAATTGTTTCTGTATAAATAATAGATAAAATTTCATACAATTCGGAATCTATGGCCTCTTTCTCAGCATACTTTAAATAATGAAAAGCTAACTCTAATTCGCCTTTATTTTTGTATACTCTTGCAAGCAATACATAACTAAAAGATTTAGATTGATTGTCTTTCCAAATATGCTGCCATACCATCGAGTTATTTAACTCATGATAAAGTCTGTTCTTAATTTGATGATAATTATTGGTATTAGTTTCTAATTTTTTTAAAGCATCTTTTATATTTAAATCACCTCCTTTCTTTTTCATAAAATCAAAAAGATCTACATCTTTTCGTTTTTTATTATCAGTTCTTTTTATAAACAACTTAAAAAACCTGATCTCCTGTTTCGATAGAGACTGAATTATGCTATTTAATACATTTTTCAAAATTATAGTTTTAAATACTTTTTACCATTTCTACTAAAATACATAGTACCATAAGGAAGATTAATAATATTTTCAATTTCCCTACCTAACAAATCATAGAACTTAATATTAGCATCGTTAATTTCTAATTCAATATCTTCAAGAACAGAAGTTATTTGTGGTAAAACATATAAGTTAGTACTGCTAGTATCAATAGTAACGGGAGTTACAAAGCTAGGCCAAATAATAACCGTATGATCACCGACTTGTTGATATAAATTTACACCGCCTGTCAATGGGAAGTTAAATTGCCAAATTAAGCTATCTCCAGGTAGTAAAACCTGATTTGGAATAGTACCATTAAATAAATGACCTGTAAAACTAGTAACTGGTAAGTTTGAATTATTTGGAACTACTGAGAAATATAAATGATAAGAACTGCCTTGTATAGGAACATTCCCATTATTAACGATATAAAATGTATTTAAGTAAAGAGGAGCATCATGCTGAACGGTATCAGCATGATTAACTCCAACAACTTTAATAGACTGTGCAAATACGTTAAATGATATAAAACATATTAAACAACCAAATAGCAATATTTTTTTCATTCTTTATCTAATAGAGATTTGTTTCTCTATTGTACCATCATCATATAAATAAAACAATAATTGATTTTGTTGAATTGTATTTACTTCTCGGCCATAAAGATCAACTATCTTAATTAATTGTCTTGAATTGAAACCAGTAGATTCATCTATAGACGTGAACATAGGGTTACCAGTTCTCAAAGAAACATACTGATTATTATCCCAATATACAAGTACAGGATAATAACATACCCAAGTATTAAAATTATTGTCCGAAAGTTCTAATTTAAGAATATAGAATGCTGTATCTGAACTATTCATTACAAAACTAAAAACTGAATCAGTACTTAGGGTTGCACCAGTTCCATTCCAATCTATCCATTCAAAATCAACTCCAGTGGTTGTTAAGCTAGATACATTTGATCCAATTGTAATTGAATCAGAACTAGCAGTTAAGTTGACAACATTAGTAATACTTAAGTCAACTGAATCACAAAGCACGTAACAAGTGTTTTGGCAGTCACTTAAAGAAGCATACTGACCTCCCCATGGGCCTGCAGGGCCTGCATCATAGCAACCTAAAATTGGGTCACAGTCATAAGAGTTACTTGGCGTTACAGTTTGCCAAGTAGTTCCATCCCAAGCAATTGTATCGCATGTATTACAGGCAGATCCTAAAGGAGGGTTTGCCCATAAATCATGCTGATATAAACTATCATATAAAAAAACATTAGCACATATAATAAAGGTATCACAAAGCAACCCATTGAATCCTCCTATATTTAGAAAACTTGTTGGATTGTAATATAAAGGAGCGAATAAATTAACATTACCATCAGTTGAATAACCTTCCCAAAAAGATAATGAATCAATGACTTCAGGAAAATTATTATTTAAATAATTAGATGAAATTGTTAATGTATCCAGATTATTATTAAGTTCATTAAAATCTATTAAATTACAATCAAAAGTTGGCGTAAAAGATCCATTATATGAGTATGTACTTGTATATACACAACCAGTTGTCGTAGTAACTGTACATGTATACGTTCCAGCAGAATTAACATTTATTGTTTGAGTAGTATCTCCATTTGACCATAAATAAGTGTCTGGATAATTATTTGCACAACCAGAAGTACCGCCAATTGTATAAGTCCAGTCAGCTGATAAATTAGTACCTGAAGCTGAAATTTGTAAATTACCATAGATACAAGGATTCATTAAAAAATAAACTTGCACCGAATCTGTATCTATACAATAGTTATTTGTTGTAGAGTCAAAATATGTAACAGTCAAAGAAGCATAACATGGATATGAAACATTAGATAAATCTCCATAAGTATGACAAGGATTTTGTTGAGTTGATGTAGTGCCATCTCCAAAGTCCCATAAATAAGATACAGAATAATTTAATGACCATCCAGGAGATACAGATGAGCTATCAGAGAAATTTAAAGTTCCTGATCCTCCATTGTCAGAAATTGGATTTGAATTACACTGTGCTTGAACACTTATAAAAGCTATAGCAGTAAAAAGTGTAAGTATTAATTTTTTCATAGTTTAAAGTTTTAAATTTTGTAATTATTTTTTTTATTATTTGACACTGCAAAAATATATATCTTTTAACTGATTACAATATATTTTAATTTAAAAAATTATAGGTTCAACAATAATATAAGGAGATTTATATCTAGTAAATTACTTACGAATTCAAACAATTAATTTTAAAAAAATCCGAAATTATGACAGAGAGGTCCTATAAACATTAACCTACTAATTTGAGTGGGTTAATGTTTACTCAATAATTATCTTTTTCTCAACTGTTCCGTCATCATAAATATAGAACAATAATTCATTTGATAGATTATTAGTTCTACCTAAAACATCTACATATTTAATAAACTTTTTATTACTATTAAGAATATTTAGTCCTGACGAGATATCATCACACAAGATCTCAACTTCAATATCATAGAAAAAGTAATAATAACTGTAAGGGTCAGTATTTGCACTAGAACTTGTAATATCTATAGCAGTGGCAATATTATAAGGATAGTCTGCATTTGAATTGTTTCTATACAATCCAGACGTCTGTAAGGCTCCTTGTGAAACACCTAATTGCATATCATTTGAGACAGGAACATTAAAGTTTAAATCGATAGTTTGTTGTCCTGAAGATATAGTTAAAGTAGTGTCATCAATCACTGTTCCTCCACTATTTCTTAACTCAAAAGTAATCGTATTATTAGCTTCAGAATAAACAACAGCTGATTTAATAATACATTCTTTTGATGCACTAAAATTTAAATGTTGGTCACCATTAAAAAAACTACCACTTGCAAAAGTATTATCTAAAGCACCTCCAAAAGCTACAGTAGTGTTAGCATTAGGATCAAAATTAGATGCAGATGCATTAGTGCAGCCGAGTATAGGAGCAATACAAGAACCATCATCATAACACGACAAGTTATCATAGTTTAATGCTGAAGGGTCTGTACATCCAGACACATAACAACAACTTCCATCATCGAAAGTGGCAAGAGCTGAAAAATTAAAAGCAATATTATCAGTACAACCACAATCATCACTTAATTTATAACTATAAACAGTTGTAGGATATGTACCCATATTGGTATTCCAATCCTGTCCAAGCAAGAAGTAAACATTACAACCTATAACAAAATTACCAGGAGCCCATATAGCTCCACCAGGATGTGATTGAAGTTGATTCCATGAGTCATTTAATGGATTATATTCCCAAAACTCACCACTTGATAATGGTCCATGATCATCCCCGTCCCCACTTAAAATATACCCCTTTCCATTGTACGAAAATTGAGTGCCTGCAACTCTTGCTTCGGAAGGGAAGTTTGCCATTTGTGTCCAACTGTCATTTGTTGGATCATATTTGTAGAAATCATTGTAAATATATGAACCAGTAGAATTACTTCCAGGACCTGGATTACTGCCATGTCCAAAACCAACATAAGCATAATCACCAATACCAAAATAGAATGGATGATGTCTCTGATTCGCTATAAGATCACTCTTTTGTAACCAAATATCTGTTAAGATATCATACTCCCACCAATCACCTAAATTACCATTACCATTACCACCACATCCCATGTATATTTTGTTATTTACAACAATCATAGCTGGGTGCTGCCTACCATCTCCAGGGAAATTTGATTTTTGATTCCAGACATCATTATCCATATCATATTCCCACCAATCTACTGGATATTGACCGTTAGAAGTAGATCCAAAACCTATATATGCTTTATTTCCTACAGCAACTCCATAGCTATAACCCCTTCCAGAAAAAGGAATATCTTGTAGCTGTGTCCATAAATTATTATTTTTATCATACTTATATACATCATCTAAATAACTACCTGAAACAACAAAACCATATTCATCATTTCCAAAAGTAATTGGGTGATGTCGACCATCACCTGAAAAATTAGATAACTGATTCCATGTCTGACAAAATCCAAATAAAGGGAATATAATTAAAATGATTTGTAGGTATTTTTTCATGTTGCAAATATATGATTTAACACTTTAAAAAATCTATTTCTTGACAGATTATACATACATTTATTTAATAATATATTGCCCATCAGGATATATTTCCAACCATTTATCTAGTTGGCTTCTATTTCTTAATGTTACAATTAAATTTTTAGCAGTAAACACTATTTTTGGTGTACGTTTTTTAATATCTTTTAATATCTGTTTTGTTTTGTTAAGTGACTTTCTTCTATTGCTCATTTTTTATAGTATTTGTTTAACTTTTCTCTAGCTTTCATAATTTTAGGCGATATTACTACTTTACAATATTGCTGATCTTTATTTAATTTATAATATCCCTGGTGATAGTCTTCAGCTTTATAAAATTGCCTTAATAGTTTAGTCTTTGTCACAATTGTTTTATCAAAAATAACATTGTCTAAATACGTAATAAATTCTCTTATTACTTCTTCCTCAAGTTGATTATTATAAAGAATAATTGATCTGTAATGTTCACCTCTATCATTGCCCTGTCTATTTAATGTTGTTGGGTCATGTGTTAAGAAGAAAATCTCTAATAGTTGTTCTAAACTAATTTTATTTGAATCATAGGTTATTTTGCAAACTTCAGCATGTTTAGTTTTACCACTGCTTACCTCACGATATGAAGGGTTTTTAATTTCTCCACCAGCATAACCATTAACTACTTCTATAACTCCTTTTACATCTTCAAATACAGCTTCAACACACCAAAAACATCCACCACCAAAATATATAGTATTGATGTCCTGGGTTTTATCAGTAATCATAGTCATGATGTTAAGGATAAACAATATTGATAGTAATTTCATTTCTTCTTTTTAAAATTTCAAAAGGTGAATTATAAACTAATAATTCAAAATTATTATCATGCTTAATATTCTCTTTTTCTAATATATTTTTTAATTCTTGTATTTTCTTGTCTTCAATATGTTTATTTGAATATCCTGAATATTGAATAGCGGCTTTAGTACATGAAGCAATAGTCATAAAATTAATTTCAGGATTATTTGCTTTTGGTAGGTTCTTGAGCGTGTAATTACTAGGCATCCTAAAGATCATTTCTCTATTGCCATACAACTTCATAGTTACTGGAGAAGTCATGGCAATACTTGTATTTTCAGTATTATCCCCAAAAATATATCCCGCTAAATTTCTAAAGTATTTTTTTCTTTCTGTTTTATTCTTTGAATAGTAACTTGCATTAACCGACTCTTTATATTGTCTGATTTCAATATTGTCTATACTTTTAAGTATAATATATTGTTCATTTAGATTGTCATCTGTTTTATTTTTAAAAGAGTAAATAAGAGTGAATAAAGCTAACATTATCATAATAAATAAGATTTTTTTCAAAATAGTGTGTTGTTAAATAGTTCATTAATTTTATTCTGTCGAAACATGAAGATCTTGAATAGTTTTTTTCTAATAAATATTTTATGAATTAATTTCCCTAAAATATAAAATGGCACTTTATATTTTACTTTATCAATAATATCCGTAGTACCATCATCATTACTTTTAAAATGATGTTCATGATGCCACATCTTATATGGTCCAAAAATTTGATTGTCAACAAAATAAGAACCTTCTTTTATTTGAGATATTTCTGTCAACCAATTAAAATTAATCATTTTAAATGGCTTGATTTTGTAAGAAATCATCTTTCCCTCATAAAAATCATCAGATTTACCTGAAATAATTTTAAACTCAACATCATCAGGGGTTAGCTTGTTAAGGTTACTGGGTTTTCTAAAAAAATCCCATATTAGATCTATTTCTGTAGCTACTGTTTGCTTAGCATATAGGGTGTATAACCCTCCTTCATGATTAATAATTTTTACACTCATTTTTTATTTTCTAACTTTTCTATTTCAGATAATACTATACTTGCCTCAGCAGTTTTAGCGTCACTTTTAGCTCTATTGTATTTTGATAGATTATACGCCTCTAAAGTGAGATTCTTGTACTTATCCTTTAACTTCTGCATCTTTGTTTTTTTCTTAAAAAAATTAAACATATTTATATTGATTTGTTAATAGATTTATTAAATAAAAATACAGCTAGATTCAATCTCTCTGCATTCATTAATTGAATATTGATCTGTCTGTTTGTAGTATAGTATCATATTTATTTTAGGCATCCTTTAAGCTTCTTTGAAAAAAGGATCGTTAACTCTTGCATAAGGATATTCCGCAACTTTATCTAAACTATAGTATGTGTTTAATCCACCTACTCCAATACTATTTAATAATTCAAGTTGAATATTCCCATTCTTTTGAATTGCATTATCAGGCACATAAAGCCTTTCAACACGGCCAATAATTAAACGGCATCCATTAGATTTTATTGATTGAATATCATCTAGATTTAAACCAATTTTAACATAACTATCTTTAACAAATGGGGCCTGAAAGTTATTTAAATATTCGGCTTTGAATTTACATTTTTGAAATTCTGATTCATTCTTATCAAATTTAACAGATGTGTAATGAGATCGTTCTATCATATCTACATTAACATGATTAATTGTAAATTTATTTGTTTCTATAATATTTTCGTATGTATCTCTAGTATTCTTTTTTGCAGGCCTTAATATAAAACCCATTAATGGGGGGTTACTTCCTATATGAATAATAGAACTAAAAATTGCGAGATTTTCTATGCAATCATTAGAGATGGTACCTATTAGATTTGCAGGACTAATACCAGTGAGAGAATTCATTAAATTAATTCTATCAATCTTTTCTAATTGCAGAATACTATCGTTATTTAAATACATATAAAAATATATTAAATTAATCTTGAATCATAAGCCCAGTGCAATAAGGCTTGCCTTTGTTTAACCCTACAGTTTAGATCTCCTACTTTACAATTCTTTTTTAAAGATCCAACGTGCCTTTTCATAGCTTTCCATCTTTTAATTTGACGTAAATCTTCATTTTCTAATCTTCTTCCCATAAAGTACCTACAGTACCACTGAAACCAACCCCTAGGATCCTGATCAAATATCCAACCCTTATCAAGCCAGTTTTTGAGAGGAAGTGATGCATCTATTTTAAAAAAATTTAGTTCAATATTCTTTTTACCTTTAGAAATTTTAGCCTCTTGAAACCATGAAGTAGGAAATTCCAAAAAACAGTCTGTCATATACTTGCCTCCAAAAACCCCTAAGTTTAACATTTCAATTGGTGAAAGCTCTGGAACAAATTCACTATGAAAATTCTTACCTACTGGCTGAGTTAAGAAATACTTATAATTAGCTTGCATTAAATCATTAACTATTACTTCTTTCATAACTTATTTTTTTAATGTGGACATCCCTCCATCAATAGAAATATTTTGACCAGTTATCCATTTAGAATTATCTGAAAGTAAAAAATGAATTAATGAGGAAATATCTTCAGATTCACCTATTTTCTTAAGTGGATTATTATTTCTAATTCTTTCCTCACTTTTTTCATTTCTTAGAAACCTTCCAGCCATTTTACTTTTAAACATTGAGGGTGAAACACAATTAACTCTAATATCTGGAGAAAACTCAGCTGCTAAAGCAGTGCAAAGACCAACAAGAGCAGATTTAGCAACTGAAACTGAGGAATGAAATGGCATACCAAGCTTACTTGCCAGTGAGCTAATAAATACTAATGAAGCACCTTTATTTAGATAAGAATGATAGTATTTTATTACCTTTATCAATCCCATAACATTTACATCAAAATCATTATAAAAGTCCTCAATTTTGAGACTTTTAAATGGCTTTAGATTAATAGTTCCAGGAAAGTATACTAGACCATCATATTTTAATTCTTCTGTATAATAAGTTGAGGAATCTAAAATATCAAAGTTACTTACACAACTTTCACTATCTTGCCTGCTTAATCTTATAAAATTATACTTTTGATTAAAATCTTTGTATAAACTTAGTGCAGCCTCACTACTAGCTCCTATTAAAAGTATATTTTTCATTATAAATTATCGATTTTACTTGCCATTAAAAAGTCATTTTCATGCAATCCATTAATTTTATGAGTAAAAAGAATAATTTTTACAATTTTATAATTAATATGTATAAAAGGATGATGACCTTGTTCTTCTGATAAACTAACAACTTTATTTGAGAATTCTACTGCATCTAAATATCTATCAAAGTTGAATTCTTTTACTAGACGTTTGTTATCGTTAACAATCCATTGTACGCTAACTAATTTTTTATACTCAATAATTTCACTAGCAACCAAAGCTGGGACCCCTCCTTGACAAGGAATGCATGTATTGTGTTTAAACATCTTATTATACTAATTTAATTGGTTAGTTATTTTTGAACTAATAGGGCTAGTTGAAGAATTAAAATAATCAATAAGCTTTCCTTCTTTATTTATAAGATACTTCTGAAAATTCCACTTTACAGTTGAGTTAATCTTACCATTTTGTTTTTTATCTGTTAGCCAAGCATAAATTGGATGTAATTCTGGACCTTTAACATTAATTTTCTCAGTGATAATAAAACTTACACCAAAATTTTTAGTGCAAAAATTTTTTATTTGCTCTGCATCACCAGGTTCTTGTCCACCAAATTGATTACAAGGAAAACCAATTACAACTAAGTCATTTTTATATGTTTGATATAACTCTTCTAATTGTTTATATTGTTTTGTGAAACCGCACTTTGAGGCAACATTTACAAAAAGTATGTACTTTCCCTTAAAATCATTGAAATCTATACTAACACCATCAATAGTATTAATCTTACTATCATATATAGTTTGAGCGGAAGCGAATAATACGTTTGAAATTAAAAGTAGATAAGTGATCGTTTTTTTCATTTTTTATTTTGTTTATTAAAAGATGAAAATAAATGAGTTTAAGTTATACAACTCAAATATTTTCATCATAATGAATTATAATTATCGTGCAAATCGTTTAACAACTTCACCATTTCTATAGATATCGAAAATTATCTGATTTTTGACTAATCTATCTACTTTTTCTCCTAAGATATTTATTGAATATATGTACTCTGATACAAAATCTGACTTTATATTGTTAACTGATGTAGTAGATGGAGGCAATAATACAGCATCAATTACATGTACCACTCCATTGTCAGCTACAATATCTGCAACTGTTACTTGTGCATTATCAACAAAAACTCCATTTGCATTAATTGTTACTGTTACATCTGTTCCTAGTAATGTTGTAACTACTTGATTATTTGACAACATCCCTGACATTGCAGTTGACCCAACAACATGGTGCTTTAATATGTCTGTTAATTGTGGTATGTCATTTAATAATGCAGTAACTGTTCCCGCTGGAAGTAAATTAAATGCAGCATCTGTTGGTGCAAATAATGTAAGCGTACCTGGATCAGACAAAACAACATCTAAAGCACACGCATCAATAGCA
>Ga0206129_10002158_pt1 | contig 25055 bp, 30 predicted proteins | sample Helgoland_Spring_8_FD_148616 | JGI IMG/M metagenome (GOLD analysis project Ga0206129, IMG submission 148616) | Pelagic subsurface seawater microbial communities from Kabeltonne, Helgoland, North Sea - Helgoland_Spring_Bloom_20160502_2 | ecosystem: Environmental > Aquatic > Marine > Epipelagic ...
ATGGGGATAAAAACTTATTCATTCAGGCTGTTATTAATATTGTCCGAAATGCTTTACAAGCTTGCTCTGATTTTTCAGAGACTCCTCAACTTGGCATTAAAACGCATATTACATATCGACAACCAATCAATGGAAATATCCATGCCACTCTTGCTGAAATTGAGATCAGTGATAATGGTCCCGGCATTGATTCTGAGTTGCATGATCAGATTTTCTTTCCAATGGTTTCTAGCAAAGAGAGTGGCTCAGGAATTGGACTATCAATCGCTCAAGATATTATAAGAATTCATGGTGGCGCCATATCTTTTGATAGAAAAAATAACCAAACTATATTTTCCATTTTAATACCTATCTCTAATAATATTCAGAAGGCTCAAAGTGCATAATATTTGGATCGCAGATGATGATGAAGCTATTCGCATGGTTCTTGAAGAGGGTTTAAAAAGCAGCGAGTTAGCAATTACAACTTTTGCTAACGGTGAGTCCTTGATCGAAGCGCTGAATGAAGATCAACCCGATCTAATTATTTCAGACATCAAAATGCCAGGTATACATGGTTATGATCTTTTAAAGCATATTAAAAATAATCATGAAAAAATACCTGTGATTATTATGACTGCATTCACAGATATGCAGGCTGCAATTGATGCTTATGGTGGAGGTGCATTTGAATATATTCCAAAACCATTCGATCTAGATGAAGCTCTTCAAATAGTGAACAGGGCTCTGGAAGAAAATAAGTTACCAGCTCCAAAAAAAATCTCTAAATCTGAAATTATTGGCTCAGCTCCATCTATGCAAGTTGTCTTTCGTTCGATAGGAAAGCTCGCTAATACCAATGCAACTGTTTTAATTCAAGGAGAGTCTGGTACTGGTAAGGAGCTAGTTTCTAAATCTCTGCATAAAAATAGCCCAAGATTCGATATGCCATTTATTGCTCTTAATATGGCAGATATTCCAAAAGAACTAATTGAATCAGAGTTATTTGGTCATGAAAAAGGTGCATTTACAGGAGCGGTAGAACAACGCATTGGAAGATTTGAGCAAGCAAATGGTGGCACACTTTTTCTAGATGAGATTGGAGACATGCCCTTAGAAACACAAACGCGACTTTTGCGTGTTCTTTCTAATAAAGAATTTTTTCGTGTAGGTGGGGATAAGCCAATCAAAGTAGATGTGCGAATACTTGCTGCAACTCACCAGAGCTTAGAGTCATTGGTTGCTGCTGGTACTTTTAGAGAAGATCTTTATTATCGATTGAATGTGATTCGAGTTGAGGTTCCTCCGCTTAGAGAGAGAAAAGAGGACATCAAAGATTTAACATCTGCTTTTCTAAAAAGTCATGCAGACTCTTTAATGGAGACTCCAAGATCTCTTTCCCAAGAGGCTCTCATGGCACTCACTCAATATGACTGGCCTGGTAATGTTCGCCAGCTTGAAAATACTTGCTACTGGATTGCTCTTATGGCCCCAACGGATAATGTAAAGCTGGAAGACCTGCCAAAGGAAATTCTTGAAGAAAAATTATTATCTCAAAATAGCCACTCTAATTGGGAGGCTGGATTCTCTCAGTGGCTTGGTGAAGTCTATCAAAGTAGTCCAGAGAATATGCTTGGGTTAATTGAGCCTACTTTAGATAAATTAATGATAGATTTTGCATTAGAAAAAACTAACGGGAAAAAACAAGACGCAGCAAAAGTATTGGGCTTAGGCAGAAATACTCTGACCAAAAAGATTCAATCCCAAAAAGATTAAGCGAGACGATTCAATAAAGTGCCTGCAGAGTCTAAGGCGTGCAGGTCATCGCAACCACCAATATGCTCTTCGTCAAACCATATCTGGGGCACAGATGTCTTGCCAGCTTTTTCAGCCATCTCAGCTCTCAGCTTTGAATTGAGGTCTACGGAAATTTCCTTAAAATCAATTCCCTTCTTTTTTAACAACCCTTTGGCTTTATAGCAAAAAGGGCAAGTCATGGTTGTGTAAATAGTGACTGTTTTCATAGAAAATAATTATAAGTTATTTGAGTTTAATATTTTGTACTGTATTTCCAGCAACCTTAAATTTAGCTTGCTCAAAAGTAGGGGCAGATAAAGTTCCCATGGCATTATTTGAGAATCCGTATTGTTCTTTAGGGATGCCAAGAAAGTTTTTATCAAGTTTTTTATTTCCATTTGCATCGATAAAAAATGCAATTGCATATTCGCCATCTGGAATTTCAGTACTTAGCTGGGTTGAATCCTGAGGCTCCAGATAAAGTTCAAGACCCTTAAAAACTCCAATTTCTGATCTCTTCTCTTTTACTACAGATCCTTCAAATGCTTCGGCATTGTTATAAATTGCAAGCATCAAAGTGCCAGCTTTTTTTTGGTCAGAAAGATTAATTATTAATTCTGATGCTTGAATTTCAAGCATAACGAACAAGCTTGAAAGAAAAAAAATGCGACTTAGATTAGACTTCATTAGAATTGCTTTAAGCTTTTACAAGCGGTAAACCCTCTTGCTGCCAAGATGCAAGACCACCTTTTAATACGTGAGTTTCTGAGTACCCATGTTTTTGTAGCTTCTCACCAGCAAGACCAGCATTCCTGCCCATGGCGCATATTAAAACAATTGGAAGATCTTTCATTTTAAGTAATTCATCGTGTCTCAGATCAACTTCTTCAAATGGTATGTTGATTGCCCCAGCAATGGTTCCACCTTCAAATTCTTTGCTTGGTCTAACATCTACCAGACATGCAGATTCTTTGTTTACCAGTTTGGTTAATTGGTCGCAATCAACTCTATTGCCTCCACGCCTACTCTCAGCTCTAAACCATAGTAATATTGAAAGGAATAAAGGTACCGAAAGGTACCAGTTATCAATTAAAAATAAATTGAATTCTAGCATTTGAGTATTATCGCTTAAAATATATTTTCATGTGAGGTTTATACAATGAAAGAGAGTAATTTTTTAGTTTTAGTTAGGCACGGTCAAAGTGAATGGAATGCAAAAAACTTATTTACTGGTTGGAAAGATCCTGGGTTAACAGAAAAAGGGTCGGAAGAAGCTTTGCGTGCAGGCGCACAAATCAAAGAACGAGAAATAGATTTTTCTGTTATGTATACATCTGTATTGAAGAGAGCTCAGATTACAGGTCAATCAATTTTAGAAGTCATTGGTCAAACTAATATTCCCGTAATTAAAGATCAGGCATTAAATGAAAGAGATTATGGAGATCTTGCTGGGCTTAATAAAGATGATGCGAGAAAACAATGGGGAGAAGAACAGGTTCATATTTGGAGAAGATCATATGATGTTCCACCGCCAGGCGGAGAAAGCCTTAAGAATACTGCAGAAAGGGTTTTACCTTATTTTAATGAGGTCATCATGCCAAGATTGATGAGTGGTGAAAATGTATTAATTGCTGCTCACGGCAACTCGTTACGCTCTTTGGTCATGCAACTCGATAATCTTTCTAAAGAAGAGGTTCTTAGCTTGGAAATTCCGACCGGGGCACCAATTTTATATTCATTCAACGGTGAGCCATCGCCATCTTCAAAAGAAAATCTTTTTTGAAACAAGACTTCAAGAAAATTTCGTCGCAAGTTGTTGATTGGTATCTCAAAGATGGTAGGCACAATCTTCCATGGAGAAAAAAAGTTACTCCATACAGAATTTGGATTTCTGAGATCATGTTGCAGCAGACTCAAGTTAAAACAGTCATTCCTTACTTCAATGCCTTTATAAAAAAGTATCCTACACTCCAAAAACTCTCTTTAGCGACCGAGGATGAAATCCTAGCTTCGTGGTCTGGCCTGGGATTTTATAGAAGAGCAAAAAATATTTTTGCCGCAAAAGAAATTATTAAAAAAAATCATAGCAATAAATTTCCTTCTCAGTTTGACAGCATCATTGAGCTACCTGGAATTGGAAGGTCGACTGCAGGTGCATTAATGTCACTGGCCTTTCTTGTGCCTCAACCAATCCTGGATGGAAATGTTAAACGCGTCATCTCAAGGCTGGTAAGAAAAAATATTGCTGTGCTTAAAGAAAAAGATTTATGGGAGCTATCCACAAAATTAGTCAATTCAGAGGATTGCTTTTCTTATACCCAAGGCATCATGGATCTTGGAGCAACCGTTTGTACCAAAGCAAACCCAACATGCAATGCATGTCCGCTCAACGAAAGCTGTTTGTCAGCTTTCAGGGTGCCTCAGCAAGTAAATGTTAAAAAGGCTAAAAATAAAAAAATTATTTTAATGAGCTTTGCTTTGGTTCAAACCAAAAAATCATTGTTGCTCAGAAAGAATGATACTGAGTCAATTTGGAGCAGCCTTTGGATTCCTTTTGAGAATTCAAAAATGCAATCACATGTCAATAAACTAGAGCTAACGAGGAATGAAAAATTTAGACATGAGCTGACTCACAGGAGTCTTGACTTAGATGTAAATATTTATTTTTCTTCCAAAGAGTTTAAGTTAGATACTAATCAAAAATATGAATGGATAAAAAAGGATAGAATAGAAGATTATGGAATGCCTAAACCAATCACTAAACTAATTCAGCAATTATGAGTAATACAGTTTTCTGCAAAAAATATCAAAAAGATTTACCTGCAATGACCATCCCGCCAATGCCTGGCCCGAAAGGAAAAGAAATCATGGAAACGGTTTCATTGGAGGCCTGGGAAGACTGGAAGTCTCATCAAACAACTCTCATTAATGAAAAGCATTTAGATTTATCTAAGTCCGAGGATCGCTCTTGGCTCTTAGAGCAAATGGAAAAGTTTTTTAATAACGAGGATGTTGAGCAAGCCTCTGGTTTTAAAGCTTTAGATTAACTGTTCCACCAAGCAACATCCGAGAAAGCTCTTAGGTCAATTTCGTGTGTCCACGCTGATCTATGTTGCTTCGCTAAGTGAAAATAGGTATCTGCAATTTTTTCAGGAAGAATTAATCCATCATGCTCCATCCCGCGAGATTCACGCAGCTGCTGGAATACCTCTTCGCCAAGCATTTTGCCAAGGGTATCAGGTGCATCAACCATGCCATCAATAACAATATGAGCTACATGAATACCTTTGAGTGCAAACTCAGCATTTAAAGTCTGACACAACATCCTTCTTCCACCCATAGCGGTTGCATGCGAGTGTTGGTTTTTATTGCCGCGCATTGCTGCAGTGGCAGAGGTTACAAGCAAGGTTCCAGAGCCCCTGTGCTCCATTAAAGGCATGAGAGTTTTAGCGACTCTAAATAATCCAAGATCTGCAATTCTCCAAGCCCATTCAAATTCCTTTATTGAGGTTTCTTGAAGCAACTTCATGCCCGACTGCGCTCCAAGATTATAGACAAGCACTTCAATTGGGCCATGATCTTTTTCAATTGAAATAATCAGTTCTTCTAAGATATTTTCTTCGATTGCATTAATGAGGTACCCCGAAGCAGTTCCCCCCTCTTCTTCAATGTTCTTTACCATTTGATCTAGGCCTGCTTGATCAGATCTTCGGCATAAACAAGCGTGGTAGCCCTCTGCAGCAAACTTTGCAGCGACAGTCCCGCCAATCCCTGCGCCCGCTCCTAAAACTAAACATACTGGCTTCATTTCATTCTCTTAATTTAATTTGAATTTATATTTTAGCTAACTATTCTCCAGTTAGCACAGTTCGGTTATAATTGCTCACCGCTTCATGCCCAGATAGCTCAGTCGGTAGAGCAAAGGACTGAAAATCCTTGTGTCGGTGGTTCGATTCCACCTCTGGGCACCATTCTTAATTCAAGGTATCCTTAACTTCTATATATCAACTCATGATGGACCAATATGATCAAAAGTACTTTTTATCTAATCTTAAGTATTCTGATTGCAACCTGTTTAGTGATATTGCAAGAGACAATGAGCAATTTAATCTGGCTCATATCTGTTGAAATGCCAGTTACATTTTTAATATTTTTTAGCATTTTTTTTGATAATCTATTGCTAATGAATGGAGGTGGCGCTGTCCCATTGATTGCATTGATAGGGATGGGAATGTGTACAGCTTTTTTAGTAGCCAGGATTTTATTAATTTGGGTTAGTATGGATAAGTCAATTGCCTATGGATTAGCTGGGGCTGCGGCTATATTAGCTATAGTCTTATTAATGCCTTTGGCTTTTTATAATTTAGATATCCTTGCTGGCGCTAGATCTATGTTTGGCAAGTCAGTGCTAACGTTCTATGGCTTTTTAAGTGGCTATTTCTTTGGGTCAGTTTTAAAAAAGAAGGTGAAGTCATGATCAGAAAATTTAATACGATACTACTAACTGTTTTTTTTGCTCTGCACATAAATGCAGAAGAGGCTTCCTATCAGTATGAGAATATAGCTGAAAATTTAAGTCATCCCTGGAGCATTGCAGTCATAGATGACAACAATATTCTATTCACCGAGCTAACTGGATCCTTAAGGATAATTGAAAACGGTGTTTTGAACCCTATGCCAATTGATGGCGTTCCAGATGTTTTGTTTGCAGGGCAAGGTGGCCTTTCAGGCTTAATATTAGATCCAGAATTTCTTATTAATCAAAAGCTATATCTATCATATTCATCCTCAGATAAGAATCAGAAAAAAAACACCTTGGAAGTTATTAGCGCCAAACTAATTTCTGGTAATCTGACCGAAATAAAAACAATCTTCAAGGCCTCCCCCTCAAGGGATACTGCAGCTCACTATGGTGCCAAAATGGCTTTTTTAGATGATGGCACTTTGTTAATTACTTCTGGTGATGGATTCAATTATCGCGAAAGAGCTCAGTATTTAGATAACCACTTTGGAAAGATTATTAGAATTAATACTGATGGCAGTATCCCCAAGGATAATCCATTCCTAAATAACAAAAATGCAAAACCTGAGATCTGGTCATATGGTCATAGAAATCTTCAAGGAATTTTAGTGGTTAAGGGCGTGGTTTATGAGAATGAACATGGGCCTATGGGTGGTGATGAGCTGAATATAATTGAGCCATCAAAAAACTATGGTTGGCCTGCGATAACTTATGGAAAAGATTACAGCGGCGCAACAATTTCTCCATTTACAGAGAGAGAAGGCATGGAACAGCCTATTAAATATTGGATTCCTTCAATAGCACCATCTGGAATGGCCTTTTACCATGGCTCACTTTTTTCTGAATGGAAGAACAGTCTTTTTATTTCTGCTCTAGTTCCAGGAGACGTCAGACGTCTGGAAATATTAAATTCAAAAGTGGTCAATGAAGAGATTTTATTTTCGGATCTTGGTAGAGTCAGAGATATTGCAACATCTCCCGATGGAAGTCTTATCTTGGCAACTGATGGACCCAAAGGAAAATTGATCAGAGTGGTGAGAAAATAATAGTTTCCACTTTCTAAGTTTTACTTTAATTTAAAAATCTCAATATACATTCTTGTATCAAAGAGAACTCTAGCGCTAATCACATGCATGGCATTCAACAAAATTAAAGGCTTGCGACTAGGGATCCTTGTATTTGTTTTACTGTTAGATTCTAAGAATTGAAATATAATAATTTATCTAAAATATTTTAAAACTTATGGCCTCTTTCGATATCAAATCAGAAATCAACACTCACGAACTAACTAATGCTGTAGATCAAGCAAATAGGGTCTTGCAAAATAGGTTTGACTTCAAGGGAACCAATGCCTCTTTTGTGCTCAATGCTAAAGAAATTCTTTTGTCTGCAAAAGAAGATTTTCAAATCAAGCAGATGGAGCCTGTGCTTCATGAAGCTTTAGCTAAGCGCGGAATTGATTTAAAAACACTACAGCCTGGATCTATAGAGTCTGCAACCGGTGAAGCTCGTCAATCGATCAGTCTTCAGGAAGGCATAGATAGGGAGTTAGCCAAGAAAATCACTACTCTAGTTAAACAATCCAAAGTGAAGGTGCAGGCATCAGTCCAAGGTGAAAGCGTTAGAATTAATGGCAAGAAAAGAGATGAGTTACAACAAATAATTCAGCTTATTAAAGATCAAAAATATGACTTACCTCTTCAGTTTGATAACTTTAGAGACTAACTCTGTTTGCTCATGTTGACGGAACATTTTCATGAAACTAAACAAGATATGGGATATTGCAAATTAAAGCATCTAAAGAGTTTATATATATCTCGTCAAAAAAAAATTAATCAACCTCTATAGTTATGACAAATGAACAACTTAAATTGTATCCACAAATTCAGCCTTATGACCAAGGCTTTATGTCTGCTGGAGGACATGAGATATATTATGAGCAATGTGGAAATCCGAATGGAAAGCCAGCTGTTTTCTTGCATGGCGGTCCTGGAGGAGGAGGAGGCAAAGCTGCAAGAACATTTTTTAATCCTGAGCTTTATAGGATTGTGGTATTTGATCAGCGCGGGTGTGGAAGGAGTAAACCTCATTCCTCTTTAGAAAATAACACTACATGGGATTTAGTATCTGATATCGAGCGCTTAAGAAATAAACTTAATATTGAAAAATGGTTGGTGTTTGGTGGATCGTGGGGCAGTACCCTGGCCTTAGCATATGCTCAAACCCATCCAACTTCTGTGAGCGAGATGGTTTTAAGGGGAATATTTTTACTCCGTGAAAAAGAACTTAATTGGTTTTACCAAGATGGGGCAAGTCATGTCTTTCCTGAAGCTTGGGCTGACTTTATAAAAATTATTGACTCAGATAAGCGCACTAATCTCATGCAGGCATATCATGAAATTTTTACTGGTTCCGATAAACAGAAGAGTTTAAACGCAGCTATTGCTTGGTCTCGCTGGGAAGCTGCATGCAGCAGCATGGATTACTCACCGACAAGAGTAGAAGAATTTTCAAATTCAGAGTTTGCGCTAGCATTTGCGCTGATTGAAAATCATTACTTTATGAATAAAGGTTTCTTAGACAATGAAAACCAGCTGCTTAACAACATAGATATTATTAGATCTATTCCTGCTGTAATTGTACAAGGACGTTATGACATGGTGTGTCCTCCTGAGACAGCCTATGAACTATCAAAGTGCTGGCCTGAAGCATCCTTAGTCATAGCTCCGTTTTCAGGTCATACGGCTTTTGAAAAAGAAATAACTCATGAGCTAGTTCTAGCTACCGATCAATTTGCTCAAAGTCACGGTTAAATGAAATCATATATTTCGCACCTTGAATGCTCGAAGACAGGAGACATTTATTCTGCGAGTGAAGTTCATAATCTTTCAAAAGATGGAATGCCTTTGTTAGCTAGGTACGATCTAGAAAAACTTAAAGCAGAACAAGATAAAGATAGCTGGTATGAAAAATCAGCCCCAGGATTTTGGCGTTATCAAGCCCTATTGCCAGTTTCTAATCCAGCCTCTCAAATTTCTTTAGGCGAAGTCTTAACTCCACTCATCCCATTGCAAGCAAGTGCTTTGATGTTAGGAGGAAAACAGGGAAATATTATTGCTAAAGATGAGGGAAGGCTACCTACTGGATCATTTAAAGCAAGAGGCTTGGCACTTGCAGTCTCGATGGCACATCAATTTGAGCTGAATCACCTTGCAATACCCACCAATGGAAATGCTGGTGCAGCAATGGCAGCCTATGCTAAACAAGCAAATTTAAAAGCTACAGTTTTTTGCCCGGATGATACACCCACAGTGAATGTCCAAGAAATTCAGCTTCAAGGGGCAGATACGTTCCTGGTCAATGGACTGATTAATGATTGTGGAAAAATAGTCTTTGAGGGAAAAGAAAAAACTGGTTGGTTTGATGTATCAACGCTTAAAGAGCCTTATAGAATTGAAGGCAAAAAAACCATGGGTTTTGAGCTTGCAGAACAAATGAATTGGGAGTTACCGGATGCGATCTTCTACCCCACTGGAGGCGGAACAGGTTTAATAGGCATGTGGAAAGCCTTTGCAGAATTAAAGGAATTGGGTTGGTTAAAATGTAAGTTGCCTAAAATGATAGCTGTTCAATCTACCGGATGTGCACCCATCGTGAATGCTTTTAATGAAGGGCTGAATCATGCACCGTTATGGGAAAATGCTAGCACTGTTGCATCGGGTATAAGAGTCCCTGCTGCAATAGGTGATTTTCTAATTTTAGAAGCAATTAGGGAATCAAATGGATGTGCCCTTGCTGTAGATGATGAGCATATTATTAGTACAAGAGACCTCATCTCTCAAGAAGACGGATTACTGCTTTGCCCTGAAGGGGCAGCTACTGCAGCTGGATATCAGCTGGCCATCGAGAAAAAAATTATTGGTCCAGATGAAACAGTCATGCTATTTAATTGCGCAACTGGTCTTAAATACCCAATGCCCCCTGCAACAAAAAGCATAGATAAAAATACTCCAATAGATTATCAACAATTTCTTTAGAATTTTATCTTAGCCTAAAATGCTAATGGTTCTGTCGATAAGCCAGAAGAAGCCCATACCACCTAAAATCAATGATGTCAGTGTGGCGGCTTGATTGTAATAATTATATCTATCGGCTATCCAGATCAAAAAGCCAAATATGGGAAGGAGCAATAACTGTCCAGCCTCTATGCCTAAGTTAAAAAATAATAAGGACAGAAAAAGCTGCTCATTACCAATACCAATCCCTGTTAAGGCATTTGCAAAACCCAGCCCATGCAGCAACCCAAACCCAAAAGCAATCAGCCAAGGAGTGGCTAAGTATCGCTTCTGATTACTTATCTCAATGGCTAGATAAATAATGGTTAACGCAATAATTGCCTCGACGCTGGCTTGAGGCAATGCCACCAACTCGAACACAGAAAGACCTAAAGTAATGCTGTGCGCTAGGGTAAAGGCTGTAATGGTTTTGATTGCATTAAAAAGACCTGATACCAAAAACAGCAAGCCTAAAATAAACAAGATATGGTCCTTGCCGCTCATTAAGTGATCTACGCCCAAAGTAAAGTAAGCCAAAGGGTAAACCTGCTCTTTTAGAGGAACCGTAAGAGATGATTTTTTTACATTGAGCAAGCCCTCAAATACTTCTCCATTCAAGTGGGTGATGGTAACAAGGGCATCTGTTAGCACACTTAAATTTCTAACCTCTATGGCTTGTCCTTTAAGAGATTGATCGCAAGCAAGGCTAATTATTTCAACTAGATATTTGCCCTGCTGCAGAGGCGCTCCACTCTCTCTTGCACAGTTCGTTGGAAAAAATACCTCTCCTCTGGAGCCAATATTTTTTGAGGGATACATCCACTTAACTTCATAAATATTTTCTTGACTCTCATTTACAACTAAGTGAGCGGGATTAAATTCATGAGAAAAAAGTGAAGAAGAGCAAAAGATTAATATAAAAAAAGTACCAAGTCTTGAGAGCATTAGAATTGGTAATTGGGATTAATAATTACTCTGTATTCAGATTTAATTTCTTTGAGGTAGCTATTAACAGCATCGTCTTGAGCTTGAGTAAGGTAATCTTGGGTAACCGTGCCCTTCACTTTTTCCCATGCTGGTAAAAATCCAACTGAAGTATTCTTAAAATATACTAAATGCTCTCCAAAAGCTGATGAGTGAGGGCCCGACCATTGATTTAAGTCTATTGCCTTTAATGCAGATAAAAAAGACGGCCCAAAGTTTCTGTCAATTTCTGCAGCTGTATTTTGATAGAAATTTTTACCAAGAAAAAATGGATCTCCAGTTGGTTCGATTCCATTTTCAGTCAAAGCATTCAAAGCTAAGTTTGCACGCTCTTTTGCATTCGACTCTTTGGAAAAATAATGATGCGTAAAAGAATAGGTTGCTGGCACAAAGTAATTTGATTTATTGACCTCAAAGAATTCTTGCAACTCTGCCTCTGATGGTTCAGTGGGTATAGTTTCTTGTTTTAAAAAAGTAATTTTCTGAGCCAATCGTCTTTTAATAATCCTATCTTCTTGATCCAACCCCAAAAGCAAAGCTTCTCTATAAAGAATCTCTTCTTGAACAAGGTTATTGATGATATTGACTATTTCTTCATCGCTTGGAGGCCTTCCAACCTGGGATTGCCAAGCAGACAATAAACTTGTGAGTTCTTGATCAGATATATAAATATCTTTTGAGTTTTTCTCTGCATTGAGCCCAATATCAAGGAAAAAAATTAATAGCCCAATTGCAAAAAATACAAGTATCCTAAGATTCATTTTCGTTTCCTAAAACTTATAAGGGAATAATGTTTAGCTCACTCGACTCAGGGATGTACCAAATAGGAGAGGACCATGCGCGCTCTTGAATTGTCTTATGCAGGTCAGGCCTTGGCTTGACTCCAGCCTTTACTGCATCCCAAGTAGACCATCGACACGTTGGATTTTCTAAAACTCGAACATAGTAAAAAGCTTTAATGGTTGGATCAAAATCAGGATCTGCCCATGTCGTTTTTAACTCTCCTGCCCCAACATCGTTTGAAATAGAGCAATCATTGATATTAACTCGAGCACCATTATCAGGGCAACGGTTAGTTAGAGGATCTACCGATAAGCCATCTGAGCATGCAACATCATAAACCTGTTCTCTTGGTGTTCCAGAAGCATTTTCAACCCAGCCTTTAATAATTTGCACTCTTTGCAAAGGAGCTCCTAGTTTATCGCGTTGCGCCCAAACTAAAAATTGTGGTGCTTGATCATTGTTACCAAATAAATCAGCGCCCATGGTGACACCTTTTGCATAGGCATTTTGAACCATATCTTCGGAATCTAAATCAATTGATTTCATATCAAAGCCAGCAAAAAACCGTACAGCCATTCTTGTGCCAGTTGTTGCAAATGTTTCCTTTCTTTTAAAAGCTTGAAAAATAGAATCCCGAGTATTCTCTTCTGCCCAAGCCACTGCTAGGCCTGATGCGCTCCACTGATCAAATCCAACATCCGCATAAGTCCTGCCATTAATTTCTTGAACACTAATGGGTTGATCGTAATCATCGGCGTAATTATTCAGTTGATCAATTCGATCTTGTGGGAGGGGCACACTTCCTCTACTAAAATCTGTTCCATCCAACACTCCAGCTTTTGACCAATAGTTATCTTCATCAAAACCTCCAGCTCCAGTATGAGTATCGCTTGAACCAATCACACCAAATTTATAGGGGTTACCTTGACCTTTCCATTCCAATGTTAGCCCTCTTAAAAACGCATCTCTTACATAGCCTCCTTGAGGCATGCTGAATGTCGGAGGTCTGCTTCCAACTCTTTTATCCATGATTTCAAAATCTGCCCATTCATCGTCCGGTGAAAGTAAGGGGTGGGTATCAGAAGTTCCTTTAATTTGAGTGATTTCGACAACAGGTTCATTTCTCATTCGCTTTTCAGAATATTCTTTGCTGATTGCACTGCCTCTAAATGTTTCTACTTCAAACATTTGTCCATTAGAACCATTGCTGTTATGAGGCATTGCTAATGAGTCCACACCTTGATCTCTTAAACCATCCATCCATGTCCATAAATCCTCTGGATTTATGGAATCAATTCTAGTCCAAGGTCTAATCGGAGCATCTGAAGAGTTAAAAATAACATTTCTGTGCAAATTACCGCCCTCGACATCTGTAGAAGTGGTAAATTCATAGCCAATAAAAGTTGTAAACTTCCCAGGGTCGTTGAATTCTTCGGCAGCATTTGCAACATCTGCCCAAGCTGATTTATGTACATCATAATCAAATGATTTTAGGGCTACTTGAATATTGTTTGTGAGCCAAGCTTTCCAAACTTTTGGATGCCAATATGGATATGGCTTGATGATAGCTTGAGTTAAGACAGAGCTAAAGAGATCAGCTCTTGCGCCAAGAGACTCAACCGTAACATTTTCAGGCCTATTAAGATTATGCATTGGCTTGGTCCACTCATTCTTAGACATCTTTGAGGAAGTATCAGCATAATTTTCTATCATTCCCATATAAAAACCATGATCTGTCACTGCGTAAAAGTCCAAAGGCTCTTTTAATTTCATGTCAAATCCCAAAGGATGCTTAATGGCTTCGCCAATTGCATATTTGTATGCATCATATGGAGTAGCAGTCACTCCAAAAATATATGCATCAAAAGAATATTTGGTATGAACATGCAGGTCTCCGTAAAGAGGTACACGATCTGGATTTGATGGGATATTTTTTTCGCCTGCAGGCTTAGCGATAGAAAAATCTACAATTTCAAGCGCTGAGTCGCTTTGAAAGTTTGTGTATAAGCCAGATGCATAAAGGATAAAAATTGTTGAGACAGTTACCAGCCCGATAAAAGATTTGCTAAGTTTCATTTCTTTTTTTCCTTATTTTATTGTCTTATATTCTATATATTGGCATATAACAGGAAGTTTAACCAAAAAAGCTATGAAGACTGGCCTTCAGATATATTGCCAGCACCATCGCCCGTTATCATATAAATTTTAATTGCGTCTTCCACGTCATAGTCATGAATACTCTTTAAATCATTGCCTGGAATATTTGTATACCGCATGGCGGCATTACGCGCAGCAACCAGTAATGGATGTTTCATGTGATAAATTTTTCCTTGCATCATCGAGCTTCTCTGAATTTTTTTTGTTCGAGACCTTCTTACGGCATTGAATACCTTTTGCGCCTCAGCAAAATCAACATTTGTTATTTTGCATAGTTTTCCAAATGCATAAGCATCTTCGATAGCCATGCAAGCGCCTTGTCCTAAAAATGGAACCATGGGATGAGCGGCATCACCAACCAAGGTTAGGTTATGGGCAATCATCGATTTAAGCGGGGGTCTTATGTATATGCCCCATTTATATAATTTCATTGAATCTTCAATGGCAGGAAAAATCTTTGGATCATAGATTGCAAAATCATCCAATAAATCATTGTATGAACCCTCCTCTTTCCAGGATTCTGTAAATTCATATTCTTCTTTGGTGCAGGCCACAAAACTAACATCGCCCTCATTGTTAATAGGATAAGAAACAATATGACTGCCTGGACCTAGGGCAAAATGTACATTTTGAAGATTGGATTTGCCTATCCCTCGCCATGCGCTATAACCACTATATCGTGGTTTTTGATTTGGGGTAAAAAACTGCTCTCGAATTGAAGATCGAATTCCATCGCATGCTACTAAATGGCTAAGAGAATATTTTTCATTATTCTCGAAAGTAGCTTCACAGTTACTTTGATCAAAGCTTTCAAAAGTATGCTTATAAAAAATTTCGCCTCCCAGGCTCATGTATTGCTCTAGAAGCAAAGTCATTAATGTTTGTCTGCGAGTGGTCAATACTTCAGGAGTTTTAAATTCACAAATTGCATGTTGAGGGCTATTGATTGAAGCTTTGGTATTAACAAATGATTGATCTTTTAATTTGCTAAAAATATTGATTCTGTCTAATAGACGCAGTGCATTTAGAGAAAGAGAGATTGCAGCCCCATGAGATTTTTCTTCTGACGATTGTTCAAAAATAGTAGCTGGAATCCCTTCTTTTAATAAAGTACAGCCAAGAGTCAGGCCAGCTATCCCTCCTCCAATAATGCCAACTCTATCAGAAAGATTGTTCATCAATATTTGAAAATAAGAGATGGCTATCTTGCAGCACTAATTGAATTGCAAGGCATCTTCTAATTACAGACCCAGCTCCCGTTAACGCAATTACTTTTCCATTTAAATTTTTCATAATATCTTTTCTGCCTCTATTGCTTGACTTAAAGCATGCTCTAACCTGTATAGTTCTTTGTATATATTACTATTGAATGCCTTCAGGGGAAAAAATGACTAAAAATAAACAAATTACTTCTACCGTTACTGATCAAGGAAAACTTGAAATTGCTATTACTGAATCCGAGCGTCCTATACCAAAAGCCAATGAGGTATTAATTGAGATTCAAGCAACACCAATTAATCCTTCAGATTTAGGGCTATTGCTTGGACCTGGTGATATCAATACTCTCAAAGCTGAAGGCTCAAAAATTACCATGGATGTTCCAGAGGCAATTATGGGCGCCATGAAGCCAAGACTAAATATCCCCATGCCAGTTGGAAACGAAGGCTCTGGGATTGTCGTTAAAGCTGGAGCTGATGCTCAAGAATTAATGGGCAAGGTTGTTAGCGTTGTTGGCGGTGGAATGTACTCGCAATATAGATGTCTTCCAGCAGCTAGTTGCATGGTAATGAATGAAGGCACAGAGCCTCGTGAATGTGCATCCAGCTTCGTGAATCCATTGACCGCTCTTGGAATGGTAGAGACCATGAAAATGGAAGGACATACAGCGCTTGTTCATACAGCTGCTGCCTCTAACTTAGGTCAAATGCTTGTCAAAATATGTGTAGATGATGGAGTGCAGCTTATTAACATTGTTCGAAAACAAGAGCACGTTGATCTATTAAAATCCATTGGCGCACAATTTGTGTGTAACTCCTCTGATGAGGATTTTATGGATCAGCTAACTGCAGCAATCACAGAAACAAAAGCCACTCTTGCATTTGATGCTACCGGTGGAGGCGAATTAGCCGGAAAGATCCTAACCTGCATGGAAGTTGCAGCAAGAAAAAACGCAACTGAGTATAGCCCCTATGGTTCTACTCAACACAAGCAAGTCTATATTTACGGTGCATTAAATCAGTCCGGAATTACTTTGCCAAATAATCGCACTTTTGGAATGTATTGGGGCATTGGTGGATTTTTATTAACACCATTCCTTGGAAAAGTTGGATTTGAAAAAGTGGGTGAGCTTCAAGCTAGGGTTGCCAATGGAATTAAAACAACTTTTGCCAGCACGTATACCAAAGAAGTTTCTTTGGAGGAAGCCTTAACTCTTGAGGCTTTGATGGTGTATGCCAAACAAGCAACAGGTGAAAAGTTCTTAATTAATCCTAACGGCTAAAAGATAACTTAGGATAATATTTTATCCAATAAAAAAGGGAGCTCAGCTCCCTTTTTTTATGGCAGTAAAATTTTTCTATCTTAGATTAACTCTAGCGCCATCATTACCAAAGAAACAATGGAACCAAGCCATAGCAATGTTCTTAGTCTTCCGAAACCAGCAATGTATGTAACAAGATGTCCAGCTCTAAAAGCAAGCCACCAACATGCAAGCCCGGTCACATCGACTTCTAGTTGCATAGATAGCAATGCCAAGGCTAAAAATATTGGCAGAGTTTCTTGTAAATTTGTGTTTGCTCTCATGGCTCTACCGGCCATTACTGATGGCTCATGAGGCATAGGATCATCTCTATTAGAACCTAGCCAAGGAAAATTTTTCATGTTGAAAGCTATAGGTATAAGCCAGGTTTGAAGGAAGGCAAGCAGCAAGGCGCAAATAATATAAGTAGTCATAAATTCTCTCCGAAATTATTAAAATTTAAGTTTAAATGATTGAAATCATTCCTTCAAAATAAATAATGCTCTTGCCAGAGATCAAAACCCGATCATGTATTAACTTGCAATCTAAGACCCCTCCTCGAGCTGATAGTTGATGAGCTTTAAACTCGATTTTATTTAGCTGCTTTGCCCAGTATGGAATGAGCATAGTATGAGCGGAACCAGTCACAGGATCTTCATCAACACCTGTTTGAGGGAAAAAACATCGAGAAACAAAGTCCACATCATTTCCCGGTGCGGATATGACAACTCCTCGTGAATTTATCTTAGCTAATTTTGTAAAGTCTGGATTCATGGTTTGAATTTGTTGCTCAGTCTCAAACACTGCTAGAAAATCATCCGTGCCCCTCAATATTTCAATGGGTGATTCGCCAAGGGCCTCAGCAAATAATGCATCCATTTTCTGAGGCTCTGGCTTATCTGTTGGAAAATTGAGACAAATATCCTCTGCATGTTTAGTAACGTTTAAGATTCCGCTTTTTGAATTAAAAGAAATCTCAGTGCCAGCAATGCTGGGAAAGTACTCGAATAGTATTTTGGCACTGGCCATAGTTGCATGCCCGCAAAGATTAACTTCTAAGGTTGGGGTAAACCATCTAATCGGTATTGGGCTCTCATTGATATTAATAAAAGCTGTCTCAGATAGATTATTTTCTAATGCTATTGACTGCATCAAATCTTCTGAAAGAGGAGATTCTAAAATCACAACAGCAGCAGGATTGCCTGAAAATAATTTTGAAGCAAAGGCATCAACTTGGTACATTTTAAATTCCATTAAAGTTATTTTACCTACACAACCTTAAGTTAGGTCTCATTAATAAATCCTTTGCTATGATTTGAGGATTAGTCGCTGTGTTCTTTTTTGCCAAATATAAGATTGCTAAAACGCTGCATAATAAAATAAAAGCAAACCTTGTAATAAAGAATTTTTAAAATTTACCTCTTGTAAACCTCATGCGAATTGAATAAACCCTAATCAGAGCAACTACAGTCAGAATAGACTGTGTAAAAATAGAAATTAATAAAGTATTGGTCCAGCTCCAATTATCTATGGTTAGCCACAGCAGGAATGTTTGAAGTGGAAAGTTTATAACCATTCCCATCATGACCACTATAACGCTTTCTCTGAACGCAGCTTTCTCTGTTTTATTCATATTTTTCTCTTGGTTTTAAACTTTTATGTAATTACATTGTTCCATAACTTCTTCAGACAAAGAGGCATGAATCAGTTCTGTGATATTTTTTTTAAAGCTTGGAATGGTTAATGCAGACTGAATATCTTTATCGGTATGCCGACCCCTTCCATTCACATATTCATTCATTGGAATAAAAGGTGAGTTATCTATATCCAGAACTTTCTTTAAATCTGCATGAATTTTTTCTTGGGCGCTGTGAAATTCTTCTACGTTAATAATTATTGAATTAGGCACTTCTTTTGCCATGCGCTGATAGCTTAAATTTTTTTTATTCCACATAATAATAGAGTTTTCATAATCTTCTATGGAAAACTTTAAGAAATCCTCGAAACTTAATTCTTTTATTTTTGGATAATGTTCATAGTAAGGCTCTTTATGCATTGCCTGCAGCCAAGAATATGGGTTTCTTAAACAAAAGATAAATAAACAGCTTTCTACATCAAACTTTGACCATTCCGCTTGCTCAGGAGCCAAGCGATGCTTCCAACCTAAAAAATTGTAATGTTTAAATTGGAGGTTAAAATTCTTACCAGAAAAATACCCTATGGCATTGGTTCCAGAGTGACGCTCGCCAAAAACTTTGATTGAATCAATCACAAAACGTTACCGCTGTTCCATAGGCAATAACCTCTGATGCACCCGGGGCTATGGTTGAGGTTTGGAACCTAAAATTAATAATTGCATTGGCATTTAACTCGGTTGCTTGAGCAATCATTCTTTCCATCGCCTCTTCTCTGGCCGCCGTTAATAAAATTGAGTAACTTTTAAGCTCTCCGCCTACTATGTTTTTAAGAGTCGCTAGGATATCTGTTCCGATGTGTCTTGCTCTAACGGTGCTCCCGGTGACTATGCCATGATAGGCCTGAATACTTTTGCCTTCAATTGAAGGGGTGGTTGAAACTAGCATTATTTATTCCTTAAACTTGGTATGATTTAATTATCTACATGGACAATATAAAACAAGAGCTCGTTGAAACAAAGTTTGCTATTGGTGCAATAGTAAAACATCGCTTCCTAGATTTTCGAGGCGTTATATTTGACGTGGATCCAGAGTTCAACAACACAGAAGAATGGTATCAATCTATTCCCTCTTCCATTCGACCAATAAAAGAGCAACCGTTCTATCACCTGTTCGCTGAAAATGGGGAGATTTTTTATATTGCCTATGTGTCTGAACAAAATTTATTGAAAGATGATTCAGAAGAATTGCCCAGACACCCTGAAATACAAAACCTCTTCTCTCATTTTGAGAATGGAAAATTTATGCCAGTTGCCAGGGCTATCAACTAGTCTAGTTCTTGATGGGCAATCATTATTGCCGTGACAAAAACCTCCATTGCATCCTGTAAATCCTCAACTCCAAGAAACGTCGGAGCTAGACGAATATTTGAATCCAGTGGATCATGAAAATGCGGATAAGTTGAGCCTGCCGGGGTTATAAGCACTCCCACCTCTTTACATAGTTCAATAACTCTTTTAGCGATAGGTCTCTTGGTATCGTAGGAAATAAAATATCCACCTGTAGGCTTGTGATAAGCTCCAATTTCTGGACTTAAGACATCAAGGGCATCGAAAGCAACTTCAAATTTAGGGCGAACAATCTCAGCATGTTTTTTCATGTGCCCCAGAACCCCTGCCTTATCTTTTAAAAATTCTAGATGTCTCATTTGATTTACTTTATCTGAACACACTATCATTGAGGCTCTTTGCCTAGAGAGAAGATCAAAAAGTTTTTTTCCTGCTGTTGCAAAAGCTAGGCCGCCACCGCCAAAAGTAACTTTAGAAAATGAGCAAAAGACAGCCACTTGATCCTTGGCATCTAGATTAGTTGCAAGCTCCCAAACTGGCGTTTGGCTTGGCGATGGCAAAAAGTCATGCAATAAATAAGCATGATCAAATATACATAGGAACTCTTCTGAATAAGCCTTGCCAGCCTCTATGATCGAAATAATGTTTTCATCGCTGTAGGTGTCGCCTGTTGGATTAGAATGTCGAGGCACACACATAATGCCCTTGATATTTTCATGCTCTGCAAGCAACGCATGAAATGCATCTAGATCTACTCCTGCGCCATTCAATGGAATGGTAAGCATTTCAATGCCAAAGTCTTCTAATAACCTAAAGTGCCTATCAAAACCTGGTACAGGACAAATAAATTTAAGGTTACCTTGATCTTTCCAGGGAGTTTTCAAGCCAAATAAGTAGTTTGAAAGTATTAATTGGTAGATGAGCAAAAGACTAGACTGCTCTCCTACTAAAGTGGTTTCTGCAGGCGAGGATAAAAGACTGGCACCCAGCGCTCTTGCTTCAGGAATACCCAAAGGTTCGCCGTAGTTACGGATATCAATACCGCTTGAGCTTTGTGAAGATACTGGAGCACTGAGCATCTCATTAGACAGGTCTAGCTGATCAGATCCTGGCTTTCCTCTGGTCAGGTCAATCTGAAACCCCTTAGACTTTAAAGCAGCAAATTTAGATTCCAAAGATTTTTCCATAGTATCATTAGCTATATTGGTGAATATATTTTATAGGATAAAGTAATCAGTGGCATACATATCCATCCTTTTGATCGTAATAATCCTGCTATTGGGAGTTTTAATTTATTTAAATCTAAGGCCTGATCCTGAGAAAGTAAGTTCCAAAGAATCTTTGAGAGATCTAGATAAGGCCGTAGAAAGACAAGAAGCTACGCTCTCAGATTTATCCAAGGATATTCAGTCTTTTCAAGATCCTCTCAGTAAACTCAACCGGTATCTATCAGGTGGAGTGCTTGCCGGTAAATTTGGTGAATGGTCATTGGAGGCCATCATCAAAGATATTTTTCATCCCAATCAATTTATTGCTAACGCTGAAGTAATATCAGGCTCAGGTAAAAGAGTGGAGTTCGCCATTAAGTTACCAGAAGGCTTGCTCTTGCCCATAGATGCAAAGTTTCCTTCTGGTTTATTTGATAGTTATCTCTCTGCAGTTGACAACAGCGACACTCAGTTAATTAAAAAATCTGCTGATGATATTCGAAGACACGTCCAAAAGGATTCAATAGATATCAATTCTAAGTATATGCAGTCTGGGGTAACGGTGGATCTGGGAATAATGTACATCCCAAGCGAGTCACTCATGCAGCTCATAGACTCCATAGATAATATTAGAGAGCAAATCTTTAGAGACCATCGAGTGTTAATTATGGGCCCTAATTCTCTGGCAGCTTACTTGATCAGTGTTCATATGGGCTTTAGAACTCTTGCCCTAAACGAGCGAGCAAGCGAAATCATGCAAGAGTTTGGGAAGTTAAAAAAAGAGTTTGAAAATTTTGGAGGTTCTACCGAGGAACTCCAGAAAAAAACTGATGCAATGCTAAAGGCTGTAAATGAGCACGCCACACGTGAAAGGCAGATGGATAAAGCAATTAAGAATATGGACCAGCTAGACTCCTAGTTAATAATAAAAACGTCTCCACATATTGAGTCCAAACATCAGGGCTAAAACCCACAAGACAACCTCTATGATATTTGGGTTGCTGTTGTAGCCAAAAAAGCCTTTAAGGAAAACCCCGATTGTCCCTTTGTCATGGAGGATATGGGATGTCTTGCCGGCCCCTGGGGTTACTTCGGTGGGCTCTAATATATTCCACACTCGATAGATTTCAGATTTTTCCATTTGGCCTGATTTCACCAAGTACTCTTCTGCTTCGTGGGTTCCGTAAGCAATCATCCCAGCTGAAAGAAATACCAGTAAGAGAGTTGTATATTTAAAAACACTTTTGAGATCAACCTTTCTGCCCTGCGCAACAATTAAGTAGCCTATTAAGATTGCAAGAACTGCCCCAGAGAAAAATCCTAGGTATGAAAAAGTACCTGTAATGGATAAGCTAGAAATTAAGAAGATAGCTGTTTCAAACCCTTCTCTCAAAATAGCAAAAAATACCACAAAGAATATTCCCCACGAAGATAATTCCATTGCATTAAGCGCTTGGCTTTCGAGGACTTTTTTATCGCTGACATTTTTTGAGAGCCAGAAAATAACATACCAAATCAAGAATGCTGTCAGATATAAGAATACAGCTTCAAACAGAGCTTGAGTAGAATTATTTCCCAAGGAATTCTTAGCCTGAATAACCAAATAGCCGACGGCAATACTGGCTAAAATTGATGCAAACACTCCATACCATAGCTGAGAAAAATACTTTTTCTGGTCAGTTTTTTCTATTAAAAGATAAATAATTCCTACTACGAGTGACGCCTCTAGCACTTCCCTAAAAACAATTATAAATTCAGCCATGTTATTTCCTTTTTTTATATGATGAGAATCATTCTCATTTAGAATAGCACAAAGTTCTTTAAAAGTTAAAACTCAACTCATTCTAAATACATTAAAATGTTAGTATATTTTTCGATTTAGTAACTAATAGATATAAATAATGATTCAACTCCAAAACACTGCTCTGCACGCTTCTCACATTGATTTAGGTGCAAAAATGGTTAGCTTTGCTCAATGGGAGATGCCGATTACATATTCTTCCTTGATGGAAGAACATCGTGCGGTGAGAAAAAATGCAGGTATTTTTGATGTGTCCCACATGGCTGTCTTTGATTTTAATGGAGGAGATCAAATAGGTTTTTTTGAAAAGATTTTTGCCAATGACATTAAAAAAATTGCCAATGAAAATAAGGCGCTTTATGGCGTCTTGTTGAATGAAGATGGTGGCATTTTAGATGATCTAATTATTTACCATGCAAACGATAAGTTTAGACTGGTGTCTAATTGTTCCACTCGAGAGCAAAATTTTAATTGGTACAACAAGCATGCCGTAGATTTTGGTGTGGAGGTTATTGAAAGAAAGGACATGGGTATTTTGGCCATCCAGGGGCCAGAAGCAATGAACAAAATACTGGCCATGAATGAAATTTCTTCTTTGGTAGAAAATCTTGAGCCATTTGGATGTATGTTTTCAGATGATCATCTTTATGCGCGAACAGGATATACAGGAGAAGATGGTCTTGAGTTAATTGTTCCCAATGACATCATAGTGAATCTATGGGAAAAGGCTTTAGCCGAAGGATGTACGCCCATCGGTCTGGGTGCAAGAGATACCCTGAGGCTTGAAGCTGGGCTAAACCTCTATGGCAACGATATGACGATTGATAATCATCCTTATGAATCTAACCTAGCTTGGACCATAGACATGAAGGATGAAGCCAGAGATTTTATTGGTAAAAATGCTTTATTAAAAGTTGATAGAGAGGTAAGTCAAAAAATTATTGGGGTTCTTTTAAAGGATCGTGGAGTGCTCAGGCCAGGTTATGAAATTACACATGGGCAAGGCAAAGGTATCATTTTAAGTGGAACTTACTCTCCCACTCTTGAGGCCAGCATCGGATTAGCTAGAGTTGATCAAGGGCACGGGGACAAAGGCCAGGTTATGATCAGAAATAAAACCTTAAATATTGATTTTGTGTCGCCTAGGTTCTTAAGACAGGGTAAAATATAGCGATGAGTGAAATTCCTGGCGATTTAAAATTTCTTTCTTCACATGAGTGGGTTCGAGTAGAGCCTGATGGGTCTGTAACAATAGGTATTAGTGATCATGCTCAAGACTTATTGGGAGACATTGTTTTTGTAGAACTTCCAGACATAGGGCAATCGATAGACGCTGAAACAGACGCTGCAATTGTTGAGTCGGTAAAAGCAGCATCTGATGTCTACTCTCCAATTTCTGGTGAAATCACAGAGGTCAATTCTATCCTGGAAGATCAGCCAGAGATTATTAATTCTTCTCCTTATGAGGATGGTTGGTTTTTTAAAATGATGCCATCGGATCTAGATGAAATAGAAAACCTTTTGTCTCCGGAAGATTACAGCGAGGTCTGTGAAGATTAGCCCTGTTTCACAAACAGCTCACTTGAAGTTGTTGAATCGTTAAGACTTTTAAATATTTATGGATAATTACAATAATTTTGCTCGCAGGCACATTGGTTTAAATCAATCTGATGTAGATGGTCTTCTTGCTGAGCTGGGTTACCAACACTTAGAAGATTTCTCAAAAGCTGTCCTGCCTGAAAATATTTTTATTGAGAAAGATCTTGAGATGGATGAGCCAATGTCAGAAGAAGAGGCTCTGCAAACATTAAAAAAGATTGCAGCAAAGAATCAAGTGTTTAGGTCTTTTTTAGGGCAAGGTTACTTTGGTACCATTACCCCAAAAGTTATCTTAAGAAATGTGTTTGAAAATCCTGGATGGTATACCTCCTACACTCCCTATCAACCAGAGATCGCTCAAGGAAGATTAGAAGCGTTGATTAATTTTCAAACCATGGTGGGAGACCTTACCGGTCTCGAGATCGCAAATGCTTCTCTGCTTGATGAGTCAACAGCTGCAGCTGAAGCCATGACGCTTGCTTCTCGAGTGGGAAAATCTAAATCTCAAAAATTTTTTATTGATGAGAATTGTTTTCCTCAAACTATTGCAGTGGTGAGCGCGAGAGCAAAACCAATAGGAATTGAAGTTGTGGTTGGAGACCCTAAAACGCTTGAAAGACTGTCCGAGGAAACTTATTTTGGGGCATTAATTCAGTACCCAAATAATCA